>Ga0154346_121_pt2 | contig 2060 bp, 2 predicted proteins | sample RifGroA2_FD_115874 | JGI IMG/M metagenome (GOLD analysis project Ga0154346, IMG submission 115874) | Gallionellales bacterium GWA2_60_18 | reverse complement strand
TTGAGGGATGCCCGGCGCGCCGCGATCGGGGCTGCCGCCCTGGCCAGCGCACCAACCAGCGGTTTCTCGGTCCAGATTTTCTGCGCGCTGCGGAAAGTGTCGGTAAACCGCTCCAGGCCGTGGCTGCCGCCATTGACTACCTTGCGCGCCGCCTTCAGGTCATCCCTGGCCAGCGCCTTGACCAGCTTGTCCCTGTTCTCATCGAGATAGGCTGCCAGCAGGCAGGCGGCGACTTCCGGCGCGCAGGCGCAATCGGGGTTGTCTGCCAGTGCAATGTCGAGGACCTTGCCGTACTTTTCGTAATTGTCGCGCCCGGTCAATTGTACGAAGCCCCGCCCGCGATAGCGCGCGCCATCGCCCGGATGCTTGTTGCCCAGCTTGTATTCGTAAGCGCTGAAGGCGGCTTGGCCGGGCAGCGTATTGAAATGGGAGGGCATTTCGGCGATCGGCACGAAACCCTCGGTCTCGGCGCGTATCGTGCCCAGCGCGGTGCTGATCATGTTCGCGTCGGTCAGGCCGAAGGCTGACAGTGCGGCGGTCACATAAGGCAGATTTTTGGCGATATTGGATGTCTTGGTGTAGGGAAACAACTTGTTCACCAGAGCGGTGTCCACGCTGACGGCCAATTTTGCAGCCGGTGTAATACCCAATGCGGACAAGGTGCGCGGCCCGGCAATGCCGTCCGCCACCAGGCCGATGCCGGACTGCCAGGCGCGCAGGGCGGTCTCGGTGTCGGCGTCGAATTCATTGCCGGCGGCCAGGCCGGGGTAAGCCGCTGCGCCATCGCCCAATGCCTTGCGCAAGGCTTTCTTCAGTTCGGTAATTTCCTTGCCGGTGTTGCCACGCATCAACAGTGATATTTTGATTTTCGCGCTTTCCATTTTATTCGCCTCCCTTGCGGTGGTTGAACAACGATAAGCATGATTTTTAATTACACGATCGGGCGGTTTGCGGAAGTCTGATTGTGGGGCATTCTAGGCAATTGATTTGCCTTATACAATAGGCCGAAATGCCTATATATTTTGGCCTAGGGATGCGTGTTCTTTCTTTCGAATGTATCTTGCCGTCAATAAAAAAGGGGATGCCGAAGCATCCCCTTTTTTGGCTTGTTACCGATTACTCGATCTTGGCCTTGGCGCGTAATTCATCAATCGCTTTTTTGATCGATTGCTGTTGCAGGCGCTGTTGCAGCTGCGGCTTGACCTCTTCAAACGACGGAACTTTCAGTTCGCGCGTGTCGTCCAGTTTGATGACATGCCAGCCGAATTGTGACTGCACCGGTTCTTTGGTGTATTCGCCCTTTTTCAGGTTGAGCAGCGCATTGGCAAACTCCGGAACGAAATTGCTTGGTACCGCCCAGCCCAATGAGCCGCCTTGCGCTGCAGAGCCGGTATCCTTGGATTTTGCGGCGAGCTTCTCGAATTTGGCTTTCTTGCCCAGCTGCGCGATGATGCCCTTGGCCTCGGCTTCGGTTTCCACCAGGATGTGACGGGTGCTGTATTCCTTGTTGCCCAGCTTGGTTTTCAGCTTGTCATATTCCTGTTTGAGCTGGTCTTCGCTGATCGGGTGATTCTTGACGTAGTCCTGCACGAATGCGCCGACCAGCACGGATTGCTTGGCCAGTTCGACTTGCTGTACCACGTCGGCATTCTTGTCCAGTCCGGTCTTTACCGCTTCCTGCGCCATGACTTCGATGTTGATCATGTCCTCGCGGATCGCCTTGCGCAATTCAGGACTGTCTGCCTGGCCTTGTGCGGCGGCGGCCTTGACGCGCAGGTCGATGCGCGCCTGCGGGATGGAAACGCCGTTTACCAGAGCGGCGGATTTGTCTTCGGCGAAGGCGGGGTTAATCGCCAGTGCGCCCAGAATTGCCAGCGCCGCAAATTTGCCAGTTTTCAACATTACGAGTTCTCCTTAAATAAAAATTGATAATCACGTTTCATCCGGCGTGTACGCCTGAATGTTGAGCGCGTGTATTTCGCGCTTCATCATTTCTCCCAGCGCGGAATATATCATACGGTGGCGCGCCATCATATTTTTGCCGCCAAACTGCGCCGAGA
>Ga0154346_103_pt1 | contig 3633 bp, 2 predicted proteins | sample RifGroA2_FD_115874 | JGI IMG/M metagenome (GOLD analysis project Ga0154346, IMG submission 115874) | Gallionellales bacterium GWA2_60_18 | reverse complement strand
CGGCAAAAGCGATACGCCCGGCGTGTATGGCTACCGCACCGATGGCGATCAGGTGATCGTCGGCCAGATTGAGGCCGCTGGTTTCAACATCCACCACCACGATCCGGTCGCGGGCAAGATCGGCTTTGCAGTCAGCGGATATTTTCAGTTTGAGCGCTTCCAGCCGCATCTTTTGTTCTGCCTGCAGTGCGACTGCGGGCTGCCTGAAGTGCGCTAGCAGGTTTTTTATCACAGGCGGTATTCCATGGCCAGGCGGCTTTGCATCTTGCGCGATTGGCGGAACGCCTCTTTCAGTATGCGCCTGTCCAGGTCGTTAAGTTGCTCCGGGTTGATCCGGTTGTCCATGGCCGCGCCCTGCGCGCTGCATTCATATTGATGCAGCAAACGCATGGTTTGCAGAAAATAGAACGCTTCTATCCAGCCCTCGATTTCTGCCGTACCGATATGCAGCGGCCCGGCAATATCGCGCAAGCGCTGTACGGTATTGGTGGCGCTGCTGCCGGACGCCAGGCTGAGGATGCGTGCCGCATCGACAAACGGAGTCGTGCCGTTCAGCTTGATGTCCAGAGTTTGCTGCTGCCCCACGACGAAGTCGCGGATTACGCCTAATGGCGGGCGGTTGCGCAATGCGTTGGCGGCCATCTGATGCAGGAAGCGCGGCACACCCGAAATCTTTTTGCCCAGCCAGGCGCGCAATGCGCCAGCCAGCGATGCATTGCCGTGCAGGCTGCGGAAATCGAAAAAGATCGAGGCGTTGAGCAGATCTTCCGGGCTGCCGTGATCGATCCATTCGGCAAAGGTTTTCTGCCATTCGTCCAGGGCCAGGCACCACTTGGGATTGCTCGCCATGATGCCGCCGCTGCACAGCGGGAAGCCGCAGCCGGCCAGCGCATCATTGATGCGCTTTGCCGCCGGCAACAGACGCTGGCGCACCGCATCCGCCGTTTCGCCCTCGGGCACGCTGAAGATGATCCCGTTGTCCTGGTCGGTGTAGAACGTCTGTTCCAACCTGCCTTCCGATCCCAGCGCCAGCCAGCAGAACCCCGCCTGGGTCGAGTTCGGATGCTGCAATCCCGAAGCGATGCATTCCAGCTCGATGATGCGCGTCGTCAGCAAATCGTTCAGCGTGGAGATCAGCTGGGTGATCTGCTCAGCCGCCACGCCTTGCGCCATCATGTTATGGGTCAGTTCGCGGATATCCTTGCTCAGCGAGATCAGGGTGGCGATGCTGTCTGCCTGCCTGAGCGAGGCGCTGAGCTGGCGCAGCCCGACGCGTTGCAATCCAAACAGGTCGCGTTCGGAAATGATGCCGCGCAGCGTGCCGTCCGGCTCCGTCACCAACACATGGCGGAAGCCTTCCCTGGCCATCACCATCGCGGCCTCATAGGCCAATGCGCCGGGCGGCAGGGTGACGGGGTTGCCGCTCATCACGTTGCCGATCGGCTGGTCGATGGACAAGTCCGCAAGCACGACGCGATCCAGCAGATCCTTGAGCGTGAAGATGCCCACTGGCCGTTGTGCGGCATCCGTGACGATCATCGAGCCCAGGTGCGCTTCGCGCATCTGCTGCAAGGCTGAGCGTATCGCGGTGCCGGGACTACAGGAGACGGGCGTGCGGCGGATGATGCTTCCCAGCGTGCTGGAAAGCGACTGCTGCTCGGTGGAGGCATGCGACAGCTGCGCCTGCATCGCCTGGGTGGATTGCTCGAACAGCGCGGCGATGCGGCGTGTGCAGAAATCTTTGAACACCAGCGACAGTTCGATTAGCTCAAGAAAATGCTGCGCCGGCAATTCAAAACAGAACACATCTTCTGCGGCGCGATATTCCGAGGTCACCGCGCGCCGTCCCAGCAAGGCGCCCACGGGAAAACACTCGCCTTCATGGAGTTCCAGTACCGCATCCTGGGGCGTGTTGGCGATGCGTGTGCCGCGCACCAAACCCTGCTTGATCACGAGAAAGCGCGTCGCCGGACCTTGTTGCGGCGATGCGATCACCTCGCCCTTGGCGTAATAGGCAAGCTGCATCCGCTCCAGCATCCAGAGCAAATGCTGGCGCTCCATGCGGTCGAACGGTGCGTGCCTGGCAAAGAAACTCAATTGTGAAGAATGAATTGCGCTCAATGTTTCGCCCTCATCAAAAATCATCTCGAAGCCGATTCCGTATCGACCCAGCCAGTAAAAAGCCTCGCCTATTTTGCGACGGCAGTCCCGTCAAGCACACTCCTCGAGCGATGCCGGAATGGGTTGAAGCAGTCGCTGCCGCGCGGCTATTGTCGCTTATCTTTGTGGCCAGTGCACTCGGGAGTTTTCTTACATGAAACTTACAATCAGGGCGATTTTTGATTATTTATGGGCAAATGATTTCATTAAGCGTTGACAGATCAAGCGGAAAAAAATTACATTAGTCCTACCCCAAACGCGTCCTCGCGGACGTATATCACTCGCATCAGGAGATCGCATGTCCAACATTCAGTCCATATTGCATGAAACCCGCGTTTTCAACCCTTCCGAAGAGTTCGTCAAGCAGGCCAACGTCTCCGGCATGGAAGGCTATCGCGCCTTGTGCAAGGCGGCGGAACAGGATTACGAGGGTTTCTGGGCCAAGCTGGCGCGCGAAACCCTGCTGTGGAAGCAGCCTTTCACCAAGGTGCTGGATGAGAGCAACGCGCCTTTCTACAAGTGGTTCGAGGACGGCGAGTTGAATGTTTCCTACAACTGCCTCGACAAGCATTTGTCCAGCCAGCCGGAAAAGACCGCGATCATTTTCGAGGCCGACGACGGCACGGTGACCAGAATCAATTACCGCGACCTGCACGCGCGCGTCTGCCAGTTCGCCAACGGCCTGAAATCGCGCGGCATCAAGAACGGTGACCGGGTCATTGTCTACATGCCGATGAGTATCGAGGCGGTGGTCGCGATGCAGGCCTGCGCGCGCATCGGCGCGATCCATTCGGTGGTGTTCGGCGGTTTTTCCTCCAAGAGCCTGCACGAGCGCATCACCGATGCCGGGGCGACAGCGGTGATTACCGCTGATGCGCAAATGCGCGGCGGCAAGGTGATGCCGCTGAAACCGGCGGTGGATGAAGCGCTGACGATGGGCGGTTGTGAGATGGTGCACAGCGTCATCGTCTACCGGCGCGCCGCTTGCGAAACCGCATGGAAAGCCGGTCGCGACATCTGGTGGTACGACTTGGCGGCAGGGCAGGGCATGACCTGCGAACCGGAATGGGTCGGCGCGGAACACCCGCTGTTCATCCTCTACACTTCCGGCTCCACCGGCAAGCCCAAGGGCGTGCAGCACTCCAGCGGCGGCTACCTGCTCGTGGCGATGCTGTCGATGCAATGGGTGTTCGATTACAAGCCCACGGATGTTTTCTGGTGCACCGCCGACGTGGGTTGGGTCACCGGCCACAGCTATGTCACCTACGGCCCGCTGGCGATGGGTGCGACGCAGGTGATCTTCGAGGGCGTGCCGACTTACCCCGACGCGGGGCGCTTCTGGAAGATGATCCAGGATCACAAGGTGACGACGTTCTACACCGCCCCCACCGCGATCCGCTCGCTCATCAAACTCGGCGGTGACTTGCCGAGGAAGTACGATTTATCCAGCCTGCGCCTGCTCGGCTCGGTCGG
>Ga0154346_125_pt1 | contig 3829 bp, 5 predicted proteins | sample RifGroA2_FD_115874 | JGI IMG/M metagenome (GOLD analysis project Ga0154346, IMG submission 115874) | Gallionellales bacterium GWA2_60_18 | reverse complement strand
GCCATGCCCGCGAATGTATTGAATGAATCGCGGGCATGGCCCGCTCCTACACCATCCGCCGGACCATCATGTCCTTGATGCGCCCGATCGCCTCGGTCGGGTTCAGCTCCTTCGGGCACACATCCACGCAGTTCATGATGGTGTGGCAACGGAACAGGCGATACGGGTCTTCCAGGTCGTCCAGGCGCTCGGCGGTCGCGTGGTCGCGCGTGTCGGCGAGGAAGCGGTAAGCCTGCAACAATCCGGCGGGGCCGACGAACTTGTCCGGGTTCCACCAGAACGACGGGCAGGCGGTGGAACAACTGCCGCACAAAATGCACTCGTACAAACCGTTCAGATGCACGCGCTGCGCGGGCGATTGCAGGCGTTCCGTCTCCGGCGGCGGATCGTTGTTGATCAGGTAGGGTTTGATCGAGTGGTATTGCCGGAAGAACTGCGTCATGTCCACGATCAGGTCGCGGATCACCGGCAAGCCCGGCAACGGGCGCAATGTCACCGGCTCTTTCAATTCCGACAGCGGCGTGATGCAGGCCAGCCCGTTGCGCCCGTTGATGTTCATCGCATCCGAACCGCACACCCCCTCGCGGCAGGACTTGCGGATGGACAGCGAGTCGTCCTGCTGCTTCAGCAACAGCAGCGCATCCAGCAGCATCTTGTCGCCCACCTCGATGTCCAGCTCGTAGCCCTGCATGTACGGAGCGGCATCACAATCCGGGTCATAACGATAGATTCTGAATTTCATCCCCTGCTCCCGATAGAGTAAGAATCGAACCCTCCGCGGCGCCTCGTCTTCCGGAAGGCAGGTTTCATGCTACCAGTTTTTCCTGCTGTTGAGCGATGAGCTTGTCATCCCGTTTTTGCGTGACACCACAAAACCAAAACAATTATCATTGCGCCCACTAACGCACAGGAGGAATCTTGCATGAAGGCACCCATCCGCATCACCATCACCGGCGCCGCCGGGCAGATCTGCTATGCCGCCCTGTTCCGCATCGCCAACGGCGACATGCTGGGACACGAGCAGCCGGTCATCCTGCAACTGCTGGATATTCCGCAGGCCCAGCAGATGCTGCGCGGGGTGATGATGGAGCTGGAGGATTGCGCCTTTCCGCTGTTGCAGCAGGTCATCATCACTGATGACCCCAAGGTCGCCTTCCGCGATACCGAGATCGCGCTGCTGATCGGGGCACGCCCGCGCGGCAAGGGGATGGAACGCAAGGATCTGCTGGAGTCCAACGGGGCGATCTTCTCCGCTCAGGGCAAGTTGCTCAACGAGTATGCGGAGCGCCATGTCAAGGTGCTGGTGGTGGGCAATCCGGCCAATACCAATGCGCTGATCGCGATGAAGAACGCGCCGGACCTCGATCCGCGCAATTTCACGTCGATGATGCGGCTGGACCATAACCGCGCCATCGCGCAGGTGGGTCAGAAGTTGTTCCAGCCGATCCACGATATCAAGAAGATGATCGTCTGGGGCAATCATTCCGGCACGCAGTATCCGGATCTGGATCATGCCGAGATCCGCGGGATGCTGGTGCGCGATCTGTTGACGGACAAGGCCTGGGTGGAGCAGGCGTTCATCCCGACGGTGCAGAAACGCGGGGCGGCGGTGATCGAGGCGCGCGGTTTGTCGAGCGCGGCGAGTGCCGCGAATGCGGCGATCTCGCACATTCATGACTGGATGCTCGGAGCGCACCACAACAACTGGGTGACCATGGGGGTGCCGTCAGACGGCAGCTACGGCATACCTGAAGGGGTGATTTACGGTTTCCCGGTGCGCTGCAGGCAGGGCGTGCACCACATCGTGCCGGATCTGGAGATCAGCGAGTCGGGGCGGAAGTATATGGACAACAGTTACCGCGAGCTGCTCGAGGAGCGCGAGATGGTAAAGCATCTGCTGGGGTAAGCCGGCTCCCGCCCGGCCCGTGCGCAGTAACAATCCCCCGGCAAAGCCGGGGGCCTTCGTTATTGAGCCCCTCAATTGAGCCCCTCAAAGGGGCTATCAAACCCTGCATCGCCCGAGGAAGTATTCACCATCAGCTTCCCCCTTTGAAAAAGGGGGACGGGAGGGGGATTTAATACCGTGCCACATCGTCCTCTCTCAAATCCCCCCCACCCCCCTTTTTCAAAGGGGGGCCGATGCAGTTCCGCGTGAACTCAAACTTGAGCGCGAATCCCGCAAAGGTCAAACCTTGATGAGTCCCCCGGCATAGCCGGGGGTTTACCTCGCTTAATCAGCAGAAGAAACGCCGCCGCGCATCGTCCGGGATGTCCATGCCGGTCGCATGCGCGCGCTGCAACAGTTCCCAGTAATAGCGGTAGGAAGCACGGTCGTGCAGCTTGCCCTCGTGCTGGATCGGCCCCCAGGCCGCATCTTGCGCGGCGGCGAGCAGGACGGCTGCCTCGCTGACCTCGGCAAAGTCCGGGCGCATGGCCTCGACGATGGCCTGTATCTGGTTGGGATGGATGCTCCACATGCGCAGGAAGCCGAACTCCCGCCGCGCGCGGCGGGCATCTTCGCGCACCACATTCGCGTCGCGTATCTCGGTGGTGACATTGTGGCTGGGCACGCAGCCGTTGCCCAATGCGGCGGTCGCGATCTCGCACTTGGCGCGCGTCACCAGTGCATGTTCGAACTGGCCGGGCGAGCGCATCGCCGTGGCCGGGATGGCACCGTGGTGCGCCGAGACGAAATCCATCAGGCCGAAATCGAGCACCTCGACATGGGGCAGGCGGGCGATCTCCCACGCCTCGCGCAACGCGCCAGGCGTTTCGATCAGCACATGGACGGGAATCGCGCGGGCAACGCCGTGGCGCTCGCGCAATTCGTCGAGCGCGGTGATCTGCGTCAACACGTCATCGGCGAATTCCGGCTTGGGCAACACGATGTAGGCCACCCGCTGCCCGGCCCGACCGATGACGATGTCCAGCTCGTCGCGCCAGTGCGGATGCCGGACGTCATGGATGCGGACGCCGACGCGGTGGTAGCGGTTCTCGTCCGACAGCAGCAGCCCGGCGATCATCTCCGCATGCTCGCGCTCCCTGCCGGCGGGCGCGCCGTCCTCGCAGTCGGCGGTGATGTCGAAGATGGGCTGGCCGTTGACCGCCAGTTCGGCCTGGATCTGGAGCGCCTTCTTCAGCAGCTTCTCGCTGCCGGCAAAATGCTCGCAGGCGGCGAGCTGCGGAAACGGGCGGCTGCCCGCATAAAGCACTTCAGAGGGATGAGGGTAGTTGTTCATACATTGGTATCTCAAAGAATGGCGGGCATCATCCGGCAAAATATTGCCCTATGCAACAGCCCCGATTTCGCTTGGCCAGCGTTGCCCGTGCGTCTGCAATGTGTTTGCTTGAGATGGTGCTGAATTCTTCACGAATGCCAGCTCATCACGTCAAAGCTGTCGGTCGCTGCTATCCAATTGAGTTCCCGCTCCATGCCAGAAGCGGTCGCATAGAGAGTTTTCCCATTGGACATCCAGATCGTTTGCATTTTTCATTTATCCTTACTACAATTGCAACTGTAAGGATTAAAGGAGATATTGATGATTACCACTGATGCAACTCTGACCAGCAAGGGGCAAACCACCATTCCTAAGGAAATTAGAGATGGGCTTGGAATGAAACCCGGAGACAGGATGACATTTACATTGATGTCGGACGCAACCGTAGTCATGCGTGTAAAGAATAAAAGCATTTCCGATTTGGCCGGCACCCTTTACAAGAAAGGACGTAAACCGGTTCCAGTTGAGCAACTATCCCGCTAATGCTTGGCATCGACACAAACATCCTTGTTCGTTTTTTGGTGCAGGACGACGAAGCGCAGTTTGAGAAA
>Ga0154346_117_pt1 | contig 4758 bp, 5 predicted proteins | sample RifGroA2_FD_115874 | JGI IMG/M metagenome (GOLD analysis project Ga0154346, IMG submission 115874) | Gallionellales bacterium GWA2_60_18 | reverse complement strand
GAACTGTCCGGCAATATGATCGACCTGTGCCCGGTCGGCGCATTGACCAGCAAGCCGTTCCGCTACGCCGCGCGCAGTTGGGAATTGTCGCGGCGCAAATCGGTCAGCCCGCATGACGGTCTGGGCGCCAATCTGGCGGTGCAGGTAAAAAACCATAAAGTGATGCGTGTCACGCCAGCCTCGAACGAAGCCGTCAACGAATGCTGGATTTCTGACCGGGACCGCTTCAGCTACGAAGGGCTGAATACGCTGGAACGCCTGGATAAACCGATGCTCAAGCAGGACGGCAAGTGGGTCGAGGTCGAATGGCAGGTCGCGCTGGAATATGTGGCGAAAGGCCTGCACCAGATCGCCTGCGGCGCCGGAGCAGAACAGATCGGCGCGCTGGCGACGCCGCACAGCACGCTGGAAGAGCTCTACCTGTTGCAGAAGCTCATGCGCGGGCTGGGCAGCGGCAACGTCGATTTCCGCCTGCGCCAGTCCGATTTCAGCGCGGACGGCAAACAGGCCGGCGCGCCGTGGCTGGGCATGCCGGTTGCCGACATCAATAGCCGCGACCGCCTGCTGATCGTCGGCAGTTTCCTGCGCAAGGATCATCCGTTGCTCGCGCAACGCGTGCGCCAGGCGGTCAAGAAGGGTGCGCAGGCCAATATCGTGCATGCCAGCGATGACGACCTGCTGATGCCGGTCGCCAACAAGGCCATCGTCGCGCCAGATGAACTGGTGAACACGCTGGCGCAAATTCTCAAGGCGCTGGCTGCGGAAAAACAGGTGGCGCCGGACGCATCCGTACAGGGTGTCGAAATGAGCGGCGCGGCCGCCGCCATCGCCAAAAGTCTGGCTGGCGGCGAACGCGCTGCGGTGCTGCTCGGCAACTTCGCACAGCAGCATCCGCAGGCGGCGCAGCTTGCCGTGCTGGCGGAAAAGATCGCCGTATTGTGCGGCGCAAAATTCGGCTTCCTCGGCGAGGCGGCCAACAGCGTCGGCGGTTATCTCGCTGGAGCGGTACCGTTCAGCGGCAGTAAACAGGGCATGAATGCCGCGCAGATGCTGGCGTCGCCGCGCAAGGCGTATCTCCTGCTGAATGTCGAGCCGGAGCTGGACATGCACGACCCGCAGCAGGCGATGGCCGCGATGTATTCCGCCGATCTGGTGGTGGCCTTATCCGCCTGGAAGCATCATGCGACCGATTACGCCGATGTGCTGCTGCCCATCGCGCCGTTCACCGAAACCTCCGGCACGTTTGTCAGTACCGAGGGATGCGTGCAGAGCTTCAAGGGCGCGGTCAAGCCGCTCGGTGAAGCGCGCCCGGCATGGAAGGTGTTGCGCGTCCTGGGCAACCTGCTCGATGTGCCGGGTTTCGATTACGACAGCAGCGAAGCGGTGCGCGATGAAGCGCTGCCCGGCCAGAACGTGGCCGATAAGCTGAATAATCACATCGAAGGCATCCATGTAGGGCCGGATTTATCCGGCCAGGGCGTACGAATGAATTCGCACCTACAGCGCGTCGCGGACGTGCCGATTTACTCGGCCGATGCGCTGGTGCGCCGCGCGGTATCGCTGCAAAAAACCCGCGATGCCGCGACGCCGTGCGTATCGATGCGCGGCAGCGAGTTGCAGAAACTGGGCGTACAGCCCGGCGATAGCGTAAGGGTGAGCCAGGGCAAGGCAATAGTGCGTCTGGCGGCGCAGGCGGATGACAGACTGCCTGCGGGTGTTGCGCGCGTGGCGGCGGGCCATCCGGCAACGGCGGAACTGGGTGCGATGTTTGGAACGATTACTGTGGAACTGATAACTGGGGAACGGGCATGATGGAATTGCTGCAAACCCTCGAACAGGCCGGGCTCGATCTGCTCGGCCCACTCTGGCTGCCGCTCTGGACGGTGGTGAAAATCATGGTCATCGTGCTGCCGATCATGGGTTCGGTCGCCTATCTGACGCTGGCGGAGCGCAAGGTCATCGGCTTCATGCAGATCCGCATCGGCCCGAACCGCGTCGGCCCTTACGGTTTGCTGCAACCGCTCGCCGACGGCGTCAAGCTGCTGCTCAAGGAAATCATTATCCCGAGCGGCTCCAACAAGTTCCTGTTCATCGTGGCCCCGATCATGGCGCTCGCACCGTCGCTGGCGGCGTGGGCGGTGGTGCCGTTCAGCGATGGGATGGTGCTGTCCAACCTGAATGCCGGCCTGTTGTATCTGCTGGCAATGACCTCGCTGGGTGTGTACGGCATCATCATCGCCGGCTGGGCATCCAATTCGAAATACGCGTTTCTTGGTGCGGTGCGTTCCGCCGCGCAGATCGTGTCATACGAGATCGCAATGGGCTTCGCGCTGGTATGCGTGCTGATGGCCTCGCAGAGCATGAACCTGAGCGACATTGTGAACGGCCAGAAAGGCAGCTTCGGCATGCTCAACTGGTATCTGCTGCCGCTGTTCCCGATGTTCCTGGTGTACCTGATTTCCGGCGTCGCGGAAACCAACCGCGCGCCGTTCGACATGGCCGAAGGCGAGTCCGAGATCGTCGCCGGTTTCCACGTGGAATATTCCGGCATGGCGTTCGCGCTGTTCTTCCTGGCCGAGTACGCCAACATGATCCTGATCGCGTTCCTGACCTCGATCATGTTCCTCGGCGGCTGGCTGTCGCCGCTGCCGTTCCTGCCGGACAGTTTCATCTGGCTGCTGGGCAAGGTCTCGTTCATCCTGTTCCTGTTCCTGTGGTTCCGCGCGACTTTCCCGCGCTACCGTTATGACCAGTTGATGCGCCTGGGCTGGAAAGTATTTATCCCGATCACCATCATCTGGGTGGTGGTGATTGCCGCGTGGATGCAGACCCCGCTGTGGGTCTGGTAGGCGGACGGAGACGAATATGGAAAAAATTACAAACTTCTTCAAGACCTTCCTGCTGTTCGAGCTGCTCAAGGGCATGGCGCTGACTGGACGGTATTTCTTCGCGCGCAAGATCACCGTGCAATACCCGGAAGAAAAGACGCCGCAGGGTTTCCGCTTCCGCGGGCTGCATGCGCAGCGTCGCTATCCCAACGGCGAAGAACGCTGCATCGGCTGCAAGCTGTGCGAGGCGGTGTGTCCGGCGCTGGCAATCAAGATCGAGATCGCCGAACGCGAAGACGGCACGCGCCGTACCAGGCTGTACGACATCGACCTGACCAAATGCATTTTTTGCGGCTTCTGCGAGGAATCCTGCCCGGTGGATGCGATCGTCGAGACGCGCGTGTTCGAATATCACGGCGAGAAGCGCGGCGACCTGTATTACACCAAGACCATGCTGCTGGCGAACGGCGACCGGCATGAGGAGCAAATCGCCAAAGACAGAGCGGCGGATGCTAAATACAGATAAGGGATAAGAGGGAAGGGTGAGAAGCGAAAAACATAAAGCGGCGCGAGGGTTTTACCCTTCCCCCTTCTCCCTTCCCCCTTCTCCGAAATTTTAAAGGGTTTATTGATGATGAATTTCGAAACCATCGTGTTTTACATATTTGCCGCGTTGACCGTGTTCGCGGCGATGCGCGTGATTACCGCGCGCAACCCGGTGCATGCGGTGATGTTTTTGGTGCTGACCTTCATCAGTTGCGCCGGCATCTGGATATTGCTCGAAGCGGAGTTTCTCGCCATCACGCTGGTGCTGGTGTACGTCGGCGCGGTGATGGTGCTGTTCCTGTTCGTGGTGATGATGCTGGATATCAATCTGGTGCGGCTGCGCGAAGGCATTTGGCGCTGGCTGCCGTTCGGCGCTGCATTGGCCGGCCTGATGGTGTTCCAGATGGTGTGGGTGCTGGGCTCGCCTGACATCTCGGCGGGCAAGGCGGCCGTCAAGCATGCGGCCGATTACAGCAACACCAAGGAGCTGGGGCGGCTGATTTACACCGACTATGTGTATCCATTCGAGATCGCCGCGGTATTGCTGCTGGTAGCGATGGTGGCGGCAATCGCGCTGACGCTGCGCCGCCGCAAGGATTCCAAGTCGCAGGTGGTGTCCGAGCAGGTCGCAGTGAAGAAAGCGGATCGTTTGCGCATCGTGAAGATGCAGGCTGAAAGCAAGGAATGAGCAGGTCGGGCTTCAGCCCGACATGACTGGTGCGTCGGGCTGAAGCCCGACCTGCAAAATTAATCAAGGGAGCGAGAAGAGTGTTGACCCTTTCACATTATCTGGTACTGAGCGCCGTGCTGTTTGCGATCGGCGTGGTCGGCATTTTCCTGAACCGCAAGAACCTGATCGTGCTGCTGATGGCGATCGAAATGATGCTGTTGGCAGTTAATACCAACTTCGTGGCGTTCTCGCATTATTTGAACGATACCGCCGGGCAGGTTTTCGTATTCTTCATCCTGACCGTGGCCGCCGCAGAGGCCGCCATCGGCCTGGCGATACTGGTGGTGCTGTTCCGTAACCTGAACACCATCAACGTTGACGATCTCGACAGTTTGAAAGGTTGATCCGCATGAGCATGCAAAACCTCTATCTGTTAGTTCCGCTGGCTCCGCTGGCTGGTGCGATGGCGGCCGGGCTGTTCGGCAAGAGCCTGGGGCGGGCCTGGTCGCACCGCATCACCATCGCACTGGTGGCGGTTTCGTTCTTTGCCTCGCTGGCGATTTTCAACGATGTGCTGGCGGGCAATGTATTTAATGGCGCGGTATACACCTGGCTGACTTCCGGCGGCACCAGTTTCCAGGTGGGCTTCCTGATCGACAGGCTCACCGTCACGATGATGCTGGTGGTGACTTTCGTGTCGCTGATGGTGCATAT
>Ga0154346_113_pt1 | contig 5514 bp, 6 predicted proteins | sample RifGroA2_FD_115874 | JGI IMG/M metagenome (GOLD analysis project Ga0154346, IMG submission 115874) | Gallionellales bacterium GWA2_60_18 | reverse complement strand
AAGGAAGCAAACGCATTGCGCATGCATTACTGGCAGCGCTATGGCGCGACATTGAGCGGCCTGATACGCCATCACGGCACCGACCCGGAACACTTTCTGTGGCATACCCACCAGTTCCAGAAGCTGGACAGGATGGTGTTGCGCGAGCCGCGCCTGCGCCATGTGCTGAAGGCATTGCCGGGCAGGAAAGTGGTATTTTCCAATGCGCCGCAACGCTATGCGCAAGCAGTGCTGAAACTGCTGCGCGTGGCGGATCTATTCGACGATGTGATGGCGGTGGAGCAGACACGCTACCGTCCCAAGCCGGACAGTTTCGGCTTTCTGTGTCTGTTGCGGAAGCACCGTGTTGCGGCGGCGCAATGTGTGATGGTCGAAGACAGCCTGGAAAATCTGCAAACGGCAAAGCGGCTGGGGATGCGCACGGTATGGGTGAATGCCGGAAATAAAAGCGCGCCGTGCGTGGATGTGAAGATTCGTGATGTGATGCAATTGCCGGGCGCGCTGCATCGGTTGAGCTAACCTGCATCATTCGTGCAATTCGTTTGCGGATACAGCCCTGCCCGTCAGGTATTTTGTGTCAAGATCTATTCGTGAAGCACGGCACTAAGCTTGATGCCCCAGAAGCAGATATGCACCGGCTTACGCATGGCATCACCCAGCTCCGCAGATCGAACTATGTCCGACAGCTACTGATTGAATACCGGCTCCGCACCCTTCGGGAACAACACCCACATCTGCCCGCTCTGTTTCATGCGCCCCGCCTGAACACCCGCCTGCTCGCCGAAGCCCCAGAAAAAATCGGCGCGCACCGCGCCTTTGATCGCCCCGCCGGTATCCTGTGCCAGCATCAGCCGGTTCAACGGTTCGGCGGTATTCGGGTAGGTGGTCGCGAGGAACACCGGCGCGCCGAGCGGGATGGTGCGCGGATCGACCGCGATGCTGTATGCCTCGGTCAGCGGCACGCCCAATGCGCCGAGCGGCGCGGACAATCCATTCGGCAATTCGCGGAAGAACACATAGCTGGGGTTTTGCGCCAGCAGCGCAGAGAGTTTTTCCGGATGCTGTTCCGCCCAGCTCTTGATGCCTTGCATCGAAGCTTCCTCGATTTTGAGTTCGCCCGATTCGACCAGCTTCTTGCCGATGGAAATATAAGGATGCCCGTTCTGCTCGGCGTAACCGACTTTCACCAGGCTGCCATCCGGCAATTCGATGCGCCCGGAGCCCTGGATTTGCAGAAAGAACAGATCGACCGCATTTTCCACCCAGAATAATTCGCGCCCTTGCAGCACTGCCTTCCCGTTGTCGATCTCGGCACGGTTGTAATAAGGCACGATGCGCCTGCCTTGCAACCGTCCGCGCAAACGCAGGTCTTTCAGTTGCGGATACACTTCGCCCAGATCGATGGTCAGCAAATCCTCCGGCGCGGCATACAGCGGATAACGGAAACGCGCCGTCCTGGTGCGGCTTCCGGTCAGCTTCGGTTCGTAGTAACCGGTGATCAGCCCTTGCGATGAGCCATCCGGGTTGAACACCTGATAGGGAGCAAAACCTTCCTCGAAAAACGCGCGCAATGCGGCGTTGTCCGGTTGCGCCAACTCATTGGTGCGCGTGCATACCGCTTGCCAGCCCGGCTTGCTTTTCAATGCGCGGCAGCTTTGCACAAAAGCAGTCCAGGCCGGCTGCAAATCTGTCGTTTGCCAATCCGGCAGCATCTCCCATTTGCTTGCCGCAAAAGGCGCGACAGGCAACGAGACAGGAGGGGCAACAGTCGGAGGAGGCACGGCGGGCGGCTTGGGCGGCGCGACACAGGATGCAAGAAAGACCAGCAGCAGGGGCGCGGCGCCGCGCATCCCTACCCTATACCATGCGTCGGAAAAATATCTAATGCAAGACACGCGGCACACTCAGCACGAATTGCGGGATCTCGATATCGAACTCCGTGCCGTCCACGGCTTGCATCTGATAGCTGCCGCGCATCGTGCCGACCTGTGTGGCCAGCACCGTGCCGCTGGTATATTCGAAGCTCTGGTTCGGGCCAAGCGATGGCTGCTCGCCCACCACACCCTGCCCGCGCACCTCCTGAACATGGTGGTTGGCATCGGTGATAATCCAGTGGCGGCTGATGAGCTTGGCGGTGTTGCTGCCAAGATTGGTGATATTGATGGTGTAGGAAAACACAAAACGGTTGCCCAGTTCGTCGGACTGATCCGGCAGGTAATGTACCTGCGTCCGTATCATGAAGCCGTGTTGATCGCTTTTTTCCATGAATGGCATTTGAACTGATTTTTTACCGGCTCGCAAGGTGAAATGCAGTAGGTATGAAGAATCAACCCACAAAAAGCAGTTGTCCGCAGATTACACAGATTTGCGCAGATTAAGCCTGTTTTTTTGAACTGGCTTTAAATCTGTATCATCTGCGTCATCTGCGGAAAAGGCTTTAACGCACCGCCAGCAACTCCACATCGAACACCAGCGTCGCATTCGGTGGAATCACCCCGCCCGCGCCGCGCGCGCCGTAGCCGAGGTCGGAAGGAATGACCAGCGTGCGTTGCCCGCCAACCTTCATGCCCTCCACACCCTGATCCCAGCCCTTGATCACATGCCCCGCGCCGAGTGGGAAATCGAACGGTTCGGCACGGTCGTGCGAGCTGTCGAATTTGGCGCCCTTCTGGTCGGGTGCGGCTTCGTCGTGCAGCCAGCCGGTGTAATGCACCAGCACCAGCTTGCCGGCGGTAGCCTCTGCGCCTTCGCCCAGTTTGTTGTCAGTTTTAATCAGTTCGGTCATGTTGCATGTTTCCTTCTATGTTGTGGCCTGTTCGGAGCAAGCCGTGGTTGAAAATGCCGGCCGATAACAGTACGGCCAGCGGTAAAAAAGTGATGCGTTTCATCTTGTCTTTTGTAGGGTGGGCAACTTTGCCCACCATCAAACTAAAAACTGGCATACGCTTTAACTACACTTTGCCCAAGAACTCGAGCTATAGAAAGGTAAAGAAATTGTTTGGGTTAAGTAGTTAAAAATTCACTCATAAGTCATTGCTCTTTACCAGAAAAATCTCATCAAACATATACGGGTGATATCGAGTAATCGAACCGAGATAGAGCATCACCATATAAATAATTGATTCTTGGCTATACCGTCCAGTGGTTGAATTTGATAGGTACTTTGTATAAACGTCGAAGACGGCTTTGAGAAAAGTGGGAAGCCATATTTCATTTCCATCTCTGTCATCTTGACTCCCTAACAATAAATCCTAGTAACCCAGCACCTGCGCCAGCCACCGCTCCTCCTCTTCCAAACTCCAGCCCTTGCGCCGCGCGTAATCTGCCACCTGATCTCTGTCCACCTTGCCGGTGGCGAAAACTGGGATAAACAAGCCGGTTATTGGGTGTTTTTGAGTTGCACTGCCAACTTTTCCAATCGCTGATCGAGTGTCAGTAGCGTGAGTTGGTGCACTTGCGCGGTGGCGGCGATGATGGCGTCCGGCAATTTGCACTGGCTGGTACGGCGCAATTGAATGGCTTGTCGCTCAACGGCCTCGTCAACGAACAAAGTTCGACAGTTTTGCAGAAACTCCAAAATGGCAGCCTCCTCTTCTTTCGCCAGATTTGAGAACCCAAGCAATTCCATCCGGGTAATTTGGCTGACCACAGCCTGGCTAAGTTCCAAATGCTGTGCCTCTGCCAAGGCGACGGCTGCGGATTGTTTTTTTAGCAGGCCGATCACCACATTGGTATCCAGCAGCCATTTAGCGCCATTCATCGCGCATCTTTCGTTGAATCTCTACCGGGTCAGCATTGAAATTGGGAGAATCGCTCAGCCTTCCAACAAAGCTACGCCAATCAGTGTGTTCACTCTGCGCAGGCATTGTCTGTTCAGGTATCACCAGTGTCAGGAGTGCTCGCCGCTCTGCCGATTGCGGCAAGGCTTGCAGCGGATGGATAATTCCTTGGGAATCTATTTCAACCTCAATAGTTTGTAACATGATGGCTCCTTCGGGTTTCTATCTTGGATACGTCAGGAGATAATTCTACTACGTTAATAGCCCAACACCGGCGCCAGCCACCGCTCCGCTTCTTCCAGGCTCCAACCCTTACGCCGCGCGTAGTCCGCCACCTGATCCCTGTCTATCTTGCCGGTGGCGAAATATTGCGCCTGCGGGTGAGAGAAGTAGAAGCCGCTGACTGCCGCAGTCGGAAGCATCGCGTAGCTATCGGTCAGCGTGATGCCTGCGTTGAGCGGCGCTTGTAACAACTCGAATAACGCACCCTTTTCGCTATGCTCTGGACAGGCCGGGTAGCCGGGGGCAGGGCGGATGCCGCGATATTTTTCGGCAATCATGGCATCGTTATCTAGAGCCTCGTCTGCCGCATAGCCCCAGAATTCGCGGCGCACCCGTGCATGCAGCAGTTCGGCGAAGGCTTCAGCGAGGCGATCGGCCAGCGACTTGAGCAGGATGGCGCTGTAGTCGTCGTTGTGCTTTTCGAACTCGGCGACGCGCGCGTCGATGCCGATGCCCGTCGTCACCGCGAACGCGCCGATGTAGTCATTGACCTTGCTTTCCTTCGGTGCGATGAAATCGGCGAGGCAATAGTTCGGAATATCGTCCGGTTTTTTCGTTTGCTGGCGCAGGTTATGCCAGGTTATTGACACTTTTTTGCGCGATTCGTCGGTGTAGATTTCGATGTCGTCGCTATTGACACTGTTCGCCGGGAATAGGCCGAACACCGCGTTTGCGGTGAGCCATTTTTCCTTGATGATCTTTTTCAGCATCGCCTGTGCATCGGCAAACAGCTTGCGCGCCTCTTCGCCCACCGTCTTGTCCTGCAATATCTTCGGGTAGCGCCCGGACAGCTCCCAAGCCTGGAAGAACGGCGACCAGTCGATGTATTCGGCGATCTTGTCGAGCGGGTAGGCTTCGAATTTGTGTACGCCTGTCAGGTAGGGTTTGGGCGGTGTGTAAGGCTCCAACCCCTCCCCAGCCCTCCCCTTGTCATGGGAGGGAGCCACCGCATCTACTCCTCCCCTGACAAGGGGAGGCCGGGAGGGGTTGGGGTTTTTTGCCGCCCAGTTTGTCTTCAGCCCATGTGCCCGCGCCTCTTTCAGCGAGACATACACGGCCTTACTCTTCTTACCTTCATGCTGCTCGCGCGCTTCGGCATAGTCCGCCTTGATGCCCGCGACATATTCGTCGTGCAGCGTGTCGGAGAGCAGGTTGCTGCACACACCCACCGCGCGCGACGCGTCGGTCGCATACACCGTCGCGCCGCTCGGATAATTTGGCGCGATCTTCACCGCAGTGTGCACGCGCGACGTGGTCGCGCCGCCGATCAGCAGCGGAATGGTGAAGCCTTGCCGCTCCATTTCCTTCGCGACATGCGCCATCTCTTCCAGCGATGGCGTGATCAGCCCGGACAGGCCGATGATGTCGGCGTTGTGTTCGCGTGCAGCGTCGAGGATCTGCTGGCAGGGCACCATCACGCCCATGTTGACCACCTCGAAGTTGTTGCACTGCA
>Ga0154346_130_pt2 | contig 5570 bp, 7 predicted proteins | sample RifGroA2_FD_115874 | JGI IMG/M metagenome (GOLD analysis project Ga0154346, IMG submission 115874) | Gallionellales bacterium GWA2_60_18 | reverse complement strand
GCCGCCAAATTTCTTCGACAGTACGGTGGTGATCGCCGCCGTCAGGGTGGTCTTGCCATGGTCAACGTGGCCGATCGTACCTACGTTCACGTGCGGCTTGGTGCGTTCAAATTTGCTCTTTGCCATGATTTTTCCTTATCAATGTCAAACGTTAACAATAAAAACAAAACTCTGGTGCCCATGGCGAGAATCGGACTCGCGACCTCTCCCTTACCAAGGGAGTGCTCTACCACTGAGCCACATGGGCAAAACTGCAAACTGGAGCGGGTGAAGGGAATCGAACCCTCGTCGTAAGTTTGGAAAACTTCTGCTCTACCATTGAGCTACACCCGCGGGCTTCCCAACCAACGCAACCACCCGCCGATACAACCATCAGGCACAGATAGCCGCCACAACACCAGCAAAACTAACCACCAATTTTGGTGGAGGGGGAAGGATTCGAACCTTCGTACTCTAAGAGGGCAGATTTACAGTCTGCTGCCTTTAACCACTCGGCCACCCCTCCAAACAGAACGCGCAATTATGCCAGCACGGGATATAGGTGTCAAACCGATTCGCCCCCATTCCCACGGCACGGCCTGCGCCCAGACTTGGGCACCTTGCCAGATCAATGCCCGTTTCTTCTGAACAACGCCGATTGCGCATGCGCCTGCAAGCCTTCACCGAAGGCAAGGGTAGAAGCGATATCGCCCAATCTTTGCGCACCCCGTGCGGAAACCTGGATCAGGCTGCTACGCTTCTGGAAATCGTACACGCCGAGCGGCGATGAGAAACGTGCCGTGCCGGAGGTGGGCAGGACGTGGTTGGGGCCGGCGCAGTAATCACCCAGCGATTCGGAAGTGTAACGGCCCATGAAGATGGCGCCGGCATGTCGCAGCCGCGGCAACAGGGCTTGCGGCTCTGCCACCGACAACTCCAGGTGCTCCGGCGCGATACGGTTGCTGATGGCGCAAGCCTCACCCAGATCGGCGACATGGATCAATGCGCCGCGGTTTTCCAGCGCAATTTGGATGATGTCGCGGCGCGGCATCTGCTCCAGCAGCTTGTTTGCACTCACCGCCACGGCTTCGATGAAGGCGGCATCCGGCGACAACAGGATGGCTTGCGCCAGCTCGTCATGTTCGGCTTGCGAAAACAGATCCATCGCCACCCAGTCCGGATCGGTCTGTCCGTCGCAAATGACCAGTATTTCGGAAGGCCCGGCGATCATGTCGATGCCGCACACGCCGAATACGCGACGTTTGGCGGACGCCACATACGCATTACCGGGGCCGACGATCTTGTCGACTTTGGGAATCGTGTCCGTACCATAAGCCAATGCCGCTACAGCCTGCGCTCCGCCGATAGTGAACACCCGATCCACTCCGGATAGATGCGCCGCCGCCAGCACCAACTGGTTCTTCACGCCGTCCGGCGTGGGTACGACCATGATGAGTTCAGCCACCCCCGCCACTTTCGCGGGCAGCGCGTTCATCAAGACGGAAGACGGATAGGCCGCCTTGCCGCCCGGCACATAGAGACCGACACGATCCAGCGGTGTGACTTGCTGACCGAGCATAGTGCCATCCTCATCGAGGTAGCTCCAGGACGTTTGCAGCTGTTTCTTGTGATAGTCGGTCACACGCTGCGCTGCTTGCTCCAGGGCGCTTTTCTGGTCAGATGGCAGACCGTCGAACGCCGCCGCAAGTTCGGCTCGCGGCAATTCCATCGCGGCGGCATCCGCCAGCGGCAAACGGTCGAACTTGCACGTGTATTCCAGCACGGCGTCATCGCCGCGTTTTTTCACGTCGGCCAGAATGGAGGCGACCGTCGCCTCCAGTTTTTCGTCGGCGGTCTCTTCAAATGCCAGCAGTTTGCTTAGCCTGGCATCGAAATCGGCTTGTCGGGTGGAAAGTCGGGTGATATTCACTTTACGGCTCCGGCAAATGCGTCCAGCATCGGCTGTATCGCTGCACGCTTCAGTTTCAGCGAGGCCTGGTTCACCACCAGGCGCGAGGAAATATCGGCAATGAGTTCCACCGCCCTGAGGTTGTTGGCCTTCAATGTACCGCCGCTGCTTACCAGGTCGACGATGGCATCGGACAGGCCAACCAGCGGCGCCAGTTCCATCGAGCCATACAGCTTGATGAGATCGACATACACACCCTTGGCGGCGAAATGTTCGCGCGCCGTCTTCAGATATTTGGTTGCCACGCGCAGCCGCGCGCCCTGCTTCACCGCAGACTCGTAATCGAAATCGTTGCGCACCGCCACCATCATGCGGCACTTGGCGATGTTGAGGTCGAGCGGCTGGTACAAGCCTTCGCTACCATGCTCGTTCAGCACATCCTTGCCCGCCACCCCCATGTCCGCCGCACCGTATTGCACATAGGTCGGCACATCGGAGGCGCGCACGATGATGAGCCGCACATCGTCGCGATTAGTCGGCAAAATGAGTTTGCGCGAAGACTCGGGGTCTTCCAGCGGCGCGATACCCGCCGACTCCAGCAACGGCAAAGTCTCTTCGAAGATGCGGCCTTTTGAAAGCGCGATCGTAATCATGTCAATTCCTATTTCAGGCGGCGAATGTTAGCACCGAGCTGCGACAGTTTGCTTTCAATGTGCTCATAACCGCGATCCAGGTGATAGATGCGGTCGATCACGGTTTCGCCCTGTGCCACTAATCCGGCAATGACCAGACAGGCGGAAGCGCGCAGGTCGGTGGCCATCACGGTCGCGCCTTCCAGATGACCGACGCCGCGCACCACCGAGGTATTACCCTCGACATCGATCTGCGCGCCGAGGCGGCGCAGCTCCTGCACATGCATGAAGCGGTTCTCGAAGATGGTCTCCACCACCATCGCGCTGCCTTCCGCGATGCAGTTGAGTGCCATGAACTGCGCCTGCATGTCGGTGGGGAACGCCGGATGCGGCGCGGTGCGCACGTTCACCGCTTTCGGCCGTCCGCTCATTTCCAGATGGATGGTGTCGCCCGCGACCTCGATCCGCGCGCCCGCTTCGGTGAGTTTTTCCAGCACGGTCTCCAGGATGTCGGCGCGCGTCTCGCGCAGGGTGATGCTGCCGCCTGTCGCTGTTGCCGCCACCAGAAAGGTACCGCTCTCGATGCGGTCCGGCATGATGCGATGCGTCGCGCCGTGCAGCTCTTCCACCCCGGTGATGGTGATGTTGTCGGTGCCGTCGCCGGAGATCTGCGCGCCCATCGCGCGCAGACAATTCGCCAGATCCACCACTTCCGGCTCGCGCGCGGCATTCTCCAGCACGGTCACGCCATCGGCCAATGCCGCGGCCATCATCAGGTTCTCGGTGCCGGTGACGCTGACGATATCGAAAAAGATGCGCGCGCCCTTGAGCCGTTTGGCTTTGGCGTGGATATAGCCGTGTTCGATGGCGATCTCTGCGCCCATCGCCTGCAGCCCCTTGATATGCAGATCGACCGGGCGCGAGCCGATGGCACAGCCGCCGGGCAGGGACACCCTGGCATCGCCGAAACGCGCTACCAGCGGCCCCAGCACCAGGATGGCGGCGCGCATGGTCTTCACCATGTCATACGGTGCTTCCCACTTGTCGATCCTGTCGCCCTTGAAGGTGATCTCGCCCGCCGCGATCTCGGCGACGAGACCCATCTGCTGCAACAGTTTGCGCATGGTGCCGACATCGTGCAGATCGGGCAGGTTGGTCAGGCGCAATGTATCTGCGGTCAGCAGGCTGGCGCACATGATCGGCAATGCCGCATTCTTGGCACCGGAAATCCGCACCTCGCCATTGAGGCGAGCGCCGCCCTGTATCGCCAGTTTCTGCATTATCGTGCCAGTTCCCGCCACTCTTGCGGCGTATAGGTTTTCATCGACAGCGCATGGATGTCCTCACGCATACGGTCGCCCAATGTCTGATAGACCAGCTGGTGGCGCTGTACACGGCTTTTGCCGACGAAAGCTTCGCTCACCACCACCGCCTCAAAGTGGCTGCCGTCGTCGCCCGCCACGCTCAAATGTTCGGTCGGCAATCCCTGCGCGATGTTGAGTCGGATGCTTTCCGGAGTGACCATGGCTAAACCTGCGGCTTCTTTGTAATTTGAATCAAAAATGAGGGAATGGAAAGATTCTTGCGGGGCGATGTCGAGGTCACGCCGCCTGCCGGGGAAGCAACTCGTCCACCCCGTACAGGCGCGCAAGGCTGAGCAGATCGGCCGGCAGGCCCGTCACGCGCAACTCGCGCCTGCTTCCCTGCGCAGCCCTCGCCCAGCCCAACAGCAAGCTGACTGCCGCCGAATCGACCGACTCGACCCCGGATAGATCCACCAGCAGATCCTCGCCGGCCAGATGTTGCAGGCCGGTCTGGAACAAGGCCGGCACGGTCGCAATATCCAGACGACCACGTACCACCAGCCTGTCGCCCTCACGCTCGATCACTTTGCGTCCGCCTTGCGTATGGCGGGTTCATTGGCTGCGCCGGCATTCCTGTCGGACAGCGTCTTGATGAGGCCGTCGATGCCTTTCTCCTGTATCTCCGAGGCGAACGTACCGCGATAGCTGGCCACCATGCTGACGCCTTCTATGGTCACATCGAACGCCTTCCAGCCGGCAGCGGTCTTCTCCATCTCATAATCGACCGGGATCGGCTGTGCGCCCGGTTTTTTGATAATGGTCTTGATCGTTGTCTCGGTGGCATCTGCCGCCATCCTGGCCGGTTTGATTTCCACCGTCTGGTCGCGATACACGGTGAATGCCCTGGTATAGGTGCGCACCAGCATGTCGCGGAACTCCGCCACCAACCGTTGCCTTTGTTCCGCTGTCGCGGTGCGCCAGTATTTGCCGACTGCCAGCTTGGTCATGCGTTCGAAATCGAAATGCGGCAATACCTTGGCATCCACCAGTTCGAAGATCTTTTTCCGGTCGCCGGCCCGGATATCCTTGTCCTGCTTGACGACGGCAAGAACCTCCTGGACTGTCCTGTCGATCAGCGCATCCGGCGCCATCATTTCGGCGCGTGCAACCGTGATCAGACACAACAAACCCGCAACGACCATCAAGATTTTTTTCATGTTTGCCACTCCGATCAATTGGCTGGTGCATCAGCCTTGCTATACAGGAACTTGCCGATCAGGTCTTCCAGCACCACTGCGGACTGCGTCCTTTTCAATTCCTCGCCTTCCTTCAGCATCTCGTCCTCGGCGCCGGGTTCCAGGCCGATGTACTGCTCGCCCAGCAAGCCGGACGTGAGTATCTTGCCTATCGTATCCGTTGAGAACCGGTAACGCCTGTCCAGGCTCATCACCACCTTCGCCTCATAGCGTTCCGCATCCAGCGTGATGTCGCTCACGCGCCCGACCAGCACACCCGCGCTCTTGATCGAGGCCTTGGGTTTCAGGCCGCCGATATTGGAGAAATAGGCCTGTACCTGATACGTCTCCGACATATTGTAAGTACCCAGGTTCCCGACCTTCATCGCCAGCATGACCAGCGCGGCGATGCCTGCCACCACGAATATGCCCACCCATAAGTCCAGCGTAGTGCGTTCCATAACTCAATTTCCCCTGAACATGATTGCAGTCAACACAAAATCCAGCATCA
>Ga0154346_111_pt1 | contig 6585 bp, 6 predicted proteins | sample RifGroA2_FD_115874 | JGI IMG/M metagenome (GOLD analysis project Ga0154346, IMG submission 115874) | Gallionellales bacterium GWA2_60_18 | reverse complement strand
AAGACCGAAGCGACCACCGGGCGTTATGTCGCCACCGATTACGACAAGTGTATCGGTTGTCATATCTGTGCCGACGTATGCCCGACCGGATATATTCAGATGGGGCTGGGTGAATGATGAAACTGTGGTTCGCATCCCTTCTGCTTTGCTTGTGCGTTCCTGCGGCCTGGGCTACCGGAGCGGACATGCCCAAGCCGGATATCGGCAAGGGCGGGCAGTGCGTGGAAGACACGCAGTGGATGCGCAAAAACCACATGCACCTGCTCAAACATCAGCGCGACGAGGTGATACGCAAAGGCGCCCGCGACGAGAAGCTCAGCCTGAAGAACTGTATCGAATGTCACGCCAGCACCAGAGATGACAGCGTGATCGCGCGCGACGACAGCTTTTGTGTTGCATGCCATCGTTATGAAGCGGTGAAAATTGATTGCTTTGAATGCCATTCCGGCAAGCGCAAGAGCGCTTGGTTGCAGAGGAATACAAAATGAACGGCATCGACATTCAGCGCAGAGGTTTTTTGAAGACTTCGCTTGGTGTCGCCGCGGTCGCCATTGCGCCAGGCATATTGTTGTTCGATCTGGCGCATGGCAAGCCCGAGGCAGCGAGCAGCAAGGTGCGCTGGGGGATGTTGATCGACACCGCACAGTGCAAAACGGGTTGTAATGATTGCGTGACCGCATGCAACAAGGAGAACGGTTTGTCCGGAGGCACGGGCGCAACCGACTCGCAATGGATACGCAAGATCGAACTCAAGGACACCGGCAGCGGGCGCGAACTGTCTCTGCCGATGATGTGCCAGCATTGCGAGCACCCGCCCTGCGTGGATGTGTGCCCGACCACGGCCTCGTTCAAGCGTGCCGACGGCATCGTGCTGGTCGACAAGCATCGCTGCATCGGCTGCCGTTACTGCATGATGGCCTGCCCGTACAAGGCGCGCTCCTTCGTGCATGAACCGTTGCACGATCAGAATCCGGATGTGCCGCGCGGCAAGGGTACGGTGGAAAGTTGCACGCTGTGCGTGCATCGCGTCGATCAAGGCATGCAGCCGGCCTGCGCCGAGGCCTGCCCGAACAAGGCTATCCTGTTCGGCGATCTGAACGACCCGGAAAGCGAAATCGCCAAAAAGGTGCGCAGCGTGGCCTCCGTGCAAGTGCGCGCCGACCTGCGGCTGAATCCGGGCATCCGTTATCAGGGGTTATGAAATGAGCGCCTACCCTCCGATGTATTTAAAAACCCGGCTGTACTACGCGCTGTTGGCGGCAGGCGGCCTGATTGCGCTTGCAGGGCTGTATGCCGTGTACCTGATGGAGCATCACGGCCACATCATCACCGGCATGAACAACCAGGTTGTGTGGGGCATCCCGCATGTGTTCGCGATCTTCCTGATCGTCGCGGCCTCCGGCGTGCTGAATGTCGCCTCCATCGGCTCGGTGTTCGGCAAGACCGTTTACAAGGCGCGCGCGCCATTGGCCGGCCTGCTGTCCATCGCCATGCTGGCGGGCGGTCTGACCGTGCTGATGCTGGATCTGGGCCGGCCGGACCGCATCATCGTCGCCGCGACCAATTACAATCTCACCTCGGTGTTCGCCTGGAATGTATTGTTGTATTCCGGCATGTTCGCGCTGGCGGTCGTTTATCTGTGGACGATGATGGAACGGCGCATGAACCCTTGGTCGAAGCCGGTGGGCTTCGCGGTGTTCGCCTGGCGTTTCATTCTCACCACCGGTACCGGCCTGATCTTCGCTTTCCTCGCCGCGCGCCAGGCTTACGGCTCGGCCATGCTGCCGCCGATGTTCATCGTGCTGTCCTTTGCCTGGGGGCTGGCGGTGTTCATGGTGGCGCAGGCGGCGCTCTATGCATGGAACACGAAAATGCTCGATCCGGCGATCCTGCAACGCAACAAGAACCTGCTCGGCGTGTTCATCATCGGCTCGTTGTATATGGTCGCCATTTACCATATGACCAATTTGTATTTCGCGCACCAGTCCGGCTTCGAGCGCTTCATTCTGTTGGATGGCGGCGTTTATCCGAGCGCGTTCTGGTGGGGTTATGTATGGTTCGGCAGCCTGCTGCCGCTGTTGTTGATCTACGCTCCCGGGCTGGGCAAGGGTATCTGTGTCATGGCGGCTTCGTTGCTGGTTATTCTCGGTGGCTTCGCGCTGCTGTATGTGTTCATCATCGGCGGGCAGGCCTACCCGCTGAACCTCTTTCCGGGCTATCAGGTCAGCAGCAGTTTCGGCGACGGGCAAATCGCCACTTATCAACCCTCGATCTACGAGTTTCTGCTCGGTTTTGGCGGTCTGGCCATCGCCTTCCTCATTACCGCCGTTAGCGTGCATGTGCTGAATTTCATGCCGCAAGACAAACCGCACACAGCGGATTAACCCTGCCGGGAGGCTGCCATGAACCGTATGCTGATCTCGGCAGCACATAAATCCTCCGGGAAGACCATGGTCAGCATCGGCCTGTGCGCCGCGCTGAAGGCACGCGGCCATGTCGTGCAGCCGTTCAAGAAAGGCCCCGATTATATCGATCCGATGTGGCTCAGCCTGGCATCGGGAAATGGGGCCGCCGGGCGCGCCTGCCGCAACCTCGACCTGTACCTGATGGAACGCGACGACATCGTCGCCACCTTCGCGCGCCACAGCGCGGAAGTGAATCTGGTCGAGGGCAACAAGGGCTTGTATGACGGGCTCGCGCTGGACGGCAGCAACAGCAATGCCGCGCTCGCGAAGCTGCTCGACCTGCCGGTGTTCCTGGTGATCGATGCGCGCGGCATGACGCGCGGCATCGCGCCGCTGATCCTCGGCTATCAGGCATTCGACCGCGACATCAACATCGCCGGGGTGATCCTCAATAACCTCGGCGGCAGCCGGCATGAGGCCAAGTTACGCGAGGTCATCGAGCATTACACCGACGTGCCGGTGATCGGCGCGATCCATCACGACGAACGGCTCAGCATCGTCGAACGCCATCTCGGCCTGATGCCCAGCAATGAATCGCATGTCGCCGCGGCCAAGATCAAACAGATCGGCGAGGCCATCGCGGAACAGGTCGATCTGGACAAGCTGCTCGCGCTGTCGCAGAAGGTGCCGCTGGATGTGCCGCACCAAAGCCCTCACTCCAACTCTCTCCCAGAGGGAGAGAGGGCAAACGCAAAAAACATTATTAAATTTCCTGCCGAGGTGAGTCCCTTGCGTTGCGGCGAAAAAGTGCGTATCGGCATCGCGCGTGACCGCGCCTTCGGCTTCTATTACGCAGATGATCTCGATGCGCTGGAAGCGGCGGGGGCGGAACTGGTGCCGTTCGATGCGTTGCGCGATGCACGCCTGCCGGAAGTGGATGCGCTGTATATCGGCGGCGGTTTCCCCGAGACCTGCGCCGCCGAGCTGGAGGCAAACAGCACGCTGCGCGCGCAGATAAAACAGGCCATCGAGAACGGCATGCCGGCCTATGCCGAATGCGGCGGGCTGATGTACCTGTCGCGCAGCATCACCTATCAGGGACGCGTGTACCAGATGGCCGGCGCGATCCCCGGTGATGTGCGCATGCACGACAAGCCCATCGGCCGCGGCTATGTGCATCTCAAGGAAGACGAGGCGCATCCGTGGCCGCGCCCGAATGCACCCGCCAAGCAGGTCAAGGCGCATGAATTCCATTATTCCAGCCTGGAAAACCTTCCACCGGATACGCGCTTCGCTTACCATGTCGAGCGCGGTTACGGGATAGACGGCGAACACGACGGCCTCATCCTGCACAACCTGCTGGCCTCCTATACCCACCTGCGCACCATCGGCAGTTGCTACTGGGCCACCCGCTTCGTCGCATTCATCCGGCGGCAGCGGGAACAACGACATTTAGAGCCAACTTATTCCAACGAACACGCAATATGACGCAGGAACATTACCGGGCCGCCATCGCCGCCTTCGACCAAGCCAACGCGAAAGACCCGAACAGGGAAACAGACGATGGCAATGAGTATCCCAAAGAGCTGCTCTACGCGCAACGCATGACCGCCATGCTGGAGCGCTATGCGCCCGAGGCATCGGAGGCGCTGAAACTGGCAGTGCGCGCGCAGCATATTCAGCGCTGGAAGATTCCGCGCAGCGACTACTCCATGGACAAGCCGGGCTACATGTTGTGGCGCACCACGCTCTACAAATTCCATGCTGAAACTGCGGGGAACCTGATGAAAGAAGCGGGCTACGGCGACGACATGATCGCGCGCGTCAAAAACATCGTCAGCAAGAAAGAGCTCAAGACCGATCCTGAAACGCAGCTGATGGAAGATGTCGCGGATCTGGTGTTCATCGAGCACTACATGCTGGCATTTGCCGGGCAGCACCCGGACTACGACGAGGCCAAGTGGCTCCAGATCATCAAGAAGACCTGGCAGAAGATGTCGCCGCGCGCGCATGAATTCGCCCTCGCGGGCAAGATCAAGCTGCCTGAGGCGCTGAAGCCGCTGATCCTGAAGGCGGTGCAATAGCATGGACTTCCTGCCGATTTTTCTGAACGTCAAAGGCAAGCTGTGCCTGGTGGTGGGCGGCGGCGAGGTCGCAAGGCGCAAGGCGGGTGTGCTGCTGGAGGCGGGGGCGAATGTGCGCGTGGTCGCGCCCGAGATCCACCCTGACCTGGTGGAACAGCAAAGCGTCGAGTGCGTTGTTGCCCGTTTTGAAACGCAGCACCTCGATGGCGTGATACTGGTCATCGCGGCCACCAGTGACCACGGCGTCAATCGCCAAGTCTCCGAACTGGCGCGTGAGCGCAACGTTCCGGTGAACGTGGTGGATAACCCCGAGCTGTGCAGCTTCATCATGCCCGCCATTCTCGACCGTTCTCCGCTGATGGTGGCATTCTCCAGCGGCGGCGCTTCGCCGGTGCTGACGCGCATGTTGCGCGGCAAGCTGGAGGCCATGATCCCGCAGAACTACAGTCGCCTCGCCGCGTTTGCAGAGCGCTTCCGTGAACTCGTCAAGCAGCACGTCACCAATCCGGCGAAGCGCCGCATCTTCTGGGAAAACGTGTTCGAGGGCGTGGTCGCCGAGAAGGTGCTGACCGGTGATGAAGACAGCGCGGAAAAGATGTTGCAACAGATGCTGGAAAACGAGGACAACATTAAGCGCGGCGAGGTGTATCTGGTCGGCGCCGGCCCGGGTGATCCGGACCTGCTGACTTTCCGCGCGCTGCGCCTGATGCAGAAGGCCGACGTGGTGGTATACGACAACCTGGTGTCCAGACCCATCGTCGACATGGCGCGGCGCGATGCCGAGCGCATCTTCGTCGGCAAAAAACGCGCCGACCACACCATGCGACAGGAAGAGATCAACGAGCTGCTGGTGCGGCTCGCCAAGGAGGGCAAACGCGTGCTGCGCCTCAAGGGCGGCGATCCGTTCATCTTCGGGCGCGGCGGCGAGGAGATCGAGACGTTGGCGGCGGAGGGCATCCCGTTCCAGGTGGTGCCCGGCATCACTGCGGCTTCCGGTGTCGCGTCTTACGCGGGCATCCCGTTGACTCATCGCGATCACGCGCAGTCCTGCATGTTCGTCACCGGCCACCTGAAGGATGGCACGATGAATCTCGACTGGGATGCGCTGGCCCGCCCGCGCCAGACCGTGGTGGTTTACATGGGCCTGCACGGGCTGGATACGCTGTGTGCCAGGCTCATCGAACACGGCCTGCCGGGCACCACGCCCATCGCGATCGTGCAGCAGGGCACCACGCCGAACCAGCGTGTCATCACCTGCACGCTGGCGACGCTGCCCGGCATCGCCGAGCGCGAGCAACCGCAGGCGCCGACGCTGATCATCATCGGCGGCGTGGTCACGCTGCGCGACAAGCTGGCCTGGTTTCACCCGAAGCAACAACAGCGCACGACATAATCATCCGCAGTCCAATAACCCGAAGGAGAGGCACGATGAATTTCAAGAGTGTATTGCTATCCGCATTATTGCTGTTCGGCGCATCCGGTGCGCTGGCAGCCGATGTGAAACTCAAGCCGTTCGTGCTGGCCTCCAAGGGCGCGGGCATGGTCGAAGAGAAGATTGCTCAGACCAAAACTGCGCTGACCGGCGCAGGCTTTTCTATTGTCGGAAATTATTCTCCTTATCCCGATGCGCAAGTGCTGGTCGTCACCAGCGACGAGCTGAAAAGGAATGCGGCCGATTCCGAGCACGGCGGCTACGGGGCTGTGCAACGGGTGTCGATAACTAGGGTAAACGACGAGGTGCAGGTGAGCTATACCAACCCGGTGTATATGGCCAATGTGTACCGCATGAAATCAGACCTGAGCGACGTTGCCGGTAAATTGGCGCTCGCGCTGGGCAAGGCGGAGGAGTTTGGGGCGCAGGGGATGACGGCGAAGCAGGCGCGCAAATACCACTACATGTTTGGCATGGAGTATTTCGACGAACCCAGCGTGCTGGCCGAATACGGCAGTTACGAAGAGGCGGTGCAGGCGGTCGATGCGAAACTGGCGGGCAACAAGAACGGCGTCTCCAAGGTCTATCGCGTAGACATACCGGGCAAGAGCGAGAGCGTATTCGGCGTGGCGATGAAGGGCGAAGGCGACGGTAAATACATGGA
>Ga0154346_132_pt3 | contig 6949 bp, 7 predicted proteins | sample RifGroA2_FD_115874 | JGI IMG/M metagenome (GOLD analysis project Ga0154346, IMG submission 115874) | Gallionellales bacterium GWA2_60_18 | reverse complement strand
GCCGCCGGTCAGGCGGATCTTCTGCACGCCGAGCCGGACGAACAGGCGCGCCAGCCGTTCGATCTCTTCAAACGTAAGCAGCTCGGCGCGCGGCAGAAAATCGTGGTTCTCGTCGAACACTTCGCGCGGCATGCAATAGGTACAGCGCAGGTTGCAGCGGTCGGTGACGGAGATGCGCAGGTCGCGCAACGGTCGCAGCAGGGTGTCGGCGAGCGTGTCGCCGTGGTCGCGCGGCACGTCGAGCGCCGCGTAATCGGCGGCGACGGGCTGCAGCGCGGAGGGTGCCGGGTTGATCCTGAATACTTCTGACATGGTGTATATGACCTGCTCGATAACTTTCCGTTGCCAATTCTGCGCCAGCGGCACGATTTGGTCAAAGTATCGGGATGGTCTGCGGTAGCGCCAAAGACTGACATCCCATTGCCAAGCAAACCACGCGGAGTTGACATTTGGCAATCCTGGCCTTTGTTTCCGCCTGTCATGGACGAGTGTCACATGAGTTTTTTGTTAAATCTGCACCGCATGTATTGCGCAGTGAATGCGCCTTTATCTAGAATGCGTCCGCCTTAACAGCTTCAACCAATTATTCAAAATATTTTAGGGGGGTTACATGAAGTTCGACATACAACAAAGAGCATTCGTGGCGGCGCTGGCCACCGCGCTCATCGCGCCTGCGGCGGCGCTGGCCGACACCGGCAATGTCACCATCTACGGCTTGCTGAACGTCGATTATGAATCGGCGCATAACGATAAAAGTGCAGCGATCAATCACCAGCGCGTTTCCAGCAACGCTTCGCGTCTCGGCTTCAAAGGCGCGGAAGATCTGGGCGACGGACTAAAGGCGTTCTACCAACTCGAAACTCAGGTCGACATGACTGGCGCCGGCGGCACCGGAACCTTCAACGGGTCACGCAACACTGCGGTCGGGCTGGAAGGCAGCTTCGGCACGGTGTTCATGGGCATCTGGGATACGCCTTTCAAGGTGACGCACAACAAGGTCGAGCTGTTCGACAACACTACCAGCTTTTCCGCGACCGACCTGATCGGTCGCGAGAGCCTGAGCGGCGCGAGCTTTGTTGTTCGCCAAACCAGCGTGGTGCAATACTGCTCGCCGAATCTCAAAGGCTTCCAGGCCAAGCTGGCCTACAAGCCGGGCGGCGAATCCACTCCTGCCGCCGCCGGCATCCATGTGAACAAGACGGCGGTCTCGCTGTCGGCGACTTACGAGAATGATCTGCTCTATGCCGCATACGGCTATGAAAGCCACAAAGACAACAAGACCACGACCGCCGGCGGCACATACACCGCCGTCGCCAACCTGACCGATAGCGCCAACCGCGTGGTCGGCGCCTATAAGTTCACGGACGGCCAGGTCGGGTTGACCTATGAAAGACTGGCGGCGGCAACCACGGTGGCCAGCACGGCGACGGTTTCGCGCAATGCCTGGGAACTGTCGGGCAAGTACAAGATGGGCAACAGCAATTTCAGCGCATATTACACTCGCGCCAATGACACATCGGGCACTGCCGATAGCGGCGCGACGCAGTTCGCCCTGCGCTACGGCAACAACCTGTCCAAGCACACCGAACTGTGGGGCGCCTACACCAGACTGGACAACGATACCAATGGCCAATATGCATTTGCTAACAATGCGTTCGGCGCGGCGACAGCAGACGCCACCTTGTCCGCTCTGGGCATGGGCATGATCCACTCCTTCTGATCCGGCGCGAGCCGGTTCCGCAAAGCCAACGGGCGCCTTTGGGTGCCCGTTTTTTTATCCATGGCGAAATGGTCAGGGCAACGGCACGGCCTGTTCGAGGATATGCGCGGCGATGCGCTCGATGTCGTCGTGGGCGAAGCAGCTGGACATGTCCGGCGGGCAATCGCCGTCGGTCACCACGGCGCGGATCAGCGGATCGCGCGGATAGTGCGGCTGGTGTTTGTTGTCGGCGCGGATCACTTCGAGACCGGGCAGCGGCGCATCGTCGAAGCCGACCGCGAGCACGAGATCGCAATCGGCAAGATGCCGCGCCAGCAGGAAGGGGTCTGGCTCGGGGCAACCCGGCGTTTCGCACAGCAGCCCCCAGCGCTCGCGGTTGGCGATCAGCGTCTGACGGCAGCCGCGCTGGCGCAGGTTGTGGGTGTCGGAGCCTTCCTTGTCCATGTCGAACGGCTTGTGTGCATATTTGACTACCGCGACCGCGAGTTGGCGGAAATCGAATTCCTCGACCAGCGCGGAGACCAGCGCGCTGCGCCCGCTGCCATAGCCACAGATCCTGAACATCTTCATAACGAACACTCCAGAAACAGCGAGGGGTCAGGCTTGCCGCCTGACCCCTCTTCGATTGGTCGGGGTGAGAGGATTCGAACCTCCGACTCCTGCGTCCCGAACGCAGTACTCTACCAGGCTGAGCTACACCCCGAATTTATGAAACTAAAATTGCCGCGATGCGGCAAAGTGTGCCAATTCTAACAGAGACTCCTTGTATTGAGAATCGGCAAACGTCGCGATGGCCGCGCATGCCGCCTCCGCTTCGTGCAGCGCCTGCCGGCGCGTAAATTCCAGCGCGCCGGTGGCGTGGATGATGGCCTGCACCTCGCCCAACCGTGCCACATCGCCTTGCTCGATGGCGGCACGCACCACGGCGGCCTGCTCCGGCGTACCGTGTTGCATTGCATGGATCAGCGGCAGGGTAGGTTTGCCCTCGGCGAGGTCGTCGCCGAGATGCTTGCCGGTGACCGACTCGTCGGCGGAGTAATCGAGCACATCGTCCACCAGCTGGAACGCGGTGCCGAGGTGCATGCCATATTTCGCCGCTGCATCTTCCTCTGCCGCCGTTGCCTTGCCGAGGATGGCGCCGAGGCGCATCGCGGCCTCGAACAGTTTGGCGGTCTTGTAGTGGATGACGCGCATGTAGCTGGGCACATCGACGTCCGCGTCATGACAGTTGAGCAGTTGCAACACTTCGCCCTCGGCGATGGTGTTGGTGGCGTCGGCCAGCACCTGCATGATGCGCATCTCGCCCGCATCGACCATCATCTGGAAGGCGCGCGAATACAGGAAATCGCCCACCAGCACACTGGCGGCGTTGCCGAACAGCGCATTCGCCGTCTCACGGCCACGGCGCATATCTGATTCGTCCACCACGTCGTCATGCAGCAGGGTAGCGGTATGGATGAATTCGACCACCGCCGCGAGGTTGTGATGCTGCGTGCCGCGGTAGCCGAAGGCTTGCGCGGACAGCACCACCAGCGCGGGACGCAGGCGCTTGCCGCCGCTGTTGACGATGTATTCGCCGACCTGGTTGACCAGCGCGACTTCGGAATGCAGCCGTGCGCGTATCACCTGATCCACTGCGGCCATGTCGGCTGCGAGCAACTGTTTGAGCTTTTCCAAGGGTAGTTCCTGAAACGTGGTTTGCTGATGGCGCTTGAAGCGCTCTGTTTATGCGAGCGCGCATTGTCGCACAGCTTCACCCGCCGTGCATCTCGCGCCGCCGCCTCTTCAACTCATGCGTGCCAATCTTCCATCCGCGTGTCGGCGACCGGCGTCACTCGCGGACGGTCACATCCCCGCCTTGCGGAGCCCCTGCTCCCTGCTCGTGCCGCCACAGATACATACCGATCGCCACGCCCAGCAGACTCAACGCTGCCACATAATAGGCCGGCGCCAGCGCGTCGAGCGGCAGCAGCAGGCTCACCGCGATCGGGGTGAGGCCGCCGAACACGGCGTAGGCCACGTTGTAGGAGAACGACAGGCCGGAGAAGCGCACCACCGGCGGGAACGCCTTGACCGCGACGCTGGGCACCACTCCGATCACGCCGACGCAGAACCCGCACAATGCATAGAGTTCGCCGAGGTACTGCGGCGTGGCTGACAGTTGCGTGTAAAACAGCATGGAGGTCGCGCCCAGCAGCACGCAGCCGGAGGCCAGCACGCGCCCCGCGCCGAAGCGGTCGGCCAGCGCGCCGAACGTCACGCAACCCAGGCTGAGGAACAGCGTCGCGATGCTGTTGGCCTGCAACGCGACCGCGGCGGGGATCGCATAGAGTTTCTGCACCAGCGTCGGGGTCATCAGGATCATCACCACGATGGCGGCGGACAGCAGCCAGGTCATCAGCATGGTGAGGATCACGGCGGGGCGGTGGGCGCGGATCACCGTTTTCAACGGCAGTTCATCCGCCAGCTCCTGGCGCACCTGCATCTCCTTGAACACCGGCGTCTCGTGCAGATACTGGCGCAACCATACCGAGACCAGGCCGAATCCGCCGCCGATGATGAACGGCACGCGCCAGCCTTCGGCCAGCAAATCGGCAGGCGCATAGACCTTGTTGATCGCGGTCGCCACCAGCGAACCGAGCAGGATGCCGCCAGTCAGCCCGGCGGTCAGCGTGCCGCAGGCGAAGCCGACATGGCGCGGCGGCACATGCTCGGAGACGAATACCCATGCGCCCGGCACTTCGCCGCCGATCGCAGCGCCTTGCAGCACGCGCAAGGCCAGCAACAGCAGCGGCGCCCACAAGCCGATACTGGCATAGGTCGGCAGCAGGCCGATCGCCAGCGTCGGCACGGACATCAGCAGGATACTCAGCATGAACATGCGCTTGCGCCCGAACAGGTCGCCGAAGTGCGCCATGATGATGCCGCCGAGCGGACGCGCCAGATAACCCGCCGCGAAGATGCCGAAGGTCTGCGCCTGGCGCAGCCAGTCGGGCATGTCGGGCGGGAAGAACAGTTGCCCGATCACCACCGCGAAGAACACGAAGATGATGAAGTCGTAGAATTCCAGCGCGCCGCCCAGTGCGGCCAGCGCCAGCGTGCGGTAATCGTTGCGGCTCAACCCGGGCATCGTCGCCACTCCCTTTGTTCGAACAGGCGCGCAGTGTATGTGATGCATCCCTCGTCCCACAAGAATCCGGCGTATCCAACAAAAATTTGCCCGGTGAGTCCTTTTTATGGATAATTCGCGCCCCTGTGAGTGCGTACACCCGCCGCACCGAATATCCGAAGGAAAGAAAATGAAAGCAGACATCCACCCGAAGTACCAGGAAATCACCGTGACGTGCAGTTGCGGCAACAGCTTCAAGACCAAGTCAGTGCTCGGCAAGCCGGTGCTGAACGTCGAAGTCTGTTCCGAATGCCACCCGTTCTACACCGGCACCCAGAAGATCGTGGACACCGCGGGCCGCATCGACAAGTTCCGCCAGAAATACGGCACCAAGGCCGCGTAAGGAACTTCGTTCCGTGGCGACATCAAAAGGCAGCGTTTGCTGCCTTTTTTATTTGCGGCGACAATCGCGCCTGAACCGGGACAATGAAACACGCCTTTTCGTAGGAGCGCCGGCAGGCGCGATCTATCGCGGCTTCCGCCGCTCCTACAGAGCGTACCTTGTTTCACATTAGCAGGAGTCGACATGCGCATCCTAATCATCTCTCTGGCCCTCGCGCTGCTCGCCGGCTGCGCGCAGAATCCCGTCTCCGGGCGGAACGACTTCGTGATGATGTCGGAAAGCCAGGAGGTCGCCGTCGGCCGCAAGAACGACGAGCAGATCAAGAAGCAGTATCGCGTCTATGAATCGCGCGCGTTGCAGGAATACGTGAACCGCATCGGCCAGAAGCTCGCCAAACAGAGCCACCGCCCCAACCTGCAATACCACTTCACCGTGCTGGATACGCCGGAGATCAACGCCTTCGCGCTGCCCGGCGGCTACGTCTATATCACGCGCGGCATCCTCGCCTATCTCAACAGCGAGGCCGAGCTGGCCGCCGTGCTGGGCCACGAAATCGGCCATGTGACGGCGCGCCACGGAGTGCGCCAGCAGAGCGTCGCGCAGGCCACCGACATCGGGCTGACCATCGCTTCCATCTTCGTGCCGCAACTCAATTCGACGGTGGCACAGAACCTCACCAACATCCTCGGCGGCGCGCTGCTGTCAGGCTACGGGCGTGAGCACGAGCTGGAGGCCGACCGCCTCGGCGCGGACTATCTGGCGCGCAGCGCCTACGACCCGCAGGCCATCATCAAGGTCATCGGTACGCTGAAGGACCAGGAAACGATGGACGCCGAGCTGGCCAAACAGGAAGGGCGCGAACCGCGCCGCTACCACGGCCTGTTCGCCACCCACCCGGACAACGACACGCGTTTGCAGCAGGCGGTGGGCGAAGCCGGCAAGCAAACCGTGGCGCAACCGTTCGCGGGACGCAACGAGTTCCTCGACGCCATCGAGGGAATGGTGTTCAACGACAACAGCGATCAGGGCGTGGTGCGCGACAACCGTTTCTATCACGCCGAGCTCGGCATGACGCTGCAATTCCCCGCGACCTGGCAGGTGCATAACCTGCCCGATGCAGTGGCCGCCATCAGCCCGCAGGGCGAGGCGCAGGTCGTGATGAAACCGGGCGGTAAGGCGAACGGCACGCCGGTTGAGTTCGCCCGCCGTCTGGCGGGCTATAACGCGCAGATACGCTCCATCGAAGTGAACGGCCTGCCCGCCGCGCTGATCGAGCTGCCGGACAGCGTCGGCAGCGTGGTGTTCCTGAACGGACAGGTGTTCATCCTGCAGGGCAAGGCCAAGAATCAAGCACAGCTGCCCGCCTGGCGCGAACGCATCCTCGCCACGCTGAACAGCTTCCGCGCGCTGAGCGCCGAGGAACGCAAACAGATCAAGCCGCTCACCATCCACGTCATCCCGGTGTGGGCCGGCGACCGCTACGCCAAACTGGCGCAAAAATCGCCGCTCGGCCAGTCGGCGGAAAGCTATCTGCGCCTGATGAACGCGCAATATCCCAGCGGCGAGCCGCAGCCGGGGCAGCGCATCAAGATTGTGGAGTAGTGAATGGGGAGTAGAAAGTGGGGAGTGGGGTTTTCCCACTGAGCGTAGCGATCCACTGACTATTCACCCGAATAGTAGCGAATGATTTTTTCTGGAAGCGTAATGTATTTCATCA
>Ga0154346_119_pt1 | contig 7137 bp, 1 predicted proteins | sample RifGroA2_FD_115874 | JGI IMG/M metagenome (GOLD analysis project Ga0154346, IMG submission 115874) | Gallionellales bacterium GWA2_60_18 | reverse complement strand
GCGCCGACACCGACAGCGCCAGCCGGAAGCGGTCCAGCAGCAGGCGCCGGTTGGGCAGGCGGGTCAGCGGGTCGTAGAACGCCAGGCTGTGGATCTCCTCTTCCTTCCTCTTGCGCTCGGTGATGTCCATGAACACGCCGACGTATTCGGTAGTCTCGCCGCGCTCGTTCTTCACCGCGGTGATGGTCAGCCACTTCGGATAGACCTGCCCGTTCTTGCGCCGGTCCCACACCTCGCCGGTCCACGATCCGGTCCCCAGTATCTGCCGCCACATCTCCTGGTAGAACGCTTGGTCGTGCCGCCCCGCGCTCAGGATGTTCGGGTTCTTGCCGAGCACTTCCGCAGCTTCGTAGCCGGTGATTTCGCTGAAGGCGCGGTTGACCCGGATGATATTGGAATCGGTATCCGTGATCACGATGGCGTCGTGCGTCTCGAAGGTGATGGCGGCCACGCGCATGTCGCGCTCGGCTTTCTTGCGTATGCTGATGTCGCTGATGAAGCCGAACATGCGCTGCTCCTCGCGCATCAGCGTGACGGACACCGCGACGTCCAGCACCGTCCCGTCCTTGCGGCGGTGTTGCGACTCGAAATGGTCATGCCCTTCCTGCAAGATCCGGGCGAGGTGTGCCTGCACCCCCTCCGGACTCTCATTCGCCTCGATCTGGCTGATGTGCATCTGCGTCAGCTCTTCCACGGAATAGCCGCTCATGCGCGCATAGGCCATGTTGGCCTCCAGCAGGTTGCCTTGGGCATCCGCCAGCCAGAAACCGTCCTGCGAAGTGTCCAGCACCACCTTGTAGCGCAGCAATGCCGTTTCCGCTTTCTTGCGTTCGGTGATGTCATCTAACAAGGTAACGAAGTGCTCCGGCTGCGGGCTGTATGCCGTAATGGTGAACCAGCGGTCTAGCGGCGGGACATAGGTCTCGAAGCGCGCCGGTTCGCCGGTCAGGACGACCTTCCCATAGACTTCGAGCAGCTCCGGGTTGGACTCGTGGATACCCGGGATGACCTCGCTGATCTTTTTTCCGACCACATCCTTCAGGCCAGTCAACCGTTCGAACGCGCTGTTGACGTTGATAGGGACATAGTCGATCGCCGTGCCATTCTCGAACAGCATCCGGTGGAAGCCATAGCCGTCGATCATGTTCTCGAACAGGGCATGATGCCGCTTTTCCAGCTCCCGGTTGATACGCTCTATCTTCTCTTCCCGCCGCGCCAATTTGCCCATCATCGCGCCGATGGAGCGCGACAGTCTGGCGATCTCGCCGCTGCCATCTTCCGGCATGGACACATCGCGTTCCCCGGCAGTGACCCGCTCGGCGACCGCGACGATGCGCTCGAGCGGCGCGAACATCCGCCGCAGGACGAGATATACGATACCGCCGACCAGCAGCATCATGAGGAATCCGCCGATGATTTGCCCAAGCGGAATGGCGGTGATCCCATGCACCACCGCATCGCCGGGCAGGTGATAGCTCAGTAGCAGGAAACGTGACGGCTCGCGCGGGTCGAAATACACCCGGTCGGCGGCCAGATACTGGACGCCGTCCTTCCTGGGAAAGGCTTGCAGCGACAGATGCTCGGCGGACTTCACATCCAGCATCGCAGCGAGGCCCGGGAATTCCGCGGTGATGCGCTCGTCCCTGCCCAGCAGAAAACCGAAGGAACGCTCCCGATCGGAATGGATCAGGTATTGCCCGTTCATGTTCGTCACATAGGCACGCACCTGCGGCGGCACGCCTATGGTGACGGCTTCCAGCAATTTGGCCACTTCCAGATTGATCACCAGCATGCCGAACAGCTTGCCCGCGGGCGTGAACACCGGCGTGACCGCGCGCAGGGCGGGCTTGTAAGGCTGCTCGATGACGCCGAAATCCTCGTTGAGGTCGATGTCCGAGAGATAGACCTCGCCCGCGCGCAGCTTCATCCCTTCCTTGAAATAATACCGGCCGCCCTTGGCCTGCAACCTGTCGGCGGGTGTCACCCTGACCTTGCCGTTGCGCTGGTCCACCCGCACCAGCTCGCGCCCGCCGTCGGCCACGCCGATGAGTCGTAACTGGTAGTACTCGGGATGCGCCGCGGCAAAGGCGGCAAATATCTGCTCCAGACGTTCCTTCCACGACGCGGTGGTGGTGTTGTATCGGGCATCGAAGCCGTGGTTCTGCAGGGCGCGGATGATGCCGGAGGTGGGCGGGGTGGTGGACAGGAACACTGTATCGCGGCGCAGGCTCTCGATGGACTGTAGCAGCCGCAGCCGTTCGGTCTCCATCGCCGTTTCCAGGTCGGCGCGCCGCTCGCTCACATAGGCCTCGCGCAGGCGCGCCTCCTCGACGAACATCAGGCCGACGGCGCCCGCCGTCACCAGCAGCAACGCGGCGGCAGTGATGCGCGTGGACAGACGGAGATTGAGCGGTTTCATAAGCCCTGCGGCGAAGTGGGTAATGCCGGGATACTACACTGGCGGCGCGGGGTAAGGAAAGCTGATGGCTTTGTCATGCGGCATGAGGGTACCCCATGACTTACTCCTGCAATTTCCCCAGCAACTCCTCGAATTCCCCGATCGGCACCGGCTTGCCGAACAGATAGCCCTGATAGGCCATGCAGCCGTGCTGTTTGAGGAAATCGAGCTGCGCTTCGGTCTCCACGCCTTCGGCATACACGTCGAGGTGCATGTCCGTGGCCAGATCGACGATGGCCTGCACCAGTTGCGCGTCACTCCCCCCGGAAGCGATGCCCTGCACCACATCGCGGTGTATCTTGATCTGGTCGGAGGCGACCTGTTTCAGGTAGTAGAGCGACGAATACACCGTGTCGAAATCATCCATCGACAGGCTGACGCCGAGACTGCGCAGGGCGCGTATCTTGTCCACCGAACCGACCAGGTCGCCCGAGACCACGCTCTCGGTCAGCTCCAGCTTCAGCCGCGCCGGGTCGATGCGGTAGCGTTCGATCACGTCCGCCACTTGCGCCACGAAATCCGGCCGGGCGAACTGGCGCGGGCTGACGTTCACCGCCAGCGTCAGGCCGCCCATCTGCCCGGCGGCGTGCCAGCGCGCCAGTTGGGCGCAGGCCTCGTCCAGCACCCAATTGCCGATCTCGACGATCAGCGCGCTCTCTTCCGCGACCGGGATGAACTGGTCCGGCATCATCATGCCGCGCCCCGGATGCTCCCAGCGCAACAGCGCCTCCGCGCCGACCGGATGCTGTTCGTTGTCTACCTGCACCTGGTAGTACAGGCGCAGTTCGTTGCGCCCGACGGCAAGGCGCAGGTCGCTTTCCAGCGCGTCGCGGCGTTCGGCGTTACCCTGCATCACCGGATCGAAGAAGCGCACCGTGTTGCGTCCGCCGCCCTTGGCCTGGTACATCGCCATGTCCGCATGCTTGAGCAGCATATCCAGCGTATCCGCGTTGCCCTGGAACAGGGCGATGCCGATGCTGGGTGTGCTGTGATATTCGTGCTCCCCGAGCCGATAGGGATGCGCCAGCGCTTCGCGGATCTTTTCGGCGACCGTGCCTGCCTTGCGCGAGGCGTCCTGCTCGTCGTTGGCCATACCCTCGATCAGCACCGTGAACTCGTCCCCGCCCAGCCTGGCCACGGTATCCATCTCGCGCACGCAGGACTTGATGCGCTTCGCCACCTCGACCAGCATCAGGTCGCCGCAGTGGTGGCCGAGCGTGTCGTTGAGCAGCTTGAACTTGTCCATGTCGAGGAACATTACCGCGCCGTAATCGCGATGCCGCGCCGAGGCCGGCAACGCGGCGCGCAGGCGTTCCATGAACAGGCGCCGGTTGGGCAGGCTGGTGAGCGGGTCGTAGAATGCCAGGTTGCGGATCTCCTCCTCGGCCTGCTTGCGCTCGGTGATGTCGCTGAAGATGGCGACATAGCGGCTGGTCTCGCCGCGCTCGTCCCGGATTGCGGTGATGGTCAGCCATTTCGGGTAGACCTCGCCGTTCTTGCGCCGGTCCCATACCTCGCCCGACCAGGTTCCGATGTGCGTCAGCTGCTGCCACATCTCGATATAGAAGGCGCGGTCGTGCCGCCCCGAATTCATCATGCGCGGGTTCTGGCCCAGCACCTCTTCCGGGAGGTAGCCGGTGATCTCGCTAAACGCGCGGTTGACCCGGATGATGTTGGCCTCGGCGTCGGTGATCATGATGGCATCGTGCGTTTCGAAGGTGATGGCGGCCACGCGCAGGGCTTCCTCGTTCAGCTTCTGTTCGGTGATGTCCTGCGTCATCCCCACCGAGCGCAGCGGCTTGCCCGAAACGTCGAACACGGTGTCGCAATGCTCGTGTACCCATTTGATGCGCCCGCCCGCGAACAGCAGCCGGTGCACCACGTCGTAGGGCTGCCGATCCAGCAGCGACTGCGAATAAGCCCGATCCACCTTGTCGCGGTCGTCCGGGTGTACCGTACCCAGGAACATTTCGTAGGTAAGGGTTTTCACGACCGGGTCGACCTCGAAGATCCGGTAGTTCTCATCCGACCAGCGCAATTCGCCGCTCAGCAGATCCAGCTCCCAGCTGCCCAGCCTCCCCAACCGTTGCGCCTCGATGAGCAGTTCCTGATTGTGCCGCAACTCGAGGTCTGCCAGCTTGCGCTGCGTGATGTCGCGGCAGAACACGAAGAATTTCCGGTGTTCCGGCATGAAGGAGGTCGATATCTCGACATCCATCACGCTGCCGTCCTTGCGCCGGTGGCGCGTTTCGAAACGGTCATATCCCTGCGAAATGATCGTTTCGATATGCGCTTTGGTATCCTCCGGTCGTTCCTGTGCCTCCAACTGGCTGATGTGCATGCCCGCCAGCTCCTGCGCCGTATAGCCGGACATGCCGGCGTAGGCCTCGTTGACCTCCTCCAGGAAGCCCCGCTCGTCGGTCACCCAGAAACCGTCCAGCGCCGTCTCGAGCACCAGCTTGTGGCGCTCCAGCACCGCCAGCGCCTTGTTGCGCTCGGTGATGTCCAGCCCCATGCCGATCAGCACCTTATCGCCGTCGCGCTCCACGCTTCTGCCGGTGAGGTGGTAGGGAATGCACACTCCGTTCATTGTCGCCAGTTCAGCTTCCAGAGACACATCGCCATCCGTATCGAATGCCCGGCGAATCGCGTCCAGCACACCGGCCTTGTCTCTTTCACCGATGGAATCCAGCACGCATGCGCCGGCCAAGTCGCTGTCGCCGGCGTGCAGCACCTCGCGCAGGTTGCGGTTCCACATCAGCAGGCGCCCGTCCGCATCCAGCATGTAAAACACGCCGGGCAGCGACTCGATCAGCTCGCGACGGAACTCGTTCTCGTGCTGCACCATATCCTCGACCTGGCGGCGCATGACGGCCTCTTCCTCCAGCCGCGTATTGACGGTCATGAGCTCCGAGGTACGCTGCGTTACCTTCTCTTCCAGATTGACATTGAGTTGCAGCACTTCCTGCTCGCGCCGCAGCAACCTGTCCAGCATGGCATCGATGGCGCGCACCAGATGCCCGATCTCGCCGCGGTCGTTCTTGGGCAGGGTGAACGCATAGTTGCCGTCCGCGATGTTGTCCGCCGCCTCGGTGAGCTGCTTCAGCGGCGCGAAGGTGCGACGCAGCACCAGCAGCACGATGCCGCCGACCAGCAGCATCGCCAGCAGGCCGCCGACGATATGCTTTGTCGGAATATGCGCGGCTTGTTGCGCTGCCACGGCGGCAGGGATGTGGTAGGCCAGCAGCAGGAAACCCGCGGGGTCGTCCGGACTGAAGACCACGCGCCGCGCCGCCAGGTAGCCGCGCTCACCTTTGCCGTTGGTCTGGTACAACGGCAGGTATGACGGCGAACGCGAATCGAACATCGCTTGCAACGAGGGAAAGTCTGCGGCGATCCCGTCCTTGCGCCCCGCTACGGAGCTGTTGCCTTGCTTTGTATCGGTATCCAGCAAATAGGTGCCGTCCGCGCCGGCGACCGCGACCCGCACGCCCGGTGGCACGCCCTGCGTGGCGGACCCCAGCAATTCCCTCACATCCCGGTTGATCACCAGCATGCCGAACAGCTTGCCGGCTTCGTCGAAGACCGGCGTGGCGGCATGCACGCTCAGCCGGCAATCCAGCCCGGCGATGCCGGACTCGCGGTCGCAACCGAATGCCGAGAGCTGCGTCTGCCCGTGCGGCAGCTTCAGCGTCGCGGTGAGATAGTCCCGCTCGGCCATGGTCGGCAGCCGGTCGGACGGCGTCGCTTCGATATTGTTTCCATGGTCCTCGACCCGCACGATCTCGCGCCGGTCGCCCGTCACACCGATGTAGCGTATCCGGAAGTAATCCGGATGGGCGTCAGAGAAGGCGGCGAATATCTGTTGCAGCCGTTCCACCCAGACTTTGTGGTTGTTGCCATAGAGCGGGTCGCGGCCATTGTTATGCGCGACGCGGATGAGGCCGGAGACCGGCGGGGTGTTGGACAGGAACAGCACGTCGCGGCGCAACGTATCCATCGCCTGGGTCAGGCGCAATTCCTCGATACGACCCGCTTCGGCCAGGTCGGCGCGCCGTTGCTCGATGTAGCTATCGCGCAGGCGCGCATCCTCCAGGAACATCAACCCGAACGCGCCCGCAGTCACCAGCGCCAGCGCGCCGACGGTGATGCGGGTGGACAGGCGAAGATTGAGCGGCTTCATTAGTCCTGCGGCGAAATGGGTAATGCGGGAATACTACACTGGCGACAATAGGTAAGGGAAGGCGAATGCCGCAGCCATCATTCCGGCTTGCGCCGGAATGATGGCTAAGCGACGTCCTCATCGGCAGGTTTCGCTTTGATTCCGGATAATCCATTGGAGATGGAAACGCGATTGAATCGCCCGATGACTCTGCATAGTCATTCCACTAACCCAGCAAAAACTCAGCTTGCTGTCTGCATGAGGCGCAGCGGCGCGATTGTTACCCTATGTCAACCCTGTCCAGCTTCTGGCTGGCGACGAATTGCCTGAGTTTGATATGCGAAATATCCGCGCAACACCCCTGCCTTTCCTCCAGCAACTCCTCGAACTCTCCGAGCGGCACCGGCTTACCGAACAGATAGCCCTGGTGCATCTCGCATCCGTGGTATTTCAGGAAAGCCAGCTGGTCTTCGGTCTCCACGCCCTCGGAGATCACTTCCAGACGGAAATTCCGCGC
>Ga0154346_112_pt1 | contig 7555 bp, 5 predicted proteins | sample RifGroA2_FD_115874 | JGI IMG/M metagenome (GOLD analysis project Ga0154346, IMG submission 115874) | Gallionellales bacterium GWA2_60_18 | reverse complement strand
GAACGGTTTGCTAAGCAGATTGCAAGGGCGGTTGTTGCGGCGCGCGCAGTCGAACCCATCCGCACCACGCGGCAGCTCGTCGAGCTGGTTGGCAAGGCGGTACGTACCCGCGAAGCCGGGCAGAACCCGGCAACGCGCACCTTTCAGGCTATACGGATTTATCTCAACGGGGAGCTCGAAGAGCTTGAGAGGGTGCTCCCGCAATGCGTGACGCATCTCAAGGCTGGCGGGAGGCTGGCGGTGATCAGTTTCCATTCGCTGGAGGATCGCATCGTGAAGCGCTTCATGCGCGACACGGCGGAGGGCGACAAGCTGCCGCGCGGTGTGCCGATCCGCGCCAGCGAAGTGCCGCAGGGAAAATTGCATCTGGTCGGCAAAGCGGTGCGCGCGACTGGGGCGGAAGTGCAGGCCAACCCGCGCGCGCGCAGCGCGGTGCTGCGCGTGGCGGAGCGTAGCGATGTGGCGTAGCGGCGGGAGCGCATTGAATGCGTTACTGCTCGCGGCGGTGGTGATCTGCGCATTGAGCGTGGTCACCTCGCAGCACAAGGCGCGCAAGCTGTATATCGAGTTACAGAAGCAAAAAGAGCAGGCGCAGCAGATGGATGTGGAATGGGGACAGTTGCAACTGGAGCAAAGCACCTGGGCCACGCCGGCGCGGGTGGAGAAGATCGCGGCGCAACAGTTGCAGATGCAGTTGCCCGGCAGCGGGCAAGTTCAATTCATACGGGTAGAGCCTGACGGACATATAGACAAACAACCATGAATTACGCAGCCAGCGCCCATCCAGACATCACGGCAGAATTGCCCGGATGGCGCGCCACCGCGTTATTCGCGCTGTTGCTCGCCGGGCTGTTCGGCCTGTTCGGGCGCGGGGTGTATTTGCAAGTCATGCACGACGACTTTTTGCAGGAAAAAGGCAATGCCCGCTACAGCCGCGTGATCGAAGTTGTCGCGCACCGCGGCATGATCTCCGACCGCAACGGCATCCCCCTCGCGGTCAGCACGCCGGTCGAATCGGTGTGGGCCAGCCCGGCGGATGTGGAAATCGACAGCCGGCAACTGAAACAATTGGCGCAAATACTCGGCCTGGGTGTGACGGAATTGAAAAGCCGCCTGTCCGACACCTCGCGCGATTTCGTCTATCTCAAGCGGCAATTGCCTCCCGATCAGGCTGCGAAGGTGGTGAGCCTGAACCTCCCCGGCGTTTCCCTGCAACGCGAATATCGCCGCTACTACCCGGCCGGCGAAGTGGCCGCGCAGGCGCTGGGTTTCACCGGGCTGGACGACAACGGGCAGGAAGGCCTGGAGTTTGCGTTGCAGGAACGGCTGGCCGGCAAGTCCGGCAGCCAGCGCGTCATCAAGGACCGGCGTGGGCGCATCGTCGAGGATGCCGGCAACCTGCGCGCGCCCAAGCCGGGCAGCGATATCGCGCTGAGCCTGGACAGCAACGTGCAGCATCTCGCCTATCGCGAGCTGGAAAGCGCCGTCAGGCAGCACAAGGCCAAGGCCGGTGCGGTGGTGGTGCTCGACGCGAAGAGCGGCGAAGTGCTGGCGCTCGCCAATTACCCCGCCTATAACCCCAACAATCGCGGCAAGGCCGGCAACCAGGCGATGCGCAACCGCGCCGTTATCGACCTGTTCGAGCCGGGCTCGACGATGAAGCCGTTCACTGTGGCAACTGCGATTGAGCAGGGCAAGGTGCACCCGGAAACCGTCATCAACACCGAGCACGGCGTGCTGACGATAGGCAACAAAAAGATTCGCGATACGCATCCGGAATCGATGCTGACCGTGGCGCAGATCATCCAGAAGTCCAGTAATGTCGGCGCGGCCAAGATCGCGTTGTCGCTCGAGGCGCAGACCCTGTGGCAGAGCCTGGCAGACAGCGGTTTCGGCGCGCAGACCGGCAGCAATTTCCCCGGTGAGGCGGCGGGCAGATTGCGCGATGCGAGGACCTGGCGCCCCATCGAGCAGGCCACCCTGTCCTACGGGCACGGCATGTCGGTGAACCTGCTGCAACTGGCGCGCGCCTATACCGTGTTCGCCAACAGCGGCGAATTGAAGCCCATATCGCTGCTGAAGCTGGATGCGCCCGCGACCGGAAGAAAAGTGTTTTCCGACGCCACAGCCCACGCGTTGCGCGACATGCTGGAACTGGTGGCACAACCCGGCGGCACGGCGCCGCTGGCGCAGGTGGCGGGTTACCGCGTGGCGGGCAAGACCGGCACAGCGCACAAGCTGGAAAACGGTCGCTACATCGACCGCTATGTCGCCTCGTTTGCCGGCTTTGCGCCGGTCTCGAATCCGCGCCTGATCGTGGCGGTGATGATCGACGAGCCGGACAACGGCCAATACTACGGCGGGCTGGTTGCCGCGCCGGTGTTCAGCAAGGTAACGGAGGCCGCGCTGCACGCGCTCAATGTGCCGAACGATGCACCGCTGGACAATGTCATCGCACCGCCGGAAGAAATCATCAAGGAGGAAGTGTGATGTTCCCCCTTGAGCAGTTAAAAGAACTGAACGTGAAAATCACGCACCTCGTGACCGACAGCCGCACGGTGCGGCCGGGCGATACCTTCGTCGCCTATCCGGGCGAGAAGACCGACGGGCGGCAATTCATCGCGCAGGCGATCGCGCAGGGCGCGAATGCGGTGATCTGGGAAGCGCAGCATTTCGCCTGGAACGAGGCATGGCAAGTACCCAATCTCGCGGTGAGCGACCTGCGCCACAAGGCGGGCTGGCTCGCGGACGCGGTGTGCGGCGTGCCTTCGGAGAAGCTGTGGCTGGTCGGGGTCACCGGTACCAACGGCAAGACTTCCACCAGCCACTGGATCGCCCATGCGCTGAACGACGCCGGCAAGAAGTGCGCGCTGATCGGCACGCTTGGGAATGGTTTTGCCGATGCATTGCAAGCCAGTGCCAATACCACGCCGGATGCGATCCGCGTGCATGGCCTGCTGGCGGATTACCTGCATGCCGATGCGCAGGCCGTGGCGATGGAAGTGTCCTCGCACGCGCTGGCGCAGGGCCGGGTGAACGGCGTGCGTTTCGATGTGGCGCTGCTCACCAATTTGAGCCGCGACCATCTCGATTATCACGGCGACATGGAAAGCTATGCGGCAAGCAAACGCAAACTGCTCGATTGGCAGGAGCTGAAGTTCGCCGTGCTCAATCTCGACGACGCGTTCGGCGCGCAACTGGCCGAGCAACTGCGCGACGATGGCGCCGAAGTGATTGGTTACGGCCTCTCCGATGCCGCCTTGCAACTGGCCGAACGCCTCGGCTTGCGCATGGTGTACGGCCATCTCGCGCAGATGAGCGGGCAAGGCTTGCGGCTGGATGTGCATACGAGCTGGGGTGCGGCGCAGATAAACAGCGGATTGGTCGGACGCTTCAACGCGGCGAATCTGCTGGGCGCATTGGCGGTGCTGCTGGTGAGCGGTATCGAGCTGGACAAGGCGGCGCAGTCGCTGAGCAAGGTTCAGGCGGTGGCGGGGCGCATGCAGCGGCTCGGCAACGCAGGCCAGCCGACGGTTATCGTGGACTACGCGCATACGCCGGACGCGCTGGAAAAAGTATTGTTGGCGTTGCGCGAAGTCGGAGCATCTTCAGGCGGCAGGCTGATCTGCGTATTCGGCTGCGGCGGTGAGCGCGATCGCGGCAAGCGCGCGATGATGGGGCGGGTCGCCGAGAAATTTTCCGACCACTGTATCGTCACCAGCGACAACCCGCGCAGCGAGGATCCGCAACTCATCATCGGCGAAATACTCGGCGGCATGACTGCGAACAAACACGAAGTCATCGTCGAACGCGGCGCGGCCATCGTGCGCGCCATCGGCATGGCGCAGCAATGCGATACCGTGCTGCTGGCGGGCAAGGGGCATGAGGATTACCAGGAAATCGCCGGCGTGAAGCGCCCGTTCAGCGATCTGGCGGTTGCGCAACAGGCGCTGCGGGCGTGGGAGATGAGGGCATGATGCTGCTCTCGCAAGCCGCGCATGCATTGGGCGCACGCCTGGTTGGAGAAGATGCGCGCTTTTTTTCCGTGTCCAGCGACTCGCGCAAGATACAGCCGGGCGATTTGTTCATCGCGTTGCGCGGCGAACATTTCGACGGCTACGAATTCGTCGCAACCGCCATGCAGTCCGGTGCCGTGGCGGCGCTGGTTAACGCCGACAGCTATGAGGCGCACCCCCCGGCCCTCGGCACCCCGTTCTCAATCCTTCTGGTGGCGGACACCCGCCTCGCGCTGGGGCAGCTCGCGGCCTACTGGCGCAGGCAATTCGATATTCCGCTGGTGGCAATCACCGGCAGCAACGGCAAGACCACGGTGAAGGAAATGCTCGCCAGCATCCTGCGCGCGGCGGCGGGCAGCGGTAACGCGGTGCTGTCCACCCAGGGCAATTTCAATAACGACATCGGTATGCCGCTGACTCTGTTGCAATTGAACGCGCGGCATCGCTATGCCGTGATCGAAATGGGCATGAACCATCCCGGCGAAATCGATTACCTGACGCAGATCGCCAGCCCCGACATTGCGCTGATCACCAATGCCAGCGGCGCGCATCTGGAGGGGCTGGGTTCGGTGGAGGCGGTGGCGCACGCCAAGGGGGAAATCTTTGCGGGATTGGGCGCGAAGGGCACTGCGCTGATCAATGCCGACGATGAACATGCGCCGCTGTGGCGCACGCTGGCCGGTTCGCACCCGCTGCTCGAATTCGGCCTGGGCGGGCAAGCCGATGTGACCGGGCAATGGCAACCGCAGGGCGCCGGGCTGCGCCTGGACGCACATACTCCATCGGGAGATTTCAGTGCGGATTTGCAGGTGCCCGGTGCGCACAATGCGCGCAACGCATTGGCGGCAACTGCCGCCGCCATCGCGTTAAATGTGCCGCTGGAAGTCATTGTCCGGGGGTTGGAGGAATTCGGCGGCGTAGCCGGGCGCTTGCAGCGCAAGGTGGCGCGGCATGGCGCGGTATTGATCGACGATACCTACAACGCCAATCCTGCATCGATGCGCGCCGCGATCGGCGTGCTGGCGCAGGCTGTCGGAAAACGTGTATTCGTGATGGGCGACATGGGCGAACTGGGCGATAACGCCGCCGCGCTCCATGCCGAAATCGGCATCGCAGCGCGCAGCGCCGGGATCGAGAAACTCTATGCGCTGGGCGCATTGAGCGTCAATGCGGTGCGCGCTTTCGGTTGCGGCGCGGAATATTTCGAGCGCATCGAGGACTTGGAGAAAGCGCTGGAAGATGAACTGGATGGGGATGCCACCGTGCTGGTGAAAGGCTCGCGCTTCATGAAAATGGAACGCGTGGTGCAGTTCTGCGTGGATGGCGTGAAAGAGGAATCGACGAAGGAGCAAGGAGCAAGTGAGAAGGGTAACTGCGCGCCGCTCCCCCCTTCCCCCGTCCCACTTCCCCCTTCCCGGAAAGGAGAGGCACAGTAAATGTTGCTCGAACTCGCACAATGGCTGGCACAGGACATCAGGTTTTTCAGCGTGTTCAATTACATCACGCTGCGCGCCGTGCTCGCGGCGATGACTGCGCTGATCATCTCGTTCATGGTCGGGCCGGCGATGATCCGCAAGCTGACCGCCTACAAGATCGGCCAGTCAGTGCGCAGCGACGGGCCGCAGACGCACCTGGTCAAGGCCGGCACGCCGACCATGGGCGGCGCGCTGATCCTAGTTTCCATCGCCGTCACTACGCTCTTGTGGGGCGACCTGTCCAACCATTATGTGTGGCTGGTGCTGCTCACCACGCTGGGTTTCGGCGTGATCGGCTGGGTGGACGATTACCGCAAGGTGGTGCACCGCAACCCCAAGGGGCTGTCGGCCAAAGCCAAGATGTTCTGGCAATCGCTGATCGCGCTGGCGGTCGGCATCTACCTGTGGAATACCGCGACACTGCCCGCGCAGACCGAACTCATCGTGCCGTTCTTCAAGTTTTGGGTGTTCCCGCTCTCCGCCTTCCTGTTCGTCGTGCTGGCCTATCTGGTTATCGTCGGCACCAGCAACGCGGTGAATCTGACCGACGGGCTGGACGGGCTGGCGATCCTGCCCACCGTGATGGTGAGCGGCGCGCTGGCGATCTTCGCCTATGTGGCGGGCAATGCGGTGTTCTCGAAATATCTCGGCATTCCCTATATCCCCGGTGCGGGAGAACTAGCGGTGTTCTGCGGCGCGCTGGCCGGTGCGGGGCTGGCGTTCCTGTGGTTCAACGCCTATCCCGCCGAAGTGTTCATGGGCGATGTCGGCGCGCTGTCGCTCGGCGCGGCGCTCGGTATTGTGGCGGTGATCGTGCGCCAGGAACTGGTGCTGTTCATCATGGGCGGCGTGTTCGTGGTCGAGGCGGTGTCGGTGATGATCCAGGTGGCTTCGTTCAAGCTCACCGGCAAGCGCGTATTCCGTATGGCGCCGCTGCACCATCACTATGAGTTGAAGGGCTGGAAAGAAACGCAAGTGGTAGTGCGCTTCTGGATTATCACGATGTTGCTGGTCTTGATTGGCTTGGCGACGTTGAAACTGAGATGACACAACTGAAAGACAAATTCGTGCTGGTGCTCGGTCTCGGTGAGACCGGCCTGTCGCTTGTGCGCTGGCTAAGCGCGCAGGGCGCGCGCCTGCGCGTCGCGGACAGCCGCAGCGAGCCGCCCGGCCTGGCCGAAGCCGGCCAGTATGTCGCGGGCGGCCAGATTTTCTGCGGCACATTCGGCAATGCCTTGCTTGACGGCATCGACCTGATCGCTATCAGCCCCGGCGTGCCGCTGCGCGACCCGGTTGTGGCAGAAGCCATGGCGCGCGGTATTCCGGTCGTCGGCGATATTGAACTCTTCGCGCAGCAACTCATGAATTACGACTTGCGGCTCACGACCAAAGTCATCGCGATTACCGGTTCAAACGGCAAGACTACCGTGACCAGCATGGTGGAGCATCTGTGCAAGGCGGCTGGCAAGGATGCGGTCGCGGCGGGCAACATTTCCCCGGCGGTGCTGGACGTGGTGCTGGCGCGCGGCGCGAATCAGCCGGAAATATGGGTGCTGGAATTGTCCAGCTTCCAGCTCGAAACGACCGCAACGCTGAATGCCGATGCGGCGACGGTGCTCAATATCAGCGAAGATCACTTGGATCGCTATGCCGGCATCGATGCATATGCGGTGGCCAAAGCGCGCATCTTTGTCGGCAGCGGGGTGCAGGTGCTGAATCGCGACGACGTACGCAGCATGGGCATGGCGTTGCCCGGTCGCGAGGTCATAACCTTCGGGCTCGATGTGTCGTCTCACGAAAAGGATTTCGGCGTGGAGCGGGAGCACGGCGATATCTGGCTGATGCAGGGTGATCAACGGCTGCTCAGGGTTAGCGAGCTGAATATCGCCGGAATGCACAACGTCGCCAACGCATTGGCCGCGCTGGCGCTGTGCCGCGCGATCGACTTGCCGATGCCGGCATTGCTCGAGGCGTTGCGCAGCTTCCGGGGGTTGCCGCATCGCGTGGAGCGCGTGGCCGAAATCGACGGCGTGGTCTATTACGACGATTCCAAGGGAACCAATG
>Ga0154346_106_pt1 | contig 7757 bp, 8 predicted proteins | sample RifGroA2_FD_115874 | JGI IMG/M metagenome (GOLD analysis project Ga0154346, IMG submission 115874) | Gallionellales bacterium GWA2_60_18 | reverse complement strand
CCGCGCCGAGGCGCGGGCGCTACAACTACGTTAAAGGAGAAACAAAATGCCTCATTATGTTTCAATCCTCGCCCGCGCCGAGGCGCGGGCGCTACAGGGTTACCGGCTGCGACGTTTGCCCATAGCCGAGAGTTTCAATCCTCGCCCGCGCCGAGGCGCGGGCGCTACAGCCGTGGGTCTTTTGATACAAGTGCCAGCGGTTGTTTCAATCCTCGCCCGCGCCGAGGCGCGGGCGCTACCCCCGCCGAGTCCGTGCGAGCTGTATGCGTGGCTGTTTCAATCCTCGCCCGCGCCGAGGCGCGGGCGCTACACAGCAGCGAGCTCGATTGTCCCCCCCGCGTTGAGTTTCAATCCTCGCCCGCGCCGAGGCGCGGGCGCTACTGTTCGCACCGCGCGCGCAAGCCGCCGATATAAAGTTTCAATCCTCGCCCGCGCCGAGGCGCGGGCGCTACGCGGTCGCGCTGAGCGAAGTAAATGTAACGGTCAGGTTTCAATCCTCGCCCGCGCCGAGGCGCGGGCGCTACCGGCGATCACCGCACGCAGCTCTTCACCAACTTGATGTTTCAATCCTCGCCCGCGCCGAGGCGCGGGCGCTACAGCAAGGTCGGCTGGTTGCGGTTGGATTTGCCGGGTTTCAATCCTCGCCCGCGCCGAGGCGCGGGCGCTACAAGACCCAGCGGGAAATCTCCATTTTCTTGACTCGTTTCAATCCTCGCCCGCGCCGAGGCGCGGGCGCTACATTAGTACGTTTTTCATGCCGCCCATCATCTCGACGTTTCAATCCTCGCCCGCGCCGAGGCGCGGGCGCTACGCAGCCAAGTATCCGCAGGTTGAGGGAGTGCTGTGTTTCAATCCTCGCCCGCGCCGAGGCGCGGGCGCTACGGTCGAGGATTTTGGTAGACACCACCTACTTTTCGTTTCAATCCTCGCCCGCGCCGAGGCGCGGGCGCTACGGGTTGCTATGCCTACCACGTCGCGTGGGTGGCCGTTTCAATCCTCGCCCGCGCCGAGGCGCGGGCGCTACCCGGCGGGCGGGTTGCTGGTGTAGCCGAATTGCTGGTTTCAATCCTCGCCCGCGCCGAGGCGCGGGCGCTACAGTTCGCATTTAACGCCATGACTTGCAACGTTTAATGGCGAACTTTGCGCGAACCTCGAAAAAATTGCTTTTTCGAGACCCGCACAATTCTTGTGGCGGAGAAATAAATCAATTCCGCACAATGTGTTACGTGAGGCGCGAACCTGCTGGGTTTGTGTTGTTGCTTGCGGTTCGCGCATGGTCATATTACCAGTGGCCCTTCAAAATTGACGGCGCGGAAATGGCCATGTTCTTTGATGTGCAATTCTACCGGTTCGGTGAGGCGATATAAACGCAAGCAGTCTTCTTTTTCGTTTATTTCGGCGAGGAGGTCGCGTTCAAGTTGTTCGTATTGCATCTGGTTGACGCGGCATTCGAATACGGAATTCTGTACGCGCTGGCCGATGCTTTCGCAAACTTTTGCCACGCGTCGCAAGCGGCGGCGGCCTTCTTTGGTTTCGGTGGATACGTCGTAGGCGACGATGATGAGCATGTCAGCGCGCCAAGAAGGGGAGGTAGGTTTCGGTTTCGCCGCGTATGTGTCTTGCCAGCAGGCGCGCTTGAATTTGCGGCAAGAGGCCGATGGGCATTTTGGTTTCCAGCAGGGGATGGGTGATTTCTTCCTGTTTGCGCTCTTGATAGGCAACCACGACGGCACGTCTTGCATCGCCTTCGAGCAGCACCGCGCCGCCTTCTCGTTCCACAAAATCATTCTTGCCGATTTGCCCGCGATTGATGAGGGTGAGCACCAGCCTATCCGCCATGATGGCGCGGAATTCTTCCATCAAGTCCAGCGCCAGCGCGGCGCGTCCGGGGCGCACGGCGTGCAGGAAGCCGAGTTGCGGATCGAGGCCGACGGATTCCAGCGCGGAGCGGCAGTCGTTCATCAGCATGGAATAAAGAAATGAGAGCAGAGCGTTGATGCGGTCGCGCGGCGGGCGGCGGGTGCGGCCATCCATGGCGAAGGTGCAGCGCGCATCGCGGCGGATAATGCCGTTCATGGCGGAGAAATATACTTTTGCCGCATCGCCTTCGATGCCGCGCACGCTGTCGAGATCGGCTGCCTGCGGCAGGTTGCGCACGGAAGCGCGCAGTGCGGTCGCAGCGGCGGTGAGCGTCTTGGCATCCGTTTCATCCGCCGCCTCGCGCGCGCCGCGCAGCAAAACTTGGCGCGCATTGCGCAATTTTCCGGCGATCATGGCGCGGGATATATTCAGCGCGAAAGCGGCATCCCCCGCTTGCCGATGCTGCGCTTGCCGCAGCAGGATGTTGCCGGAAATCGCGCCTTCCAGCCGTGCCTTGAAACGCCCGTTGCCATCCAGCAGCACCAAGCTGATGCCATCGTCCGCACAACGGTGCATGAGCGCGGGCGAGACCATGATGTTGCCCAGACACACCACGCTGCCCAGATGATGTAGCGGCACTTGCAGTTTCTTCACGCGCTCCACATCCACGCGCAAGGTGTCGTTCTCCAGATGGAGATAGCTGAGGGGAGTCATCACGTAGAGGGTGTTAAGTATCTGGCGCGCCATCAGTCCTCCGGGTCGTAGAGCGTTTGCTCAAGGGCGGTATGTGCGGAACAAAGCGCCATCGCCTGCGGCTGGCAAATATCATTCAGCGAACATTCCTTGCAGCGCGCATCGTTCATCGGTGGCGGTAGCTTGCCGGAAACCAGCATGGCGCGGATGGCTGCGACGGTGTCTTCCACTTGCTGACGCAATTCCGGCGTGATGGCGACCTCGCGACGGCGGCGCGAAGTGTGGTGATAAATCGCACCATTCGAGATGGTCTTGCCGAACATTTCTTCCAGGCACATGGCCTGCGCGGCGAGTTGTAGATCATCGTGTACTTGTAGCTTTTTCCTGCCGTGCTTGTATTCCACCGGATAGATTTTTCCATCGGGATGAAACTCAACTACATCGCATTTGCCCACCAGCCCGAGACGATCAGACCACACCGGCAATGCACGTTCGCTACGCACGCCCTCGAACGTCTCAAATCCCGGATCATCCACCCGCTCATGCGCCGCATTGCCGCGCATGGTGTGGACGTTTTCGTCGAAGGCTTGCTCCAGATGGATTAAAGCGCACTGGCGGGGGCAATAGCTCCAGTGCTGGAGCGCGGAAAGCATGATGGGGCCATCTGTTTCGTTCATGGCGGCAGTGCTATCATTCGTTCGCATCAACCACGTTAACGGAGGGCATCATGGGCGCCATGTTGGAAGAACTGGAAAACCAAGCATTGCAACTCTCGCCGAAAGAGCGGGGCGAGTTGATCCACCGTTTGATCGTTAGCCTCGAAAGCGAGCCGGAAGATACGCCGGAAGCCATCGCTAAGGCGTGGGACGAAGAAACCGCCCGACGCGTGGCGGACATGGATGCCGGGAAAACGGTCTGGATTCCAGCAGAAGAAGTATTTGCCCGGCTCGACGCCATCATCGAAAACGCGCGTTGATTGGTGCGCCTCTCGTTCAATCCAGAGGCGCTGGCCGAAGCAGAAGAAGCGACTCGCTGGTATCGGGATAATGGCGGAGCCTCTCCCTGCCACGCTTTTGTCCAGGAAATGCGGCGCGTCACCAAGCTGGCAACAGAACAGCCCGGTGTCGGAGTTCCAGGACAGCATGGAACGGTTCGTCTGTATTTCAAGCGCTTTCCATACACATTGATCTTCCGAATTCAGGAATCAACCATCAGAGTAATAGCCATCGCCCATCAAAGCCGCCGCCCGGCCTACTGGGCCAGGCGGCGCTGAGTTCAGCCGACGATCTTCTGTAGCGTCACGCCTTGGGGCAATTCGGCTTCATCTACCGTCACCGAGTAATCGTTGAAATCGCGCGGGACTGAAGCGCCATCCTTGAGCTTGGGCTGGACCCGGGCGAACAGGCTATGCGCCGGAGCATTGCCTAACTGGCTTTCATGCTTGAACACATACAGCCCGCGCGTCGCCATTTCACCGCGCGCGGCGGAGCGGTCGTGCTCGAACATTTGTGCGAGCGATTGCCACAGCAGTTCGAGGTCTTCCTCGCCGAATCCGGTCTGGTTGGCGAGGTGGGCGGAGACGAAGCCGTGGGCGACGTAGAGGCCGTAGGGGATGGTGAATTTGCGGCCCATGGTGCGGTTGTCGCCATCCTGCTTTTCGGCTTCCGCCGCAGTGGCGACTGCCATGCGGGTGATGGAGTGTTCCTGTGCCACAACCGGATCGACAGAACGGGCGAATGTCAATTGCACAGGGCCGCGAACCTGACCGCAATTTGCTTCTTTCAAGCCCATCACGGCGCCGAATGTTCTGATGTCATAGAAGTTCTGGCACATCCATTTCTTTGCGATTTCGACATCGTCGCCGCCTTTTCTTTTTCCATCCTTACCTTTCGGATCAAGTCCTAATGCCAGATACGCTTTTTCCTGTTGCTGAGTAAGGATCGCTTTTTCTTTGACATAGATGTCGAACGGCGGCTGCTCGCCTTTGACGAGGCCGACGAAGTTGCGCACCTTGCGCTTGAGGCTCACGTCCGTCACCAGCCCGCGCCCGGTTTCCGCATCCACACGCGGCAGGTTGCCCGCATCGGGGTCGCCGTTGGGATTGCCGTCTTTCACGTCGAAAAGCAAAACGAAGTCGTAACGATTGTTCAGTGCCATGATGATTACTCTCCCTTGTTGGTGGATTCGGATTTGGTGAAGAAGGCTTGCCGCTGGTGGTAGTAACCGATGGCAAAGCGCCCCTGATTTTGCAGGTCGAGGTGCGCGGGGAAATCGGCGATGCCGTCCATGATTTGCCCGAGCAGCTTCTCGTAATTGACTGCTTCGCCTTTGTTATCCAGTTTGGCGAGGTGATGGTTCTTCAACTTGAGCAGCGTCGAAAAAACCGTGACGGGTGTGCTCGATGCCGCGCCGTAATAGCGGTCGCGGATCGTTGCGTTGATGTTGGGGCTGGCGCGCTCCTGTACGCGCTCCAGCATCGCAAACAGCCGACCCAGCCGGTAAGCGGTATTCGTATTGTTTTCGTCCAGTGACACCTTGAGTTCCTCCTTTCCAGAGTAACGGTTGATGCACGCCTTGATGATCGCGGCGCGCGGGTAAGTAACTTCCTGTTCGGCGCGGATGCGGCGTATCGCACCGGACAGTAGGGTTTGCGGGTAGGGCAGGTTCTCGATCACGCTGCGCATGACGTCGCCGCCGAGATTGGGCGGGATGTTTTCCGCCTTTCCCAGCGTTGCCGTGGACACAAGCAGGCGGAACAGCGAGAGCGTTTCCGGTTCGTGTGGCGCATGGGCAATGTTGAGGTTGTCGAAATGGCGGCGGATGTTGACGGCCAGTTCGCCAACGGTTTTGACATGCCAGAAGCGCACGGCGATACGGGCGGCATTGGGCGCAAGGCCCAGCACGTAGAAACGGGTGCCGTCTTCCTCGAAACTGCCCGCGCCTGTTTTCGGCGCGTTCAATAAGGTGGCGACAGCACCCATGCCGAGGTCGGGATTGTCCTTGGAGGGCTCGCCGAAGAAGCCGGGGAACAGCTCTTCGATCGGATGCCCCGGCGTCGCGGCCCAGAACACCGTCGAAGCATCGCCGACCTGGATGCGTTGCTTAGAGCCTTTTGCCAGCAGATGGTTGAGCGCGGTGGTGTAGGCAAAAACGGCTCGCTTTCCTACCGGTGCATTGGCTCCCTGTGATTTGCCATAGGAACTGAATGCATCAAGATTGAACGAGACGATGTTGGCACCTACCGCCTGCGTACCCCACACGCCTTTGATGGAAGGATGCAGGCGCCCAATCACGTCCGCTTCGCCCGACACCAAGCACAGTGATGTCTCGCCGGTGCCTTCCGCATCGGCGGCGGTCAGCGCATCCGTCACTGCTTCGCGCTCGCATACTGGGCAGGCATCTCCTTCGAGCCGGAATGTCAGGTTGGCGCCGCTTTCCAGAATCTCCGCCCACAACTGATGTTCGAACACTCTGGTAAAGTCGCCGCGTTCTAGGAAAGTCAGCGCGGCGCGGATGCCCGCATCGTCGGACTGGACGAAACGTGAACGGATAGCCTCGACGAACGCCAGATGCTGTTCGCGGGCACGCTCCGGCTTGCCTTTACTGTCGATGCCGAACACATAGCCAGAGTTATCCCACAATAAATTCGGCAAGATATTGACTGCGCGTTTTACTGATTGAGGCACAAGGTAAGTCTTGGCGACCTTCTTCTTGCCTTCACCCTCCCGCGTGTCATCCAGCCCGGCAAACTCGCCTTTTGCCGTCAGCACCACGAGGAAGGGAATAGCCTTGTGCTCGAAACCCGGCGGCGCAAGATCGCTGTTCGGCATGCGGGTTTTGCGTTGGTAATACTCGTTGAGCGCTTGCAGGATCATCCTCGCACCTCCTCGCTATCCCACGCCGGGATGCGCAGTACGCCGCTTTCCAGTTGTGCCCGGAAGAAGCGCGGCTGCGGATCGGTGGGTTTGGAGTAATCCATGTCGTGCAGCATCCAGCCAAGATCGCGGGTTTCCGCAATGGGCGCTGCTTGGGGCTGCGTGGTGTCGATCAGACGGAAATTGCAGGCGAACTCGCGGCAGCCGAGATAGGGCTGGTTCACGCATTGCCCCTTTTCGGCGCGGCGCTCGAACATGTCGAGGAACTTGCCCATGCTGTTGTTCTCCCCGGCATTGGGCAGCAACTCGAAATGCGCATGGATGCGATAGGCCACGTCGCGCAGAAAAAGTCCGGCGCGTTGCTGGCGTTCATCTTCGATATTCAGGCCGAGCGTCCCGCTGCCTTTGTTCATCGCCTCCTGCGCATTGCGCACCGAGACGACTGCACCGACTTCGTTGCGCCGTATGGAAACCCAGCGGATCGGCTTGATTACTTCTATCTTGCTGACGTGCCAGCGGATGGCCGGTTTCCACAGGATGGATTCGAACACCGCGCGGGCGGACGACGGCGTCATCACGTCGTAGCTCACTCGCTCGACCTTCATTTCAGGGCGGGTAAAGCAGGCAAAATCGCCGCTGACTTCAAGGCAATAGGTTCTCTTCATTTTTTACCTCGTATCCAATACCCGCATAAACCCAGCCTTGCCGTACTCCACCAAGCGTTCGTCCGCTGTCGCTAGCACGGCATCGCGTTCTCTGGCCGTGGCCGCCAGGATGCGGTCTGCCGGGTCGCCGTGCATTTCGCCCGGCAAGCGGGAGCTGGCAACGGCGATTTCCGGTTCCAGCCCGATCAGGCGCAAGCCGGGCAAAGCCAGCGCGGTTGCCACCCATTTTTCGCAGGGCGAGCCGAGGATGATGCGCCCCTTGGCTTCCAGCATGCCGATTTCCCACACCGAAATGGCCGAAACGGCAAGCTTTCCCCCATGCGCAGCGGCCTCGATTTTTTTGCGCACCGGAGCGGCGAGGTGTCCGGCATCGCCCAAGGCAAACCAGAGCCAGACGTGGGTGTCCAGCAACAGGAGAGGGGCTGCGGATGTCATGCTTCGCTCTCCGCTTCCCATTCCACATCGAGCGGCGCGACGATGTCGCCGCGCACGCTCGCGGTGCCAGCCATGTAGCCGAACAGCGGCGTGGCAGGTTCCGGCATCACCGGCACCATCATGGCGACGGGCTTGCCGTGTTTGGTGATGACCAGCGGCTCGTGGGTGCGCGCCACGTTATCCATCAACTTGAGGCACTTGGCCTTGAATTCTCCGGCTGAAATTTCCA
>Ga0154346_108_pt2 | contig 10382 bp, 13 predicted proteins | sample RifGroA2_FD_115874 | JGI IMG/M metagenome (GOLD analysis project Ga0154346, IMG submission 115874) | Gallionellales bacterium GWA2_60_18 | reverse complement strand
CTTCCGCCATTGCCTCGTTCTCAGGCGGCGAGTTTCAGGTCGACTTTCGGAAAGTCGATTTCGACGCGGCTGGCCTTGCCGATGAGGTTGGTCAGGATGTTCATGCCGACGTGGGTGATGATTTCGACGATTTCCGCCTCGCTGTAGCCGGCGCTGCGGACTTCGTCCAGTTCGGCGGTAGTGACGTCGCCGGTGTGTTCATTGATGGCCCGGGCGAACTTCACGGCGGCAGCGGCCCTGGCATCCTGGCTGGTGCCGGCACGGTTGGCTTCGATCTCGTCGCCGTTGAGGCCGGCCTTGCGACCGATCGCGGTGTGGGCCGACAGGCAGTATTCGCAGGCGTTCCGTTGTGCCAGCGCAAGGGCGATGCGTTCGCGGGTCTGCTGGTCGAGGCTGCCGCCGTTGGCGATGCCGTGCAGGCCGAGGAATGCCTTGAGGGCATCCGGCGAGTTGGCGAACACCTTGAGAAAGTTCGGGACGATGCCGAGCTGCGACTGGATCGCGTCGAAAAGCGCCTTTTGTTCGGCGTTAGCGGTTTCGTGGGTGACGACGTTGATGCGGGCCATGATATTTCTCCTTAGTGTGATGTCGGGGTTGGGGTCGCTGTGTTGCCGACGGTCGCCACTTTGCCGAAGATGATTCAAAACAAGAATACTCGTACAATGCAATTCATTATTTCGATTGGCGCAATAATCATGAACCGCTTCCACCTGATGAACGTCTTTGTCGCCGTTGCCGAAGCCGAAAGTTTTGCCGGCGGGGCACGGCGCCTGAAGATGTCGCCGCCCGCAGTGACGCGTGCCGTGGTGGCACTGGAAGAACGGCTGGGGGTGCGTTTGCTCACGCGCACCACGCGCGTCGTGCGCGTGACCGAAGCCGGGGCGCGCTACCTTGAGGACGTGCGCCGCATCATGATCGAGATGGAAGAGGCCGATGCTGCCGCAGCGGGCATCAATGCGACACCGCGCGGGCAGTTGGCGGTCACGGCACCGGTGCTGTTTGGCAAGCTGTGCGTGATGCCGATCATTACCGAGTATCAATCGGCCTTCGAGCAGACGACGGTGTCGGCTCTGTTTGTTGATCGTGTCGTGAACTTGGTTGATGAGGGCATGGATGTTGGCATTCGCATCGGCCATCTGCCGGATTCGTCACTGCGCGCCATCCGCGTCGGGCGTGTGCGTCGGGTCGTGGTCGGTGCATCAGCCTATCTCGAAAAACATGGAATTCCCCAGACACCGGATGATTTGGCACAACATCGCCTCGTTGCGTCGAGCGGACTCTCGCCGACGAACGACTGGATTTTTCAGTCGGCCGGCGAAAAACAAACACTGCGCATCCAGCCGCGCATTGTTGTGAATACCAATGACGGAGCGCTGGAGGCCGCGCGTCAAGGCTATGGATTGACGCGCCTGCTGTCCTATCAAGTGGCGCCGCAACTCGATTCGGGTGAACTGAAAACCGTTCTCGGAGACTACGAAGGGGCCGACCTGCCGGTGCATGTCATTCACAATGAAGGGCGTCACAGGTCAGCGAAGATTCGCGGTTTCGTCGATCTCGCGGTCGTGCGACTGCGTGCGGACAAGGCGCTGAACTAGGGCCGTTTATTTTGTGGCAGCCGTTCACAGGCGGCAAGGTCGCTTACCAGTATTTCGGGTAGCGGCTTGCACGCGTCGCATTGTTGTAAAGCAGTGCGACGGCAATCAGCAGACATGCTCCGGCCAGCGTTGGGAACAGCAGGAATCCCCACTCTGGCTGGGCCAGAAAGATGATTACGGGATTCGAGCCGGCGGGCGGATGGACGGTGCGGGTGAGCATCATGAGCGCAATGGCGGTGCCGACGGCACCTGCCACCGTCCACCAGTGCGGGCCCAGCAGCGCCATGAACGCCAACCCTGTTGCGGAACTGATCAGGTGGCCGAACAGCACATTCCTGGGCTGCGAGAACGGCACCTCCGGATAGCCGAATACCAGAACACATGATGCGCCGAACGAACCGAGCAGCAATGTGGCGGCGTACACGTCCGAAGATACGGCTAGGACGGCGATCGCCAGAAAACCACCCAGCCACGCAAGGGCGACAGCTTGCAGACCGGCTCTCGGCGGCAACGGCATGTCGTCTCCCCGCAACTTTCGCAAGAATATGAACATATGTTTTCCTTTCCCGTTGCAATCCGCAACGCTTGTCACCGTGAGCAAGGCGCGCGAATCTGCCTAGCGTTCAATTGCGACCGGCAATCACACCGCCGTCGACATCCCAGATTGCACCAGTCACCCAACTTGCATCATCACCGAGCAGGAAGTCGATGGTTTTTGCCACGTCTTCGGGCGTGCCTATCCTTCCAATCGGGTGGAAGCCGTTGAACGAAGCAAGTGTTTCGTCAATCTTGCCCGGATCAATGAATGAGTTGTAAATAGGCGTATTTACCACCGCCGGCGAAACTGCGTTCACACGAATTTTGTGGTCGGCCAACTCCATCGCCATGTGCTGCGTGAGCGCGTGTAATCCGGCTTTCGCCATCGAGTATGCAGAGGATGGCGTGGCCTTGATCGCTTGCTTGGCCCACATCGATCCTATATGCACGATCGAACCGCCGCCGTTTGCCTTCATGTTTTTTGCCACTGCCTGCGAAATGAAGAAGGCGGCGCGATTCAAACCCAGGTAGGTGTCATAGTCCCGATGGGTATGCTCAAGAAATGAGGTCGGCTTGAAGTAGCCCGCTGCGTTAACCAGGTATTTGATATGACGGCCATGGTTTTTGGCGAGCGTGACAATACGCTGCACATCATCCTGTTCGTACAGGTTGGCTTGAATGGTTTCAACACTGCCGGATGCGGCAAGCTCACGCTTTGCCGATGCCAGCTTTTCCAATGAACTGCCGACAATGACGGTTGCAATGTCGCGTTCCAGCAATAGCCTCGCGGTTGCAAGACCCATTCCGCTTGATCCGCCTATGATCAAGGCCGTAGCGTGATTGATGTTTTTCATGAGGCTACCTTTCTGAAATATTTTCCGGTTGTAAGCAACTGGAAGTGTTGCGGGGATTCATTCTTGGGCGATGGGTGATTTGCCTCCATGACCGATAGCACGGAATTTGTGCTCAATCGTCCAGAAGTGCCTTGCCCGGGCTCGCCATGCCTTGATGGTCGGGATGTATATCCAATTGTCCGGAACGTCGATTAACGCGGAATGGAAATTAAAAAAGCCGGGAACCATGACGTTCCCGGCTTGCAATCAGATCAGGCAAATCACTTGCTGCTACCGATCTTTTCCACGGCCTGCCGGGTGCTCCAGTTGGCGTTGGCGATGTAACGGAAGTTAACCAGCGCTGCCTGATACCCGTCGCCTTCGGGTACTTGAGCCGCCGCCGTGGCATCCGTTACCACTGTGACCTCGAATCCCTGTTCCATCAATTCGCGCAGGTGAGATTCGGTGCAAAGATTGGCTGACATGCCGGCCAGGATGACCTTGTCGATGCCGCGCTTGCGCAGTTGCAGCACCAGATCGTTGGTCTCGGGGCCGTAGAGTTTGTGCGGGCTGGTCACCACAGTCTTGCCGTCTTCGATATACGGCTTGTATTGCTTCAGCCAGTCCGCGCCGGAATCCTTGAAGCCTTCCGTGGTCAACTCGCCCTTGCGGTCGAACATGCCTATCTTGTGCATCAGCGCTTCCAGCGCGCCTTCGAATTTCCATTGATGGTCGTGCTCGTAGTAATAGTGCGGCGATACGAATACCGGCATACCCTTGGCTTTGGCCGCCTTGAACAGTTGCTCGATGTGCTCGACCGTCCCGTTTTTCTCCACGCTCTTGCCGACCACGCCCCAAGCCACGCCTTTGGGGCTGAGGAAGTCGTTCTGCGGATCGGTGATCACCAGTGCGGTGCGTTCCAGGTCGATGGTCATGCCGGGATTCGGCAGGTCTGCCCATGCGTTGAGGGAAAGGGTGGTCAGCAAGGCGATGGCCGCGAGCGACCCCGCTGCGGTAAACGATTTGGATTTCATGATGGCTCCTGAGTGGTTGGGGCAACGGGAATGTTGCCTCAACGCATTGTCAGGAACAGAGCCTCTTGCCTCCATGATTGCGGAGCCGCAATTTATGTTCGATTGTCCAGACACTCAAATGCTGTCATTCCGGCCTGCGCCGGTATGCCGGTGCAATGGGGGCGCACAATCAATTGCCGCGAAGTTTCCCCGGGGGAATGCCGACGACCCGCTTGAACGCCTTACGGAACGCGGCCTCCGACTCGTAACCGCAACGCAAGGCCACGTCCAGCATGTTGGCATTATCGTCGGCGAGCAGGCCGACGGCCAGTTGCATGCGCCACGCCGTCACGAACTCCATCGGCGGCATTTTGACCATCCCGGTGAAACGCTCCGAGAATGCGGAGCGCGACTGGCAGGCGAGACCGGCCATGCGTTCCACCGTCCAGGCTTCGGCAGGCGCGTCGATGAAAGCCGAGACGGCGCTGCGCAAATGTTGGTCCGATAAAGCGGTCAGCAGGGGCGACAGCTTCGGTTCGAAATGCAGGGCATGGCGGATGATGTAGAGGAACAGGATGTCGGACATCCGGTCGAGGACTGCCGTCACGCCGAGTTCGTTACGGCTGGCTTCTTCGGTCATGCGTTCGATCAGGTTCCGCATCGCTAGCCCGACCGGGCTTTGTCCGGGACGGATCAGCATGAAGTCGGGGAACGAGGCGAGCAGCAGGCGGCGGATATGCGCGGGCAGTTTCAGATGCCCGCATAGCAGGCCGGTTCCGGGAGCCTCGGCATTCAAGGGGGCGGGACGGCTGTAATCGAAAGGGGTAGGCGGAATCTGCGGCTGCCCGCTGAACGCATGCGCCGCATCGTGCGGGAAGAACGCGATATCCCCGGTCTGCATCCGTATCGGATCGGCCTGATTCGGCATATGCACCCAAGCCTCGCCGTTGCAGACCAGATGGAAGGTGATGGCATCGCTGCCACCGGGCGTGGACATGTGCCAGGCGTCGCACAACTGGCCGACGTAATAGACTTCCGCGCCGAGATGGATGCGGCGCAGGAAATCGTTGAGATGCTGCGCGGGGATGGACTGGTGCATCGTTACAGCTTGCGCGCCCATTCCTGCCCGGCCTTGCGCAGGAAGGCGAGCTGTTTATCGAAATTGCGGCAGCCACGGCACATCATCAGATGCAGGCGCACCGCCAGCCTTTCGCGCAGCGTGGCCGGGCGGTCGAGCACCTGGGAGAGCAGTTCGGTGTTCTGTTTGCAGTTCAGCATGGTCATCCGGCCTTTCCAAACCAGTTGAGGTCGAGGCATTCGCGCAGCGCGAGCCGGGCGCGGTGCAGCAGCACCCAGCAGTTAGTCGTGGAAATAACCAGTTCCTGACAGATTTCTGCGGAGGACATGTCCATGAACTCGCGCATCATGAAGGCGCGCGCCGTCTTGACCGGCATGCGCTGGCAGCATTGTTCGAATATCTCCCAGAAACGCGCGTTCTCCAGGGATTTTTCCGGGTCGCCCCATTCGCGCGGCGGTGTCGCCCAGTGGCCGTCTTGCTGGAACAGACTGTCCAGCAGCTCATCGGGATCTTCGCCCTCGGCGACCGGCAGTTCCGCTTCGCGCGAGCGCTTGCGCAGGACGTCCAGTATTTTGTGCTTGAGGATGCCGACCAGCCAGGTGCGCGGGGAAGATTGCGCGGAGAACTTGGCGCGCCCCTCGATTGCGGCGACCAGGGTTTCCTGCACCACATCCTCCGCCAGATGCGGGTCGCGCAGTTGCAGGATGGCATAGCGCAGCAGATAGCTGCGGTGCTGCTGCAATTCTTCCGGGTCGATCGCGCCGCCTGACATTCCAGCTCCGTTTGCATCGGGTTTTGTTGTGGCGGATAGTAGCACTGTGACAGGTATGCGGGTGAGCCGGGTCATGTAAGGAACGTATCAGGATTGCGACTAACTAACATGGTTACATGGCGGATAGGTTTAGGAGGCGATCATGGCTGAAAAAGAATCCTTGTTGAATACCCTGCTCGGTCTGGCGATGATCGTCGAGGCGCGCGATCCCTACACCGGCGGACACCTGTGGCGCGTTTCGCAATTTGCCAGATTGCTCGCGAACGAGGCCGGGTTGTCGCGCCGCGATGGTGCGCTGTGCGAGATCGGCGGTTTTCTGCACGATCTCGGCAAGGTCGGTGTGCCCGATGCCGTCCTCAACAAACCGGGCCGTTTGACGGATGCCGAGTATGACGTGATCAAGACCCACCCATCGGTGGGCGGGCATCTGCTGGCCAATCATCCGCTTGCGGAACTGGCGATGGAAGCGGTGACCGGGCATCACGAGCGGCCCGACGGCAAAGGCTATCCGAACGGCATCGCGGGCGAAGTCATTCCCGAAGTCGCGCGCATCGTCAGCATCGCCGATGCTTTCGATGCCATGACCAGCACGCGCCCCTACCGGAAGGGCATGCCCATCGGCACGGCGATCACCATTATCGGGGACGAACTGGGCCGGCAATTCGATGCGCAACTGGGACGGCAATTCCTGTTGTTGGGCGCTTCCGAACAGGTGGCGCACATCGTCGGGCACAGCGAGCCGGGTATCCCGCTGCTGCCTTGTCCCGCGTGCGCGGCGCCCATAGTCGTGCGCAGCGCACAGCATGACGGAGACCATGTGTACTGCCGCGCCTGCGGCGGCGAAGCGCGCCTGCACAGGCAAGCGGACGGTCTGCAACTGGAGATGACCGGAGTAAGGGGGGATGCCGCTGCGCTCGCGCCGGACAGCGATACCGACCTGATCGGCGCCATGGTTGCAGACATTGCACCGCTGGTGCTGTGAAAGCGGATGCGGCGGCGCTGGCGTGACAGGTGTGGGCAGCCGGTCAGCGCGCGGCAAAGCCGGGTGGGATGTAAGAAATGACATGCGGTCTGCGACTAATCCACATCACCGCATAGCAGACAAGGAGAACGATCATGAAACGTCGCACATTTCTAAATCGACTGGCTGGTGTGTCGCTGTTGCTGCTGATGCCGGCCTTGGCAAAAGGAGAGCGCATGATGAAGACGCTGACCAAAACCCGTTCGGAATGGCGCGCGCTGTTGCCTGCCGACCGTTATGCCATCCTGTTCGAGGAGGGTACCGAGCGCGCGCACAGCAGCCCGCTGGATCAGGAGAAACGCAACGGCACCTTCGTTTGTGCCGCCTGTTTCCTGCCGCTGTTCTCCTCGGCGCACAAATACGACAGCGGCACGGGCTGGCCGAGTTTCTGGCAACCCCTGCCGGAGGCCGTCGCCACCAGGACCGATTACAAGCTGATCTGGCCGCGCACCGAATACCACTGCGTCCGTTGCGGCGGGCATCAGGGTCATATATTTGATGATGGCCCGAAGCCGACCGGTTTGCGCTATTGCAACAACGGGCTGGCGCTGGAATTCGTGCCGCAGGGAACGGCCTTGCCGGAGCTGCGATCATGAAGCGGCTATTGTTAGCGGGGGTGTTGTTGCTGTGCGCGGCAGCGGCCAATGCCGAAACGAAAACGGCGATCTTCGCCGGCGGCTGTTTCTGGTGCATCGAGGCGGACTTCGAGAAGCTGTCCGGCGTGATCGCGGTCGAGTCGGGATACATCGGCGGTAAGTCGCCCGACCCGACTTACGAGCAGGTGAGCCGGGGCGGGACGGGACATACGGAAGCGGTGCGCGTGCAATATGACCCGCAACGGGTCGGCTACGACAAGTTGTTGGACTACTTCTGGCGGCACATCGATCCGACGGTGAAAGACCGGCAGTTCTGCGATGCCGGGTCGCAATACCGCAGCGGCATCTATTATCAGGATGCCGAGGAAGAGAAACAGGCGCGCGCCAGCAAGGCAGCGCTGGAAAAGAGCGGCCGCTTCGCCCGCATCCATACCGAGATCGAAGCTGCCGGGGTGTTCTATCCTGCCGAGGAATATCATCAGGACTACTACAAGAAGAACCCGGTCCGCTACAACTACTACCGCTACGGTTGCGGACGCGATGCGCGGGTGAAATCGCTGTGGGGCGACGGGCATTGAGTCGTTGTTCGAACCTGCGCACAGTGCAGATGAAGGAGTGTGAAATGGAAGCGAAACATCTCAGCCGGTTCATCATCATGGTGCTCGCGCTGTTTGCCGCGCCGTTCGTGCAGGCCGCACCGCAGATGGTCGAACTGACCCAGGTGCCGTGCCAGTTCCTCGAGAGCGAACATGGCATCGATCAGGGCTTCAAGTCCGCGAAGATACAGGATTGCGAAGCGATCAACGCCAGGACCGGCGATGAGCGGCTGGCGCGCGCGGTGGTGCTCAAATTGAAACCGGGCAAGACCGTGTTCCGCGTCACCAACAGGAATGTCCCCTACGAACTAGGCTTCTGGCTGCGTGGCGCAACGCTCATCAGCCGCACCACGTTGCCGAGTGTTTCCGGCGGCGGTCTATCCACCGGCAAGACGCAGGACTACATCATCGACCTGAAGCCGGGCGAATACGTCTATTCCTGTCCGCTCAATCCGACACCGGACTATCGGTTGGTGGTCGAGTAAAATTGTTGGCGCTTCCATTCCAGGTATCTCGCAGAAGAACGACACAATCCGCCATGTTTTTGTAAGAATCCGTTCCATGTGCCGACCTATGTATCAGAGGCATCAAAATCCAGAGGAACGCCATGCACGCCACATTACCATTGCTCCAGGCTACCGAATTCCCCGCCATCCGCCGTGGCGCGCTGGAAATCCTGCAAGTCAACCTGGGCTATCGCTGCAACCAGACATGCCTGCATTGCCACGTCAATGCGGGGCCGAACCGCACCGAGATGATGGATGCCGAAACGCTGGCGCTGATCCCGCAGGTGCTGGCGGCGCGCAAGCTGCACACGCTGGATTTGACCGGCGGCGCGCCGGAACTGCACGAGGGTTTCCGCGAGCTGGTGCGCGCCGCGCTGGCGCAGGGATGCAGGGTGATCGACCGCTGCAATCTGACGGTCTTGTTCGAGCCGGGACAGGAAGATTTGGCGGAGTTTCTCGCTGCGCAACAGGTAGAGATCGTCGCCTCATTGCCGTGCTATTCGCTGGACAATGTGGATAAGCAGCGCGGCAAAGGCGCATTCGACAAGAGCATCCTCGCCTTGCAAAAACTCAATGCGCTGGGCTATGGCCAGCCGGACAGCGGGCTGACGCTGAATCTGGTGTTTAACCCGCAGGGCGCTGCGCTGCCGCCGGACCAGTCCGCGCTGCAAGCGGATTACCGGCGCGAGCTGTTCGATCATTTCGGCATCCGCTTCAACCAGTTGCTGGTGATAGCGAATATGCCGATCCAGCGCTTCGGTTCGATGCTGATCTCCAAGAACCAGTTCAACGACTACATGCGCCTGCTGCACGAGAATTTTACCGCCACCAATCTCGCTACAGTGATGTGCCGCAATCTGGTCAGCGTGGACTGGCAGGGTTATTTGTACGACTGCGATTTCAATCAGCAACTCGGGTTGGCGTTGCCTGGAGCAGGACGACCACATCTGCGCGATCTGTTGCAACAGGACATCGAAGGGCAAGCCATTCGCGTCGCGGATCATTGCTACGGCTGCACCGCCGGGCAGGGCAGCAGTTGCGGCGGTGCGCTATCATGAAACGCGCCGCGCTCCTGCTGCTGATAGCCGTGCTGGCGGCGGCGTTCTTCGCCTTCGATCTGCACCACTACCTGACGCTGGAAGCCTTGCAGGAAAAACGCGAGGAATTTGCCGCGCTGAAAGCGCAGTCGCCCTGGCTGGTCGCGGGCGTCGCCTTCGCCGGTTATGTGCTGGTCACCGCGCTGTCGCTGCCGGGTGCCGCAGTGATGTCGCTGGCGATAGGCGCGCTGTTCGGGTTGCTATGGGGCACGTTGCTGGTGTCGTTCGCCTCCAGCATCGGCGCGACGCTGGCGTTTCTGGTCTCGCGCTACCTGTTGCGCGATGCCGTGCAGCAGCGCTTCGGCGACAAACTGAAAGCCATCAACGACGGCATCGCGAAAGATGGTGTGCTGTATCTGTTCATGCTGCGGTTGGTGCCGGCGTTCCCGTTCTTCCTCATCAACCTGCTGATGGGGCTGACGCCGATGCGCGCGCGCACCTTCTACTGGGTGAGCCAGGTCGGTATGCTGGCGGGCACGCTTGTGTTCGTGAATGCGGGCACGCAACTGGCACAGTTGCAAAGTCTGTCCGGCATCCTCTCGCCGGGTCTGCTGTTCTCGTTTGTCTTGCTCGGAGTATTTCCCATGATCGCCAATAAATTCATCCGCTGGCTGCAACGCCGCCGCGTGTATGCCAAGTGGCAACGCCCCGCCAGATTCGACCGCAACCTGATCGTCATCGGCGGCGGCGCGGCGGGGCTGGTGTCGGCCTATATCGCGGCGGCGGTGAAAGCCAAAG
>Ga0154346_134_pt1 | contig 10918 bp, 10 predicted proteins | sample RifGroA2_FD_115874 | JGI IMG/M metagenome (GOLD analysis project Ga0154346, IMG submission 115874) | Gallionellales bacterium GWA2_60_18 | reverse complement strand
GCCACATCCTGGTGGAAACCGAGGCCGAAGCGAAGGACATCATCGCCCAACTCGGCAAGAAGACCAAGTTCGAAAAGCTGGCGAAAAAGTCGAAAGATGCCGGCTCTGCGGAACAGGGCGGTTCGCTCGGATGGGCAGTGCCGAGCAACTTCGTCCCGCCTTTCGCCAACGCGCTCACCGCCCTGAAAAAAGGCGAATACACCAAGGAACCGGTGCAGTCGCAATTCGGCTGGCACGTCATCAAGCTGGACGACGTGCGCGACCTGAGGGTGCCGCCGTTCGAAGAACTCAAGCCGCAACTGCAACAGCGCCTGCAACAGCAGACCGTGCAGAAGGTGATCACCGAACTGCGCGCCAAGGCGAAGATCGAATAAGCCGTGCCACACCACAAAAAGGCGACCCGTTGCGGTCGCCTTTTTTATTGCCGCAGCCGAACCATGTCTGCGCGTATACCTTGCCCCAGTATTGACATCCCCCCGGCAACTCCCTAAAGTTAGCCTACCTTGCAATTCCGCCACACGCACATTGCACTGCACGCATGGTGCAAGACGCGTAGCTGAATCCCCGGAACAGGAGGTCTGGCGCAAGACATGAATCCCGCAAGGGAGTCATTGCCAGCATCGCTTGTTCGATAAAGGGGAGCCGATTGATCGCAATCTGTCGCCATGCCCATCCCGTCCAGACACGCTCGCCCTGCCTGAAGCTGCCTGTAGCCTCCGTGCCGGATACCGTTCGGGCACTCCGTCCGGATTGAAGGCGCCGCCATGAAAGCTCCGGAACAAACCTGGCTGCGCCCGTTTCTGGCAATGTTGCCGCCGCTTGTTGCATTCATGCTGCAGTGGACGTTCTGGCCTGCCATCCAGCCATACGCATGGTTCCTGTTCTTTCCTGCGGTCTTCATCAGCTCGTGGATCGGCGGACTGGTTCCCGGTCTGGTCGCCACCTTCGTCTCCGCCGCGCTCGCCGGCTGGTTCTTCATTCCGCCGCTGTTCACCTTCAGCGGCAAGGAGCCGATGTCGCTGGTCTCGATCGGCCTGTTCTGCATCATGGGCGCGCTGTTCAGCAACTCGCACGGACGCCTGAAAAAAGCCAGCCGGCAGGCCAAGGACGCCAACGCCACCTTGCGCGCCAGCGAGGAGAATCTTTCCGTCACGCTCAATTCGATCGGCGACGCGGTGATGACCACCGACGGCGAAGGGCGGATAACGCGCCTGAATTTCATCGCCGAACAACTGACCGGCTGGCCGCAGGCGGAAGCGCTCGGACGGCCGGTGGCGGATATCTTCCACATCATCAACCAGAAGACGCGCCAGCCTGCGCCCATCCCGGTAGAGGCCGCGCTGGCGCAAGGCGTCATCCATGGGCTGGCCAACGACACCGTCTTGATCGCGCGCGACGGCAAGGAATATCCCATCGCCGACAGTTGCGCGCCCATCCGCAACCGGGATGGCGGCGTGATCGGGACGGTGCTGGTGTTCCGCGATGTGACCAATGAATATGCAGCGCAGGCGGCGCTGCGCGACAGCTCCATGCGCATCCAGACGATCCTCAATACCGTGGCGGACGGCATCATCAGCATCAACGAGCAAGGCATCATCGAAACCTTGAACCCCGCTGCCGAGCACATCTTCGGCTACACCGCGTCCGAGGCCGTCGGGCAAAACGTCAGCATGCTGATGCCCGAGCCATACTGCAGCCAGCACGACGGCTTCCTCGAACGTTATCGCACCACCGGCGAAGCGCACCTTATCGGCAAGAAGGGGCGCGAACTTGACGGGCGGCGCAAGGATGGCAGCACATTCCCGCTGGAGCTGGCGGTAAGCGAAATGTGGCTGGGCGATAAACGCCATTTCACCGGCATCACGCGCGACATCACCGCCCGCAAGGAAGCCGAGAACCAGTTCGACCGTTTCTTCTCGCTCTCGCTGGACATGCTGTGCATATCAAGTGCGGACGGATATTTCAAACGCGTCAACCCTGCATTCACCAAGACACTGGGCTGGAGCACCGAGGAGATGTTGGCGCGCCCGTTCATCGATTTTGTGCATCCGGACGAGCATGAAGCCACGCTGCGCGAGGTTGAGCGGCAGGTCAAAGCAGGCGAGAGTGTCCTCAAGTTCGAGAACCGCTACCAGCACAAGGATGGCTCCTGGCGCATATTGTCATGGGTTTCCGTGCCCGACGACAGCGGGCTTATGTTCGCCACCGCGCGCGACGTCACCGAATCCAGGCAAGCGACGCAAACACTTCTAGCAGCCAAGGAACAAGCCGAGCTGGCCAACCGCACCAAGGATTCGTTCCTGGCGACCATGAGCCACGAGATCCGCACCCCGCTCACCGGCATGCTCGGGATGCTGGAACTGCTCTCCCTGACCCATCTCGACCAGGAGCAGCATGCGACATTGGATGCGGCCTGGGATTCCGGCCGCGGACTGTTGCGCATCGTCAGCGACATCCTCGACTGGTCCAAGATCGAGGAAGGGAAGCTGGAACTTTCGCCGCGCCCCGCTTCGATCCCGCAAATGCTGCAGGAAGTCGTCAACACCTATTCGCGCATCGCCAGCGTCAAGTCCCTGCTGTTGTGGCAGCACGCCGATGCGCGGCTCAATCCGGCGTACATCGTCGATTCCCTGCGCCTCTCGCAGGTGCTCAACAACTTCGTCAGCAACGCGATCAAGTTCACGCAGCACGGAGAAGTCGAACTGCGCGCCGAACTCATGGACAGGCTCGACAGCGGCGACCGCATCAGGTTCTCGGTCAAGGATACCGGCATAGGCATCACCCCGGAGGCGCAGGAAAACCTGTTCCAGCGCTACCGGCAGGAAAGCGCGGACACCGCCCGCATGTACGGCGGAACCGGGCTGGGGCTGGCGATCTGCCGGCGCCTGGCGGAGATAATGGACGGGCAGATCGAACTGAACAGCACGCCCGGCCAGGGCTCCGTCTTCAGCATTACGCTGACCCTGCCCGTGTCCGGCGCGCCGGGTGAGGCCGTGCGGAACATGCACCCCGAAGTGAAACAGCGCGAAGTGACGCCCCTGTTTGCCGACGGTGCGGATGCGCCGCTGGTGCTGGCGGTGGACGACCATCCGATCAACCGCGACCTGCTGGCGCGCCAGATCAGGCTGCTCGGCCTGCGTGCCGAAACCGCGGAGAACGGGCAAATCGCGCTGTCGATGTGGCGCGACGGCCACTACGCACTGGTCATCACCGATTGCCACATGCCGGAGATGGACGGCTATGAACTCGCGCAAGAAATCCGCAAGATCGAAACGGCGCTATCCTTGCCGCGCACGCCGATCATCGCCTGGACGGCCAATGCGCTCGCCGAAGAAGCGGGACGCTGCCATGCCGCCGGCATGGATGAATTGCTGGTGAAGCCGGCCAGCCTGATGCAGTTGAAAAAGACACTGGCGAAGTGGCTGTCCATCGCCGAGGCAGAGGGTGAGCCGCCCGCACCGTCACGTCACGACGAGGATGGAGTGCGGGGCGAACCCATCGACTTTACGGTGCTGAACGCGGTCGTGGCAGACAGCGCCGCCCAGGCCCAGGTGCTGGCAGACTTCCAGTCGCATATCCGCGCCGACCTCGCCAAGCTGTCCGGCATGCTGGAGCGCAACGATATGGCCAAGATGAAAAGCATAGCCCATCGCATGAAAGGCTCCGGCCTGATGGTTGGCGCCGTGCAACTGGCGGAAGCCTGCGCGACCATCGAAAAATCCGCGGGAGATGGCGATATGGATGCGGCAAGAGCAGCCAAGACGGAATTGGACGAAGCCGTCAGGCAACTGGAGACATTCCTTTCGGAAGCAAGCAGATCAAGGAGGAAGTCATGAAAACCAACGAACTCAATTTCCTAGTCGTGGAAGACGACGACTTCCAGCGCCAGATGCTCGTAAACATGCTGTATTCGCTGGGCGCCGCCTCGATATCCGGCGCGTGCAACGGCAGGCAGGCGCTCGAAGCCATTCGCGAGGCGGACGCCAAACCGGTGGACATCGCGCTTTGCGACCTGAACATGCCGGAAATGGATGGCATGGAGTTTCTCCGCCACCTGAGCCAGGAACATCCGGATATCGCGGTCATCATCACCAGCGCGGTGGACAGCAAGCTGCTCGCCTCGGTCGGAAAGATGACCAGGATGTACGGCGTCAGACTGCTGGGCGCCATCGGGAAGCCCATCATGCCGGCGCAGCTCCAAGAGTTGATCTCGAAACACGGCACCCCGGAAAACCAGCGGCAACAACCCGCTGCCGCGAAAAACTTTACCCTGGACGAGATATTGCAAGGTATCCGCGCGGATCAATTCGAACCGTTCTTCCAGCCCAAGGTAGATTTGAAGACGGGCTGGCTGGTGGGTGCCGAGGCGCTGGCGCGCTGGCTCCATCCGGAACATGGAGTGATCGGCCCCTATGCCTTCATCCCGGCGCTTGAACAGAGCGGAAACATCGACGACCTGACTTTCCGCATCCTCAGGAAATCCGCAAGCGCCTGCCGCGCGTTCCATGCCCTTGGCCACCTGCTCACCATCTCGGTCAACCTGTCGCTGGTCTCGCTTAACGACACCGCATTGGCGGACAGAATCACCCGGACGGTGCGCGAAGCCGGCATCGACCCGCAATACATCGTGCTGGAGATCACCGAATCCGCCGCCATGACCGAGGTCGCCCCCGCACTGGAGAATCTGGCGCGCCTGTGCATGAACGGCTTCGCGCTTTCCATCGACGATTACGGAACCGGCTATTCCAGCTTGCAGCAGCTCACGCGCATCGCCTTCAGCGAATTGAAGATCGACCAGTCCTTCATCAAGGATTTCTCCGACAACAAAGCATTGCGCATCATGGTCGAATCCAGCATCGACATGGCGCACAAGCTCATGGTCAAGAGCGTGGCCGAGGGGGTGGAGACACAGGAGGACTGTATTGCGTTGAAGAACATGGGGTGCGACACGGTGCAGGGATACATCATCGCCGAACCGATGGACCTGACGGCATTCGGCGATTTCATGGAGGATCACCGCCGCAAAATGGCTTCCATGTCGCAGCAGACCGGCCAGAAACAAAGCACGATGAAGATTCTTGTCGTCGAGGATGACGATTTCACGCGCAAGATCATTCTTCAGGTACTCCGCGATTTCGGCTTTTCAAATACTGCCGATGCTGGCAGCGCGGAATCGGCGCTCAAACTGCTCGAAGCCAGGGAGTTCGACCTGATCGTCACCGACATCGACATGCCCGGCATGAACGGCCTGAAACTCATCCAACTGATCCGGATGGGTAAGACGCATGCCAAACCGGAAACCCGGATCATGGTGCTGACCTCCTTCTCCCAGACGGAAGTGCTCAGCACCGCACTGGCGCTGGACATCAACGGCTTCCTGGTCAAACCCATCATCCCCGCCGTGGTGGTGGAGAAGCTCACGCAAGCCATGTCCGAACACCTCCATCTTCGCCCGCCGATCGCCTATGAAGCCGTCAAGACCGAATTGAAGAGCCTGAATCGCCATGACGACCGTCCATCCGGAATCCCGCCGCGATCATCCATCACTCTGGGGAGTCCCAGAACACGCAACCGCAACGAAACCACGGACGCACATCATCTCTCCCTGCAAAGGCTGCGTCCTGGCATGGTGCTGAAAGAAAACATCCGGCTCAAGGATGGAACCCTGATCCTGTCATCCGGGCAGACTCTTTCCGAGCTATCCATCAACCGCCTGATCGACCTCAGGACTCTGCTGCCCGCCAATAGCATCGCCATCCAGGAAATGCCCTTATCAGGGGAGGTGGTTCAGCTCTCCCCCTGACAAGCGGGATTTGGAGGGGGTTCAGGGTTAATGGATTTCAGAGGTATTCTTAAATATTCCGGCTCTTCTTGATCAGGTCATGCGCCAGTTGGATATCCTTGGCCTGTTCGGTCGCCATGGCAATCATGTCTTCCGGCACGCCCTGCCCCATCAACTTGTCCGGGTGATACTGGCTCATCAGCTTGCGGTAGGCGCGCTTGATCTCGGCGTCGCTGCTGTCCTTGGTCACGCCCAAAGCCTTGTAAGCATCGTCCAGCGCCGTCTCGGCATTGGCTTGCGCCCCGGCGAAGTGGGACTGGTTCCGCACCATATCCAGCATCTGCCTGAACGCGACCGGGCCATAACCCAGACGACCGGCGATATCGGTAAGCAATGCCTCTTCAGCCGGATGGTATTGCCCGTCCGCCAGCGCCATCACGATCAGATAGGCCAGCAACACCTCCTTCAGATTCTTCGTGTGCCCGCATACCGCCATGAAGCGCATCAGCGTCGGCTCGATATCGAATGCCGCATCGGCGCCTTGCTTGAACCACGCGATCGCCTGCTGGCGATGCTGCGCAGTCATGCCCAGCTTCTGCATGAATTGCTCGGCATGCGCGATCTCGTCCTGTGAAACTTGCCCGTCGGCCTTGGCCAGCTTGCCCATCAGAATGAACACCGTCTCGATGAAAACGGCCTGACGCAACGCATTCTGCAACGGGTTCATCCCGCCCGAGCCATACGCCCGCACGCGATCGATGAACGACCCGACGAACAGGCCGAACAACGCCCCGAAGAGCCCGAAAAAGTAGTAGCCAGCAACGACACCAATGATCTTGAACAAGATGACTCCAACGCGGGAAAATGACGCACATTATACCCGCGCCGATAATCTCCCCGCCCGCCAACGCGAGCGGCCTCATCGACCGAGCACGCGCAGCCAAACCTATCGCAGCGGCATTGACATCCCCCGCCCGCCTCCCCTAAAGTCTGCCCACCTTGCACATCCGCCCCACGCACATCGCACCGCATGCACGACGCGAGGCTCACGGCGGAATCCCCAGAACAGGAGCTGGCGCAAGGATCACTGCCCGCACGTGCGGGCAGCAGCGCCGACAGCACCACTTGTTCAGCAAAGGTTCAATCTAAATGAAAGCCCAACCCGCCTTCTTTGAAGAACACCAGATTCGCCGAATCTATAACGAAGACACCGAAACATGGTGGTTCTCCGTGGTGGACATCGTGCAAGTGCTCACCCAGCAAACGGATTATCAGACCGCGCGCAAATACTGGAACAAGCTGAAAGAGCGGCTGGGCAAGGAAGGCAGTCAACTGGTGACAAATTGTCACCAGTTGAAAATGACCGCCGAAGACGGCAAGCAACGCCTCACCGATGTCGCCACCGCCGAAACCCTGTTGCGACTGGTGCAATCTGTCCCCAGCCCCAAAGCCGAACCGATCAAACTCTGGCTGGCAAAGGTCGGTTACGAACGCATGCAGGAAATGGCCGACCCCGCCCTCTCGCTGGATCGCGCCCGCGCCACATGGCAACAACACGGGCGCAGCGAAAAGTGGATACAACAGCGCATGACCGGACAGGAAACGCGCAACAAACTCACCGACTACTGGGCAAACCACGACATCCAGCAAGGCGAAGAATTCGCCATCCTCACCAACATCATCCATCAGGAATGGACAGGTGTAAGCGTCAAGCAACACAAAGACATGAAAGGCCTGCAAACCCATAACCTGCGCGACCACATGAGCGAAGCGGAACTCATCTTCACCGCGCTGGCCGAGCTATCCACCCGCCAGATCGCCGAAAGCGTCGAAGCCACGGGCATGGCCGAGAACGAAGACGCGGCCAAGACAGGTGGCGGCATCGCCAAAAAAGCGCGGCTGGAACTGGAAGCGAAGACGGGAAAGAAAGTCGTGGGTAGTGAGAGTTTTCTACCGCCGGGCAAGCGCAAGGCTATTGGAAAGAAATGAAAATGAGCGCGAAGCTGCCATGCCCAATGCGATGGAAATGAAAAAGATCAACTCCGGCAAACTGCGCGCCATCGGCTACGACGCGCGGGCGCGCACCCTGCAAGTCCGGCTCGACAACGGCGACACGCTGCAATACAGCGGTGTCGGCGAAGACCTCTGGCGCCGCCTCAGCAGCTCCGGCGCGGCATGGAGCTTTTATCGGGACAACATCGAAGAGGAATTCACGGCGCAGAAGGTTTCGGGAAGCGCGCCTGCGGGGAAGAATCCGCTGGATGATTTGTTTGGGCAGAAGTGATTCGATGCTGACGCGTTTGATTCGTTTGATTCCGTTTAATTTACATTTCAACCGGCACAAGGGAGACATCATGAAAAGTATATCGACGATCAGTATCGCCCTGCTCTGCAGCGCATTCTCCGCAACCGCTTACAGCGCACCGGGCGAATGGTGGGAAGTGACCTCCAGGATGGAAATGGCAGGCATGCCGTTCGCGATGCCGGCCACCACGATAAAAGTATGCATCCCCAAAGGCGGAGAAAACGACCCGAGAAAAACCTCGCAAGACAAAGACTGCCAGATGAGCGATGTCAAAATATCCGGCAACAAATCCTCGTGGAAGATGCGTTGCAACCATGATGGCGAAGTGATGACCGGAACCGGCGAAATCACCAGCACACCAAACAGCTATCAGGGCAAAATGCAAATATCCGGTGTATCTGGCGGAGAAAAGATGAACATGACCACCAACTACCGTGGCAAGCGCGTTGGCCCGGCCTGTGATTCGTCGAAAGCCCAATAGAACCGCGAGAGAAAAATAACTCGGGCCTGGAACCTTTAATTTATTTCGGAGTAGAATCAACCAGCACGTGTAAATTGAGCAGGAGGGCAAGATGAACTTTACTATCGAGCAGGAACAAGAATCAGACGGGCGTTGGCTGGCGGAAGTCCTGGAATTGCCAGGTGTTCTTGCTTACGGCGCAACCTCTCTGGAGGCGGTGTCCAAGGCAGAGGTTCTCGCCCTCCGCGTAATCGCTGAACGGCTCGAACACAGCGAGAGCCGCCCCTTCTCCATAAACCTTTCCATTCCGATTGCCGCATGAGCCAGTGGCCATCGGTCAAAGCCAAGCGTCTTCTCGCGGCGCTGCTTCGGCTTGGTTGGCAGGTCAAACGACAATCCGGTTCACACAAAACACTTTCCCGTGATGGCTGGCCTGATTTCGTTTTCGCCTTCCATGATAGCGACGAAATCGGCCCAAAAATGCTGGCGCGCGTTGCAAAGCATACCGGCCTATCACCGAATGACTTGTAACCTGAGTATCCAGGCCTTTCGGCATATTGACCGCATTCCGCCTCCAGGCCAGCGCAAGGTTATTGGAAAGAAATGAAAATGAGCGCGAAGCTGCCATGCCCAATGCGATGGAAATGAAAAAGATCAACTCCGGCAAACTGCGCGCCATCGGCTACGACGCGCGGGCGCGCATCCTGCAAGTACAGCTCGACAACGGCGACACGCTGCAATACAGCGGCGTCGGCGAAGACATCTGGCGCCGCCTCAGCAGCTCCGGTGCGGCATGGAGTTTTTATCGCGACAACATCGAAGAGGAATTCAGCGCGAAGAAGGTTTCAGGAAGCGTGCCTGCGGGGAAGAATCCGTTGGATGAGTTGTTTGGGCAGAAATGATTGCGATGCTGAGCCGGTTAATTGATAATCCGACCGGTCATCTTCCGGAAAAATAACTCAAGCTTGGAACCTTTAATTTTCTCTGACCCGTTTAATTCGGGAAAAATAACTCGAGCTTGGAGCCTTTAATTCGTGACCCTGCTTGACGAAATCGAAGGAGCGTCATGATCGAGAAAATTCTGATATGGCTCATAGACCTCTTGAGAGAAGTTCGGGGGCATCGTGAAAAAAATAAAAAAGACATTCAGTATCTTTGCTCTCATTTGGCAGTCTCGTTGGAGAGATATGTGGATGGCTGCGCGGCAGTGGTTGGCGATGATGGCCTGTACCGTGGTCAGCCAAACAAAGATGGATATCACGTCACACAGATTGAACAGCCAAAACTAGAGATTGACCCACATAATGAAGAGTTCAAACTTCTCCCGACGAAAATCATGCATGCGCTTGTACAGTTTCCGAGAGAAATAGAAATAGCCAACGCAAAGATTGACGGGGCATCGGAACACGCCACACCTCCTGATTATGCGGAGGCATTTGAGGAGCGGCAGTATCAATACGCGAAAGTGGGCCTAAAGGCTTATTCTCTTGCGTCTGAAATACGGAGCCTAGCCGCGATGCCGCAAAGAGAGTTCAGTGAATGGAGCGTCCTTGAGTACCTCAAGGAGCAGCAGTCGGTTATTGATGAACTTCGGAATCGCCGGGCGGAAGAAAATGCCAAGTTTTGGGAAAGCCTCCGGTCAAATACTGAAGGCGCATAACAACCGTCATTCAACCCGGACTCCGTAAAAGTGCGGGGCCGGTTAATGTTACGTTGAGCATCTATCGCTCGTCACACGAACAACCAAACCACACACGAAAGGAAAGCCAAAATGGAAGCCATAGTACTCATCTGGATTGTTTGCGCCATTCTTGCGGGGGCAATCGGAGCAATGAAAAATCGCACGCCTTTGGGTGTGATTTTGGGGACTCTTTTGGGTTTCATCGGAGTCCTGATTATTTGTTTCGTTCCAAAAGCCGACAAGGAGCAAGCAAAGCCTACTGATGCATTCATTCTAAATCCTCTCGATAGTCCTGATACTCGCAAGTGCCCATTTTGTGCTGAAACTGTAAGAATTGAGGCCAAAATTTGTAAACATTGTCGATCGGATCTTCCTGAATACAAAGCAGAGCCGAATGAATCTGAAACTCTTAAGGAGTTGCAGGAAGAGAGATTGGCAAGGGAAAAGGCTGAGCATAAGAAGGAAAAACAGCTATTGGAAAAATATAGCATGGGACATCAGTTAAATTCAGATGAGATTAATTTTCTGAGAGAAAAAGGAATAACGATTTGAAGTGCTGCGGTCGTTTTTCTCGTGAATCGTGAATCGATGCGTAATCGGGGACAGACCACGGTTTCCCGCGCAATAGTCCCCTCGTTTACTTGACCCGATACAACGGACCAAAGGTACTGGAGTCGAATTATTCATGGG
>Ga0154346_103_pt2 | contig 11459 bp, 12 predicted proteins | sample RifGroA2_FD_115874 | JGI IMG/M metagenome (GOLD analysis project Ga0154346, IMG submission 115874) | Gallionellales bacterium GWA2_60_18 | reverse complement strand
GCTGTAGAGCAGGTCGGTGTCTTCCAGCACCTTGTCGTTGAAATAGTCCTGCGCTTCCAGGCCCAGCGCGCGCGCCTTGATGCGCATGTTGATGTCCTTGGAGACCAGGATCACCGAGCGTTGCGGTTGCAGTTTCAGCAGGCCGATGACCACGCCGAGGATCGCATTGTCCGCCTTGCCCAGCTCGAGATGCTGCGGCAGTTCGTGCTTGATGAAGCTGGTTTGCAGGAACAGCCGCCCGGTGCAGCCCTTGTGCGCGGCGGATTCCAGCGCGATGCCTTCCTCTATCTTGTGCGGCGCATCGCTGACGATCTCGTCGAGGAAGCGGCTTGCTTGGCGCGCATTGCGCGCCACTTCGGTCATGCCTTTTTTCTTGTTGTCCAGTTCCTCCAGCACGAACATCGGCAGGCAGATGTCGTGCTCCTCGAAACGGAACAGGCTGGTCGGGTCATGCAGCAATACGTTGGTGTCCAGCACGAACAGCTTGGTATCGGATTTTTTTGCCGTTTTGGCCGGTTTTTTTCTTGGGGATGGGGGCATGACGTTCTTTCAGTTTAAGGGTTTAGTGAAATCCGGCGCTTTCTGCATGGGGCCGCGCCATTCTTGTCAAAAAGCGCGACAAAGGCAAGCATCGTATCGGCAAGTCAATCCGGTGGAGCCGTTTGCGCCGTCCCGTTTACGCAAGGCGGCGGGCAATCCGTGGTAACGCGGTGGCGCACGCAATTCCGTCCGCCATGCTTGGCGCTGTAAAGGGCGGTATCTGCCATTTCCAGAAAGCAGGTCATATTGCAGTCGGTGTCCGGCTGATAGGTCGCGATGCCGATGCTGATCGTAATGCGGTCGGCGACGGCCGATTCGCCATGCGGGATGTTCAGGTTAGAAACGGCGCTGCGCAGTTTTTCCGCAATGATTTTGCTCCCTTCCGCACTGGAGTCGGGCAGGATGATGACAAATTCTTCACCGCCATAGCGCGCCACCACATCGGTGGGGCGGTTTAGTTGCGATTTGAGCGCATTGGCGATGGAAATCAGCACCTTGTCTCCGGCCGGATGCCCGTATTTGTCGTTGTAGTGCTTGAAATAGTCTACGTCCAGCATGATCAGCGAGAGTGGGGCGCTTTGCCGTTGCGCGCGGCCAAATTCGGCAGCGAAGCGTCCGTCGAAAAAACGCCGGTTGTTGGCGCCGGTCAGTGCATCCGTGATAGCTTCCTTGCTGAGCCGCTCAGAGTGCGATTTCAAGACATGCTCGCGCTTGATGGACAAGGTGGCATCGGTAACCTGAATCAGGCAAAGGCGCATTGCTTCGCGGGTGATGATGGGCGTCAGGACGATGGATTGCTGCAAGCGTTCCTGCTTGTGCCGCGCGATCGGCAGGGAGTAAAGCGGCAACGGCGAACGGTGCAGCGCATTGGAAAGGATAACCGGCAGCTTGTGCTGCATCACGTTCTTGAGGGCGGTCTGGAAGGAAGCGGCCAGCCCTTCCGGGAATAACGAACCGAGGAAATTGTTCAAGGCGGATTCGGCCGGGATGCCGCTGTGCGTGGCAATCCAGTCGTTCCACAACAGAATCCTGCCTTCGCTGTCGACCAGGATCAGCCCTGACTTGATGCCGTCCCAGATTTTTTCCGCGATTTCATCGCCGATCTTTCCGGGGGAAATCAATCCGTTTTTGGCAGGTAGGGAGTTCATGCGTGCCCTGTTTTCAGAGGCCGGCGATGAACCGGTCGATGTGACTGAGAAGTTTCTGCAAGGATGACGAACTCAGCAGAAACACCAGATAGCCTTGCGAATGGCGGTTTTCGATGGCCAGGTCGATATGCAGCACGAGCATGAGAGGCTGGTTTGCATCCGAAATAATTTGCTGTAACACCACGTCCGTCGCGCCGACGGTATAAACCGGCAGGGAGCTGTCCAGCGTGAGTTCGAGCATGTCCGCCATTGAGGAGAGGCAGGCATTCAGTATGATGTTGCCCAATTCGCTCATGGCTTCCTGCTCGAATTCGGCGACATCCTCGATGCCCACTTGCGAGCCCATCATGTCATGCACGATTTCCAGCGCGCGATCCTCGGTGAACAACAGCATGGCGTCTGCATTGAACGGGCCGCTGAAATGCTGCTTGACCGCGCCGATGCGCGGGCTGTTGAGCGACAGGATGCCCGCATCGATTTCGGAGGACTGGTAAAGCTGGATGCGCGGCACGGACAGTTTTACCGCCTCGCCGACGATCTCGCTCAGGCTTGCTGCGGCGCGTCCCGCGCCGATGTTGAAAATTTCGGTCAGCGCGTCAGTCTGTAATTCGGACAGCGGATTCATTTATTGCCCTCGAAAAACTCAAGCGCCTGCGCCACGCTTTTTTCCGTGACCGGTTTGGCGACAAACCGCGCGCCGAGCGCGGCGGCACGGGTCTGGTGGGTTTGCTGGATGTTGGACGAAAAGATGGCGACGCGGATGCCCGGATATTTTGCGAGAATTTGCTCGGCCGCATCGGTGCCGATGATGCCCGGCATGTTGATGTCCATGGTGCAGTAATTCGGCGTATCGCGATCCACGATCTCCAGCGCCTCGTTGCCGCTGGCGGCTTCGATGATGATCCAGTTCGGGTGCTTGGCGATTACGAAGGTGCGTATCATCATGCGCGATACGCGGCTGTCATCCACGATGAGCAGCGTTTTGATGCTGTTGCGGTGCGGCACGGTTTCTCCAGTACGGAAATAGGCTCTTAATAATTTTTGGTTGATGAATTTTACAGTATTTCGGTATTTCCGGCGGCCTCTCTGGTGGATTTCGGGCTATGACTTGCCAGGCAATCTGCCGCACGGTCATGAGCTCGCCGGGTTTTATGCCTTGCTGGCGTGGGTTGCTGCCTTGGCGCGGATTTTTTTATCGAAGCGTTCTTTGTCGATGACGAACCTCTCATGGGTTCCTTTTGCGATGATGTCCACCCCATCGTCCGCTTCCACTTCGAAGGTCAGCCGTTGGCCATCGATTCGGATTAATTTTACCCTTGCGGTTACCTTCAGACCGGGCGGAGTAGCGGCGGTGTGGCTGACATTGATATGTGTGCCCAACGATTGCTCGTCGGGCCAGTCCAGGTGCGGTTTAATGGCCTCGATGCAGGCCCATTCCAGAAAGCCCACCATGAAACCGGTGGCAAATACCCCGGGCATTTCCTGGAATGCGGCGGATTCCGGGTAGAGCGCCGGAACGGTCTTTGTGTCCGGTAGATGGAAACTCAACTGGTGCTCGATGCCGGGCTTCAACGTGTCTTTCAAGATATTCTCCGCAGGCTGGGAAGCGGCTGCTACTCTATATTCGGCGCTGTTTCCGGTCAACACAAAAGCATGGTTGGGCAGGTGCGAATTCATTCGCCAAAGCGGTGTCTTGCGCGCGAATGAATCCGCATCTACAACAGCTGCTATCGCGCTGACTGAAAGCCGTGTTCAGCAGGCGAGACCCTCGATGCCGCAAAGGGTGCGCTTCACGTAAGCCAGCAATATCCACAGCCAGAACAACAGAAAGAAGGCGACAAACGGCAGGTGCTTGTCGACGATTACCCGTGGCGTGATAATGCGCGCGATACGCAGCGCCGGTCTGGTAATGGTCTGGAACAGTTGATATACAGGGTTCGTCGCGCGCCGGCTGCCCGCGAGCAGGGCCAGCAATCCCTGCCCGAGCAGGGTTAGCAAGGCTACTTCGGTCAGTGCGCGCAGGATGCTGATGATGAGAATTTCCGGATTAGCCATGTTATTGTTTGAGCCTTTACATTGATTGTGGAATTGTACTCATGAGCTACGAACACTGGCGCCATTATGCACGCGGCTGGGTATTTCATTTCATCGGCAAGACGGACCTGGCCTATGAGTCCTATGCCATTGCCTTTCGCCTTGATCCGCGAGACGTACAGTCCGCACGCCATCTTGCGGCAATTGCAGCCCAGCGCCAGGATTATCCGCACGCCGAGCAGTGGCTCCTTGAAGTATTGCATATAAGCCCGGAGGACGCAGACAGCCACTTCAACCTCGGTTTTGTGCGCGAGCAGATGAAGGCATGGCGCCCGGCCATCGAAGCATTCAGGGAGGCTGTGCGTCTCAAACCCACGCTTGATCGCGCCTGGTATGGCGTGGGCCTGGCCCATGCCTCGCTCGGCGAACATGCCGAAGCTGCCGCCGCGCTACGCGAAGCCGCCCGCCTGCAGCCGATGAACGGCCATGCCTGGTATCAACTCGGCATGGCCTACCATCACAACGGCGAACCGGACAAGGTCGATAAGGTCGTCAACAAGCTCCTCGAGTTCGACCCCAAGATCACCCGCCAGTTAATCAAGGATAGCGGTCGCGAGGATCTGGCGCACCTGCTGCCGGAAATGCCTTGGTAGCGCACCTTCCAATCCAGATTATCCACCAGGCCACCGACAACTTCCGATTTCCCCTCCAGTAAAAAAAACCCGCCTTGCGGCGGGTTTGAAAATGCCAAGAAGGGGATTCCTGGCCGTCGAAGTTATGCTGTCTTGTAGTCGGCTCCCAGGCTTGGATAGCGGACATGATCCACCAGCTCCTGGACTTCCTTGCTCGGTGGAGCGGAAATCAGGGAACCGACAATCACCCCGATAAAGCCGACAGGCATGCCGAACAGGCCGGCCGAGATCGGTGCGATGTCCCACCACTGATTGGCAGCGGAGCCGCCGAAGAACGGGTAGGTTATGTACATGTAATACATGCAGGTTCCGAGGCCGCCCAGCATGCCGAGCATCGCGCCCAGTCTGTTGGCGCGGCGCCAGAACACGCCGCATACCAGCGCCGGGAAGAAACATGATGCTGCCAGCGAGAAAGCCGCACCGACCAAGAACAGAATGTCGCCCGGTTTCAGCGAGGTGACGTAGGCGGCAATAACGGCTACCACCAGCAGCAGCCCTTTGGATACCGCCAGACGGCGGGTTGTCGGGGCGTTCGGGTCAATCATCTTGTAGTAAACGTCATGCGACATGGCGTTGGCTATAGTCAGCAGCAAGCCGTCGGCCGTGGAAAGTGCAGCAGCCAGACCGCCTGCCGCCACCAGGCCGGAGATCACGTAAGGCAGGCCGGCGATTTCCGGTGTTGCCAGCACAATCAGGTCGCCGCCGATGACGATCTCGGCCAATTGCACGATGCCATCCTTGTTGATGTCGGAGATGTTCATCAGCGTCTTGTCCACTGTCGCCCATGCGTTCACCCAGGCGGGCAGTTCGGAGAAGCTGCTGCCGACCAGGATGGTGTACACGTCAAACTTCGCCAGCACTGCCAGTGCCGGTGCGGTGAAGTAGAGCAGGAAGATGAAGAACAGCGACCAGAATACCGACTTGCGCGCTTCCTTCACCGAAGGCGTGGTGTAGTAGCGCATCAGGATGTGCGGCAATGCGGCCGTACCGACCATCAGGCACAGGATCAGGGCGAGGAAGTTCTTGCGGGCGATATCGCTCGCTTTCTCGTCCTTGCCGGCGAAAGGCTGGGCATGCGGCTTGATCGGTGCGGCACGGGCGCCGATGCCCTTGTCCTTGGTCCATTGCGCCTTTGCTGCCGCCGCATCAGCCGGGAAGTCCTTGACCGCTTTTTCTGCCGCCTCGATGGCACTGGGGTCGGCTGGTGGTGTGGCGGCTTTCAGCGCGGCCACATTGTCTTCCAGCTTCTTTTTCTCCTCGGCAAGGAAGGCCGGACCGCCCGTCTCTAGACCTTTCAACTTGGCATCGGCTGCGGCGGCACGGTCGCGGAATATCTGCCGCACCGATTCTTCACGCGCGCCATCCGGTGTGGTCTTGTCGTTTAACACGTTCTCGCGATCGGTGACTTTTTGCAGCGCATAGCCATAGGCCACCTGCGGCACCGGGCCGAAGCCGTGATGCACCGAGAGCCATACCACCGGGATCATGTAAGCGACGATCAGGATGATGTACTGCGCCACCTGGGTCCAGGTCACCGCCTTCATGCCGCCGAGGAAGGAGCACACCAGGATGCCGGCGAGGCCGACGAACACGCCGATCTGGAACTCCAGGCCGGTGAAACGGCTGGTGATCAGGCCGACGCCATAGATTTGCGCGATCACATAGGTGAAGGAGCAGACGATTGCGGCAAACACGCCGATCAAGCGCGGGCCGTGACCGCCGAAGCGGGCGCCGAGGAAGTCGGGGATGGTGAACTGGCCGAACTTGCGCAGGTAGGGTGCAAGGAACAGCGCCACCAGGCAGTAGCCGCCGGTCCAGCCGAGCACGAAGGCCAGGCCGTCAAAACCGGCCAGATACAAGGTGCCGGCCATGCCGATGAAGCTCGCGGCGGACATCCAGTCGGCGCCGGTTGCCATGCCATTGAACAATGCCGGCACGCGCCGTCCCGCCACGTAATATTCCGAGACCTCTGCCGTTTTCGACATGATGCCGATGCCGGCGTAGAGCAGGATGGTCGCACCCAAGAACATGTAGCCCAGAATCTTGTTGGGTACGCCCATCTGTTCGAGTATCGCGACCAGGATGACGAAGCTGATAAAGCCGCCAGTGTAAAAAGTGTAGTATTTCTGTAGCTGCTTGAAGAAAGCAGCATTGGATTGTTGGATAGCCATTATTCGTCCTCTCCCTCTTGGACGCCGTATTCCTTGTCCAGGTTATTCATGTAACGAGCGTAGAACCAGATGATGGCTACGTAGATGACCAGCGATCCCTGTGCGCTCATGTAGAAGCCCAACGGGAAGCCGAAAACGGTAATGCCGTTGAGTTCGCGGGCGAAATAACCCATGACAAAGGTCGCCAGAAACCATATCACCAGCAATGTGCCGGTGACTTTCAGGTTACGGTTCCAGTATTCGTGATGCTTTTGAGTAAGCTGCATATTTCCCCCTGTTGAATTCAACTGAAATTAAGCTGGTTAAAGCCTGATCCAAAGGTGACACGACATCTCCGCTGCCAGTTTAATTGCGGTTTTGACATTCCTCATCGCCCAATTAAAATGACTCTCCCGACGCGGGTTGGTTGTAATATCCCGACCATCCCTTTTGCAACATTACCGCCTTAACCTTACGCGAAACTTACAGCACCAATGCGCATTCTGATTGCCGAAGATGACGAAGTGCTGGCCGACGGTATCAGCAGTTCCATGCGCCAGTCCGGCTATGCGGTGGATTGCGTCAGCGATGGGCTGGATGCGGACACGATCCTCAAGGGAGACCAGCCATTTGACCTGATCATTCTCGACCTCGGGCTGCCGAGGCTGGATGGTCTCGTTGTGTTGCGCAATCTGCGCGAACGCAATCGCCATGTGCCGGTCATCATCCTCACCGCACGGGACGATGTGGGGGATCGCGTCAGGGGGCTGGATTTGGGCGCCGATGACTACATGGCAAAACCGTTCAAGCTGCCGGAACTGGAAGCGCGCGCGCGCGCGCTGTTGAGGCGCGGCCAGTGCGGCACAAACCCGGTGTTTTCCTGCGGCGCGCTGACTTTCGATAGCGTGGCGCGCCGCGCGTTCATCAACGGAGAGCCGCTGGAGCTGACCACGCGCGAGTTGAGTGTGCTGGAGTCGCTGATGTCGCGCGTCGGCTGGGTGGTCAGCAAAGATCAGCTTCTGGAACGGTTGTACAGCTATTCCGAAGAGGCAAGCGCTAACGCCATCGAGGTTTACATACACCGCCTGCGCAAAAAAGTCGAAGCTGGCGGTGTGACCATACGCACGATTCGCGGTATCGGATACATCATCGACAAGGAAAACATGACGAACCCATGAACCGGGTAGTGCGGGTAAATGGCGCATTTGCTCGCGCGGAGCCAGCGTAATCGGTGGACAATAAAATTTATCCGCGCTGCCGGGACTGGAGGGGAGAACGCTCATGTCGATAGTCCCATCCGGGTACAACATGGAATGGCCATTATGGAAAATAAAGTTCTTTCCCTGCGCAGCCACCTCATTGAACGGTTACTGACATCACTCTTCCTGCTGTGGTTGGCCAGCTCCGCTGTAGGTTATTTCGCCACGCTTAACTATGCAAATCGCCCCTATGACCTGGTATTGCTGGAACGGGCACGCATGGTGGCGGAACAGATGAGATTGGGGAGCGGGCAGGAGCGGCTGGATTTCAAGCCGAAATTGCCGGATGGCAATGATCCGGGCATATCGGATCAGGTGGTCTATACCGTCAGCGATAGTGAGGGGAAGAAAATCGCTGGCGACGCAAACCTTTCACGCCCGCTGTCCTACCGCAGGGGTAAAACCGGGCCGCTTTTCAGCACTGGCGAGCGCAATGGAGAAAAGACCCGCATGGTAAGCCTGGTTTATCCCGGCCCACCGGGTGGGAAATTACTCCAGTTGCATCTGTCGGAAACCGTTCATCAGCGCCAGGCATTGATTCGCGGTATTTTTGCCTACATCGTGATTCCCCAGTTGCTGTTGATCCTGATTGCAACCGGAGTCGTCGTGTATGGGCTTAAACAAGGCATGATGCCGCTGGAGCGTCTGCGGCATGAAGTTGCCAAGAGGCAACGCGATGACCTGAGCCGTCTGGATGAGACCAAAGCGCCCGAAGAAGTGCGCCCCCTGATAGACGCCGTGAATAACTTGCTGGAAAGATTGAAACAGGCCATGCAGGCGCAAAAACGTTTTATTGCCGATGCCTCGCATCAGCTGCGCACCCCGCTTGCCGGCCTGAAAACTCAAGCCGAGCTGGCATTGCGCGAAAATGACATGGAGCGGAAGCAGCGCACCCTGGAGCAACTGTTTATCAGTGCCCGGCGTAGTGCCCATCTGGCAAACCAGCTTCTGGCGCTGGCACGCAACGAACCGGAGGGGCAGGGAGACAATACCTTTGTCCGGATCGACCTCAACCAGCTGGCCCAGGAATGCACAATGCTCTGGGTGCCTGTGGCGCTGGAAAAAAATATTGACCTGGGGTTCGAAGAAAGCCCGTTTCCGGTGCAGGTGCGCGGAGACTCAACCAGCCTGATCGAGATGCTTGGCAACCTGATCGACAATGCGATCCGTTATACGCCGACGGGAGGGCATGTCACAGTCAAAGTGAATTACACGCCGGGTGCAGCCATGCTGTGTGTGGAGGACAATGGCATGGGAGTCGAGCCGCAATATCGCGAGCGGGTATTCGAACGCTTTTATCGCATTCTCGGCAGCGGTCAGAGCGGCAGCGGGCTGGGCTTGGCTATCGTAGCCGAAGTGGTCAAGCGTCACGGTGCGGAAATTACGTTGGAGCCAGGAAGCAACGGTAAGGGAACACTGATCAGTATCCATTTTCCAATCATGGCATGATCGGGAAAAGGGCACTTTGAGCCCGTTTCATAGCGGAAAAGCTATGGCATAAAATCCAGGCCAACATCAAAACATCAAGTAGACTGACTGGTTGGAAAATACCAAGGGAAAATCATCAACTGCGCGTTGCATGGCGTTGAATGATAATTGCAGCAGTAACTCGTTTGGAGAAGTGTCTTGAAGAGGAATATTCTTATATTGGGAACACCTTTTGCGCTTGCCTTGATGGTAAATTGCCTTGTGGCGGGAGCGGCTATTGTTGTCTTCACGACGTTGAGCGTGCCCTTCATGTTTGCGCTCGCTGCCCTGAGTTCGTTTATTGCCATCCTGATTGGTCACTGGTACATAATGCGACAGTTGAAGCATGTGGCAACTGACAGTCAGGATGATAAATGGTCGAGCCACTCCATGGTTGGCGCGCTAATTGGGAACGTTCGCGAAAAAACCGAAAGCAGGTATGTTAGCGTCACCCATGCCGTTTCTGACACCATTGAGCAAAGCTCCCTTTCTTTGGCGGCGACGTCCCATAGAGTTGACCAACTGAGAAAAAATACCCATCTTGCCACGGAGCAATCCGAAGAGATTGCCAATGCCGCCGAGACCATACTGGCAACCACACGCCAATCTTCGGAAAATGCCGCCAATGCCGCGCAATTTGCCGTTCAGACCAAGGAGAACAGTTCGCAAGGAAGGGCGGCGTTGCAGCAAGCCATAAACGATCTTCATCTGATGAGTAAACGCACGCAGGAGACTTCAGGGCTGGTGTCCAGATTGACCGAGAGCTCCAGGCGGATTCAGGAAATTACGCAAGTCATCGACACGATCGCCAAGCAAATAAACTTGTTGGCCCTGAATGCAGCCATTGAGGCAGCCCGCGCGGGAGAGCAAGGACGTGGATTCGCCGTTGTGGCAGATGAAGTTCGCAAGCTTGCCGAAAAAACCTCGGCTGCTACCAGCCAGATCGGCGGGATGGTCACAGAAATCGGAGAGGAAACCATAGCCGCTGCCAACACGATGACTTCTCTTGCAGAAGAGGTGGCGCACGGTGTCAACAGCATTGGGGAGGTCGGGGTTCAGCTTGACGGCATATTGGAACATACCGCCGCACTGGAAGAGCAAGTGCTTGCGATTGCAAGAGGCGCCGAGGGCAATCATCAGCAGGTGGATCAAATATCAGCATCCATTGCTGCGATACACAACGAATTGCTGGGCATCGAAAGCGAAATGAAAGGCGTGTCGGAACAAACCATGGTTCTTTCCGATTTAAGCGAAGGGATGTATGAATCGCTTGCCGAGTTGAACCTCGATACAGTGCACAACCGGCTGTTCAAGGTTGCACGAAATGCGGCGGATCGTATCGAGCACATCTTCGGGCAGGCGGTACATAGCGGCCAGATCAGCATGGATGACCTGTTTGACCGGAAATATCAGCCGATACCGAATACCAACCCAACGAAATACACCACTCGTTTCGATAAGTTTACGGATCGAGTGCTTCCCGATATCCAGGAAAAAGTCTTGGGGGAAAACCCCAATGTGGTATTTGCGGCAGCAATCGATCCGAATGGGTACATCCCCACGCATAACCAGAAATTCTCCAAGCCGCTCACGGGAAACCTTGAAACGGACATAGCGAACAACCGCACCAAACGGCTCTTCAATGATCGCACCGGATCGCGTTGCGGCAGCCACACGAAAAAGATGCTGATCCAGACCTACAAGCGCGACACCGGTGAAATCATGCACGACATTTCCGTTCCGATCATGATTCAGGGCAAGCATTGGGGTGGGTTCAGGATGGGATATAGGGCCAGCTAATAGGCTCGGACGCTGCTTTCGATATCCGGCAGTTGGATTCCTTCATACAAGGCGCGGCAAACGGGTTATCGCGCTGCGTTCAGCCAGCGTTGCGCTCTTTCCCGGTTTTGCAGGGACTTGAAATCTGTTGCCTGCTGCGCCCGTGCGGCACGCAACGCGATCAGGCCCAGCTGGGCAGTGGCCAATGCGTCCGCCAGGGCATTGTGCCGCGCATCGTTGCGTATGGAGAAATGCTTTAACCAGTCATCCAGTGCGAGATATTTTTGCGCATACTGCGGAAAAAACTCGGGCAGCAAATAAGCCAGATCGGCCCATGTGTGGCGGAATTCGATGCCGAGAAATTTCTTGCAAGCCTTGCGCAGCATGGTT
>Ga0154346_129_pt1 | contig 12744 bp, 14 predicted proteins | sample RifGroA2_FD_115874 | JGI IMG/M metagenome (GOLD analysis project Ga0154346, IMG submission 115874) | Gallionellales bacterium GWA2_60_18 | reverse complement strand
CACTCGGGCAGCGGTTTCCGGCGTTTCCATCTGATCGTCAAGGAGCTGTTTTCCACCGGCGTGATGTCGCTGATCATCATCGTCGTGGCGGGGTTGTTCGTCGGCATGGTGCTCGGCTTGCAGGGCTACGAGACGCTCAAGCGCTACGGTTCGGAATCGGCGCTGGGCAGCATGGTGGCGTTGAGTCTGGTGCGCGAACTGGGGCCGGTGGTGGCCGCGCTGCTGTTTGCCAGCCGCGCCGGATCGGCGATGACGGCGGAAATCGGTCTGATGCGGGCAACCGAGCAGATCTCCGCGATGGAAATGATGGCGGTCAACCCGATCGCGCGCATCGTCGCGCCGCGTTTCTGGGCTGGCGTGATTTCCATGCCACTGCTGGCCGCGCTGTTCAGCGCGGTGGGAGTGTTTGGCGGTTACCTGGTGGGGGTAGTGCAGATCGGCGTGGACGAAGGCTCGTTCTGGTCGCAGATGCAGGCCGCCGTGGATTTTCGCGAAGACATTCTGAACGGCGTACTCAAGAGCTTCGTATTCGGCGTCGTGGTGACGGTGATCGCGCTGTTTGAGGGCTATGATGCGCCGCCCACGGCGGAAGGCGTATCCGGCGCGACGACGCGTACGGTGGTGACCTCGTCGCTGGCGATCCTGATGCTGGATTTTGTATTGACCGCAATCATGTTTAGAGGGAATTGAGCTATGGAACGCACTACGCTGGATTTATGGGTGGGCATATTTGTGGTGGCAGGCATTGCCGCGCTGGTGATGCTGGCGATGAAGGTAGGGAACCTGGGCACCTACAACGTGTCCGAGACCTATCAGGTGCATGCCTATTTTTCGAACATCGGCGGCCTGAAACCGAAGGCGTCCATCAAGAGTGCAGGGGTGCTGGTTGGCCGGGTGACGGACATTACGCTGGACACGGAACGCTACGAAGCCAAGGTGATAATGGATTTGGACAAGCGTTACCAGTTTCCCAAGGATACGTTTGCCAGCATCATGACTTCCGGCCTGCTCGGTGAGCAGTACATCGGACTGATGCCAGGTGGCGATGAAGAAATGCTGAAGAGCGGCGAACAACTGAAGAAAACGCAGTCCGCCGTTGTGCTGGAGGAATTGATCGGCAAATTCCTGTACAGCAAGGCCGATGAGCCGGCCAAATGACCTAGGGAGATTTCAAGAATGAAAAAGTTGGTGAATATGGTTGCAGTTTTGTTGTGTATGGCCGGTGCTGCCCAGGCCGAGGCGGTCGCGCCGGATGAGTTGATCAGAACCACCGCGCAAGATGTGCTGGAGATCGTCAAGCAGGACAAGGACATCCAGGCGGGCAACCAGAAAAAAATCCTGGACTTGGTGGATGCCAAGGTGTTACCGCATTTCGATTTCGTGCGCATGACCCAGTTGGCGATGGGCAAGCACTGGCGCAGCGCAAGCAATGAACAGAAGCAGGCGTTGGTGACGGAATTCCGCAATATGCTGGTGCGCACTTACACCAAGGCGTTTACCGTATATCGCGACCAGACGATAGAATTCAAACCGTTCAAGATGGCCGCCGGTGAAACCGAAGTGACCGTCAAGACTTCCATCAACAAGCCGGGGCAGCCGCCGATCCCGGTCGATTACGAAATGAGGAAAACCGCCAATGGCTGGAAAGCCTTCGACGTAACCATAGAAGGGGTCAGCATGGTGACCAGTTATCGTGGTACGTTTGACACGGAAATCCAGAAAAATGGCATCGACGGTCTGATCAAGATGCTATCCGACAAAAATGCAAATGCCGCCAGTGTTGCGCTGCACAAAACGGGCGCAAAGTGATTACGCGCGAGGATGGCCGGCTGGTGGTGCGCGGTCGCCTGACCATTGCCACCGTGCCCGCCCTGTTTGAAGCGGGTTTGCAGCATTTGGCCGGCGAAGATTTGCTGGTGGATTTGTCACAGGTCGAGGCGGTTGACTCCGCGGCAGTCAGCATGCTGCTGGGCTGGTCGCGCGCTGCACAGCGCAGCCAGCGCGCCTTGCGTGTGACCGGCCTTCCCGATGATTTGCTCAGTTTGGCTGACCTGTACGGCGTAACCGAGTTGCTGCCCCGGCAATCCGCCTGACTTTATCGGCACGCGGCACGCACGGCTGTTACGCGCATCCCCCGCTGGTTTTTAGTATCATGCGCAATCTTTGGGTGCGCCTGTGCGAACCTTATTTCTCGATCAACAAACGACAGGATTGGTAATGGTTACTCCGGAAAGTATTCAACTTAGCATCGCGCAAGGCATGGTGACCGAGCATCTAGACGTGGATGGCGACGGCCGTCATTTCGAAGCGGTGGTGGTCAGCGAAGCATTTGCCGGCAAAAACCGCGTGCAGCGCCACCAGTTGGTGTATCAAACCCTGGGTGACCGGATGCGCGAAGAGATTCATGCGCTGTCGATAAAGACCTATACGCCGCAAGAGTGGGAAAGTAGCCGTAAGCCATAAGACGTAAGTCGCGCAGCCCAAACGGTTCCCAACTTACAACTTACGTCTGTCAACTGAATCTATGCAAAAACTGTCAATTCTGGGCGGCAGCCGCCTCAATGGCGAAGTGCGCATCTCCGGCGCCAAGAACGCGGCGCTACCGATATTGTGTGCCGGTTTGCTGACCGGCGAGCCGTTGCAGCTCGGCAACGTGCCGGATCTGAACGATGTCGCCACGATGCGCAAGCTGTTGCAGCAGATGGGGATGGCGATAGAGGTAAACGGCGGCGAGGTGATCCTGTCGGCTGCGCATATCGATAAGCTCGAAGCGCCTTACGACATGGTGAAGACCATGCGTGCCGCGATTCTGGTGCTGGGGCCGCTGGTAGCGCGTTTCGGCGAAGCGCGCGTTTCATTGCCGGGCGGTTGCGCCATCGGCTCGCGCCCGGTCGACCTGCATATCAAGGGTTTGCAGGCGATGGGCGCAGAAATTCATATCGAGCACGGCTACATCCATGCGCAAGTGTCCCAAAAAGGCAAAAGCGGGCATGGCGGAAACGGGCGGCTCAAGGGTGCGCGCATCTTCTTCGATCTGGTCAGCGTGACCGGCACGGAAAACCTGATGATGGCCGCGGCGCTGGCGGACGGTGTAACCGTGCTGGAAAATGCGGCGCGCGAACCGGAAGTGATTGATTTGGCGCATTGCCTGATTGCGATGGGCGCCAAAATCGAAGGGGCTGGAAGCGATACTATCACCATCACCGGCGTGGAAAAATTGCACGGCGCAGCGCACCGCATCATGCCGGATCGCATCGAGAGCGGTACCTTTCTGGTCGCGGCGGCTGCGGCAGGCGGCAGCATCACGCTGACCGACACGCGCGCCGACCTGCTCGATAATGTATTGGAAAAATTGACCGAAGCGGGCGCAAAGATCACGGCGAGCGGCGACCGCATCCATCTTGAAATGATCGGGCGCCCCAAATCGGTGAACGTGCGCACCGCACCCTACCCGGCGTTTCCCACCGACATGCAGGCGCAGTTCATGGCGCTGAACTGCATCGCGGAAGGCAGCGCGATGGTGGTCGAGACGATCTTCGAAAACCGCTTCATGCACGTGCAGGAACTGCGCCGCCTCGGTGCGCAGATCGACGTGGAAGGCAATACCGCCGTGATCAGAGGCTGCGCGCAACTGGAAGGTGCGGCGATCATGGCGACCGACCTGCGCGCCTCAGCCTGTCTGGTGATCGCCGGGCTGGTCGCGCAGGGCGAGACCATCGTGGATCGCATCTATCACCTGGATCGCGGTTATGAGCACATCGAGGCCAAGCTGTCGGCGCTCGGCGCCCAGATACGCCGGATCAAATAATTCGGAGAGTGTATGAAAACCGCTAAAGACCGTAGCGAGCAGTTCGAGAGCAAGGCGCACTCAGCTTTGCATGGCCACTCGACTAAGCTGGTAACAGAACGCCAGCCAAGTCGCTGGTCAGCACAGCGAACGAGACATACCCTATGGGTAGGCGAGGAGCGCGCACCACGCAACGCCGCTATCGAATTGCGCAGTAGGTTTGCAGGGGTTTTAAAATGATCACCATCGCTTTGTCCAAGGGACGCATCTTCGAAGAAACCCTGCCGCTGCTGAACGCGGCGGGCATCACCACGCCGGAAGCCCCGGAGACCTCGCGCAAGCTGATCCTGCCGACCAATCGCGCCGATGTGCGCCTCATCATCGTGCGCGCTTCCGATGTGCCGACCTATGTGCAATACGGCGCGGCCGACATGGGCGTAGCGGGCAAGGATGTGCTGAACGAGCACGGTGGCGCCGGGCTGTACCAGCCGCTGGACCTGAACATTGCGCGCTGCCGCATGATGGTCGCGGTGCGCAACGATTTCGATTACGACTCGGCGGTGCGCCAGGGCGCGCGGCTGCGCGTGGCGACCAAGTACGTGCAGACCGCGCGCGACCACTTCGCCGCAAAGGGCGTGCATGTGGACCTGATCAAGCTGTACGGTTCAATGGAGCTGGCGCCGCTGGTGGGGTTGTCGGATGCGATCGTCGATCTGGTGAGTAGCGGCGGCACGCTCAAGGCCAACAACCTCAAGGCGGTCGAGCATATCGCCGACATCTCTTCGCGGCTGGTGGTGAATCAGGCTGCGTTGAAATTGAAGCATGGCGCCATCCAGCCGATGCTGGATGCGTTCGCCCAAGCGATCGTGAGATAAGGAGCATGCCGATGAACATCAAAAAACTTTCCAGCCGCGCCGCCGGTTTCGATGAGGAACTGACCAAGCTGCTGGCTTTCGAGGAAAGCGCCGACGAGAAGCTGGAGGCGACGGTAGCCGCTATTCTTGCCGATGTGCGCAAGCGCGGCGATGCGGCCGTGCTGGAATACACGCGCAAGTTCGACCGTTTGCCGCTGGAGCACGCCGCCGCGATGGAGTTGCCGCAGGAAGAGTTGCGCGCCGCATTCATGGGGCTGCCGGAAGACCAGCGCAGCGCGCTGGAGCAGGCCGCGCAGCGCGTCACCGACTATCACCAGAAGCAGGTGCAGGCTTCGTGGAGCTACACCGAGGCCGACGGCACGCTGCTCGGCCAGCAGGTCACGCCGCTGGATCGCGTCGGCCTGTACGTGCCGGGCGGCAAGGCGGCCTATCCGTCCTCGGTGCTGATGAACGCGCTGCCCGCCAAGGTGGCGGGCGTGGGCGAACTCATCATGGTGGTGCCGACCCCGGACGGCGTGAAGAACCAGCTGGTGCTTGCGGCGGCTTACCTGTGCGACGTGAGCCGCGTGTTCACCATCGGCGGCGCGCAGGCGGTGGCGGCGCTGGCCTACGGTACGGCGACCATCCCGCGAGTGGACAAGATCGTCGGTCCCGGCAATGCCTATGTAGCCTCGGCCAAGCGCCGCGTATTCGGCGCGTGCGGCATCGACATGATCGCCGGGCCGTCGGAAATCCTGGTGATCTGCGACGGGCAGACCGATCCGGACTGGATCGCGATGGATTTGTTCTCGCAGGCCGAACACGACGAGCTGGCGCAGGCGATCCTGCTGTCGCCGGACGCCGGTTTCATCGAGGCGGTGGCGGCGAGCGCAAACAAGCTGCTGGAGCAGATGCCGCGCCGCGACATCATCCGCACCGCGCTGGAGAATCGCGGCGCATTGATCCAGGTCGCCGACCTCGACGAGGCCTGCATCATCAGCAACCGCATCGCCCCGGAGCATCTGGAATTGTCGGTGGCAGACCCGCAAGCCCTGCTGCCCAAACTGAAACATGCCGGCGCGATCTTCATGGGGCGCTACACCTCCGAATCGCTCGGCGATTACTGCGCCGGGCCGAACCACGTGCTGCCAACCTCGGGCACCGCGCGTTTCTCCTCGCCGCTGGGCGTGTACGATTTCCAGAAGCGCAGCAGCCTGATCCAGGTCTCCGCGCAAGGCGCCCAGAAACTCGGTGCGATCGCAGCCACGCTGGCGTTCGGCGAAGGCTTGCAGGCGCATGCCCAGTCGGCTTTATATAGGGAAGGCGGCAAGCGTTAGACCGGTTTGCGTTGCAGCTTATTTTGACAAACCGGTAGGCATTCCCGATAATGCGCGCCGCTTTTGATGTTTGCATCAGAACGGGTCGTTAGCTCAGTTGGTAGAGCAGTGGACTCTTAATCCATTGGTCGAAGGTTCAAATCCTTCACGGCCCACCAAACGCAAGGACTTGGATGACCTCCAAGTCCTTTTTTGTTGCATGGGAAGCCGATAAGCAACATTCGGCATGGATTTTAGTGACCGCTTCATTTATCATGCGGCGTCGATTAAAAGTATAAAAATTGTGTAAGCATAAAAGAATTGGCGGGCCTCCCCGCATTGCAGGTTGGTGAACCTGGTCAGGTCCGGAAGGAAGCAGCCACAGCCAATTACTGCAAGTGCCGGGGGTAAGGCTCGCCTCCTATTGTGGGGCGGTTGGGGGCGAGTGATGAGAAAAACCGGTTTGCTGATTGGCGTGCTGCTCTTGAGTGGCAATGCATCCGCCGTGGATGGCGTATCCGTTGAATATGGCACTGGCAACGCAACGGATATAGCGCGCGCCGGAATTGTCTGGAACTGGGATAAGCAGTGGTTCACCGAGGGGGATTGGCTGGTGACCGGTTATTGGGAAGCATCAGTGGGCCGTTGGCGCGGGCATAGCTCGGTAGGTAATAACCAGACTATTACGGATATAGGCATTACCCCGGTGTTCCGCTTGCAGCAAAAAAATCCGGGTGGGTTTGCGCCTTATGCGGAGGCAGCTATCGGCTTCCATCTGATCTCACCGACCTTCATTAATGCGAGCCGGAAGTTCAGCACAGCCTTCCAGTTTGGTGACCACATCGGTGCAGGGGTGCGCTTTGGCGAGCGCCGGCAATTTGATTTGGGCTATCGCTATCAGCATCTCTCCAACGGCAGCATCAAGCATCCGAATCAGGGCATCAACTTCAATCAAATCCGCTTTGCCTATTATTTTTGACGTGGTGTAACTTGTCGGCCACAACTGTTCTCGCGCGCAAATGGCGTCCTAAAACCTTCGCGCAACTGGCGGGGCAGGAGCATGTCGTCAAGGCGCTCAGCAATGCGCTCACGCAGAACCGCCTGCATCACGCCTATCTGTTTACCGGCACGCGCGGGGTGGGCAAGACCACCATCGCGCGCATCTTCGCCAAGTCGCTGAATTGCGTATCGGGCATCACTGCGACGCCGTGCGGGGAATGCAGCGCCTGCAAGGAAATCGATAGCGGGCGCTTTGTCGACTTGATCGAGCTGGATGCCGCATCCAACACGCAGGTCGATAATATGCGCGAGCTGTTGGAAAGCGCGTTGTACGCGCCGACCAGCGGGCGCTTCAAGGTGTATATCATCGACGAAGTGCATATGCTGTCCAAGTCGGCGTTCAATGCGATGCTGAAGACGCTGGAAGAGCCGCCGGGGCATGTGAAATTCATCCTCGCCACCACCGACCCGCAGAAGATTCCGGTCACGGTATTGTCGCGCTGCCTGCAATTCAACCTGAAGCAATTGCCGCCGGCCCTGATTGCTACGCATTTGCAGTATGTGCTGGAGCAGGAACAGGTTTCCTTCGAGCCTGCGGCGGTCAACCTGATTGCGCGGGCCGCGCAGGGCAGTATGCGCGATGCGCTGAGCCTGATGGATCAGGCGATCGCTTTTTCCGCCGCCAAAGTGGAAGAAGCGGTGGTGCGCACCATGCTGGGCGCGATAGACCAGAGCTACCTGTTCGATTTGCTGGCCGCGCTGCACGGGCAGGATGGTGTGGCATTGCTTGCAATTGCAGACAACATGGCAGCGCGCAGCGTGGCGTTCGATGCGGCGTTGCAGGAACTGGCGACATTGTTGCATCGCGTTGCGCTGGCGCAGACCGTGCCGCAGGCAATCCCGGATGACGAGCCGGAACGGGTGCGTTTGCTGGAGTTGGCGCAGGCATTCACGCCGGAAGATACGCAATTGTTCTACCAGATTGCCATCCATGGGCGCGACGAGATCGATCTGGCGCCCGATGAATATGCCGGCTTTACCATGACGCTGTTGCGCATGCTGGCGTTTGCGCCGGCCAGGGGCGGGTTGCAGCCAGCCTTGGCAGCATCCGCTGTCGCCGTGCAACCGAACGCGCGCCCGGCGGCGGACAAGGTTGCGCTGGCCGTGAAACCCGTGAGTGCTGCTGTAGTAGCGCCTGTTTCAACCGGCCACGCCCCGATTGCCGCGTCGCCCAATCCAGGCAATGAGGTTACGTCGACCGGCCAGCCGGACTGGGGAGTTTTGCTGGCGCAACTGAATGTGCAGGGCATGGCGCTGCAATTGGCGAAAAACTGCACGCTGGAAAGTTTTTCGGATCAGCGGCTCGTCTTGTGTCTGGCGCAGGAGCACAGGCACCTCCAGGCAAACAAAATGGCGATCGAAAAGCTGCAAGCGGCGTTGAGCGATTATTTTGTCAGGCCGGTCAAGCTGAATATCGTGCTGGGCAAAACCGAAACGGCAACGCCGGCGGTGGTCGAACAGCAGGCCAAGCAATTCAGGCAGCAGCAGGCGAGCGACTCGATTGCGCAGGATCATTTTGTGCGCGATGCCTTGGTCGAGCTGGATGCCGATCTGATAGCGGAATCGGTTAAACCAATACAATAAATCAGCCAATACAACAGGAGGATGCGAAAATGATGAAGGGTGGATTGGGCGGGTTGATGAAGCAGGCGCAGCAAATGCAGCAGAATATGCAGAAGGCGCAGGCAGAATTGGCAAATGTGGAAGTGGAAGGCCAGGCCGGCTCCGGTCTGGTCAAGGTGACGATGACCTGCGCGCATGAAGTGCGGCGCGTATTGCTGGATGACAGCGTACTGTCCGATGACAAGGAAATGCTGGAAGACTTGATTGTGCTGGCGCTCAACGATGCGATGAAAAAGGCCGAGGCCGTCTCGCAGCAGCGCATGAGCGGTTTTACCGCCGGTATGGGTTTGCCGCCCGGGGTGAAGTTACCGTTCTGATAAACCAGAAAGCATTTCGCCGCGAAGAACGCATAACCAGCGAATGAACGAGTGCAGTTTTCTCGTTTAGTCAGCGGCTTCATGGTGCGAAGATTATTCCTTGGGTTGCAACTGTTTGACGCCGCTGCGAGGTGATGGGGGGCGAATAATCCGCTGCTCATTTGCGCGTTGTTTATGCTCCTCGTGGTTTAACTGCCACTTTTAAGCCGCTTTTAAGGATGAAAGGTTAGCCTTGATGATGCCTTCCCATCTGGATGAATTGATTGCTGCGTTGCGCTGCCTGCCTGGCGTCGGGCCGAAATCCGCGCAGCGTATGGCTTATCATCTGCTGCAGCGCGATCGCGCCGGGGCGCTGCGCCTGGCGCAATCGCTGGAACTGGCCGCCAGCAACATCCGGCACTGCGGCAAGTGCAATAATTTTTCCGAGCAGGAAGTGTGTGCGTTGTGCGCATCGGCCAAACGCGATGCAAGCCTGCTGTGCGTGGTGGAAATGCCCGCCGATTTGCTGATGATGGAGCAAACGCAGTGTTATCGCGGCATGTACTTCGTGTTGATGGGCCGGCTGTCGCCGCTGGACGGCATCGGCGCGAAAGAGCTGCATTTTGACCGCTTGGTCAGGCGTGTGCTGGAGCAGCCCCATGAAGGAAAATTGGCCGAGGTGATCCTAGCGACCAATTTCACCGTGGAGGGCGATGCGACGGCGCATTATCTGGCGAACCTGTTGCAGGCGCAGGGCGTCAAGGTGTCGCGTATTGCGCGCGGCCTGCCGGTTGGCGGCGAACTGGAGCAGGTAGATAGCGGCACATTGGCGCAGGCCGTACTGGAGCGGCGTGAAATATCGATATGAATGAACAGGGCGAAAAGTTGCAGAAGGTGCTGGCGCAAGCCGGGTTCGGCTCGCGCCGCCTGATGGAGGAGTGGATTGCCGCCGGGCGCGTCAGCGTGAACGGCGAGCCGGCTACCTTGGGAATGCGCGTGGTGGAAGGAGACCTGGTGAAGGCGGAACGCCGCACCATCCGTGTCGGCGAAAGGGAGTCTGCCATACGCGTGTTGTTGTACCACAAGCCGGAAGGCGAAATCGTCAGCCGCGACGACCCGGAAAAGCGCGCCAGTGTGTTCGACAAGCTGCCAAAGTTGCGCGGCCAGAAATGGATCGCCATCGGGCGGCTGGATTTCAACACCAGCGGTTTGCTGATTTTCACCACTTCCGGCGAATTGGCAAACCGCCTGATGCATCCGCGTTTTGAAGTCGAGCGCGAATACGCGGTACGTGTGCAGGGCACCATGACAGAAGCGCAGATGGGGCAGGCGCTCAGCCAGGGCATCGAACTGGAAGATGGCCCGGTGAAATTCGAGAAACTTGAAGATCATGGCGGCGAAGGCTTCAACCACTGGTATCGCGTGATGCTCAAGGAAGGCCGCAACCGCGTGGTGCGCCGCACCTTTGATGCACTGGGGTTGCCGGTCAGCCGGCTGATGCGGGTGCGCTTCGGCGTCATCAGCCTGCCGCCACGGTTGAAGCGGGGGATGAGTGCCGAGCTGGGTGAGGGCGAGGTAGCGCAGGTATTGGATTGGGCTGGGATCGTGACTGATGGGGATGAATCGCAGCAAGGCATGCACGCACCCAATCCGGCTGACCGGGCTAAACCGGCGAAAATCGAGCGTGGCCAGATTCCCGCAGCGAAAGCCGTTAGAAGCGCCGGACGAGCCGGCAACGGGAAAAGTAAAACTGGTGTAAAACGCTGATTGTCACTAAAATCCGCAGCATTGTATTTGGTCAACCGTCCAAGCCGGAATTTCTGGAAGATAGATAGTGTGAGCAGGCTATTGGGAAACTGAATGGAAGAGCGCAGCAATAAGACCATCATGTGCAGCGTACTGTTCTTGGATATCGTCGAATATTCCAAGAGGTCGGTGTCTGGTCAAATTTCGCTGAAGGACCGGTTTAACAGCTATCTCTCTGCGGCCATCGGCAGCGTGCCAATAGACGACCGGATCATTCTCGACACCGGCGACGGCGCGGCCATCAATTTTCTCGGCGATGTTGAAGACGCATTGAAGGCCGCGCTCAGCCTGCGCGAAAGCATACTCAACGAAGGCCCCAACCAGGATCCGCCGCTGCTGGTGCGGGCAGGGATCAATCTCGGGCCGGTGCGTCTGGTCAGGGATATCAACGGCCAGCCCAACATCGTGGGGGATGGCATCAATGTCGCGCAGCGCATCATGGGCTTTGCGGAAGCGGATCAGATACTCGTATCGCGCTCTTATTTCGATGCGGTTTCGCGCCTTTCGCCGCAGTACACCGGGATGTTCAGCTATCAGGGGTCGCGCACCGACAAGCACGTGCGCGAGCATGAGGTGTATGCCATCGGCCATCTGGGTGAAAAAACGGCAGAGCTGATTGCTACAAATTTACATGAGATACAGAAAAATGGATGGCCAGCGCGCTTGATGGCATCCGCCAGGGAGGGCTGGAACACCCTGGCGCTCGGAGGCAATAACGCGGTCAGCCATCTCAAGGCGAGCTTTGCGCAGGCCGATTCCAAGCAGCGCACCCTGTATGTCGGTGCGGTTGTCATACCTGTGGCACTGGTTGGTGCATTGGTGTTCAAGCTGACACATAACGGCGAAGCACCCGCACTGCCAGATGCCGATCAGGTGCTGGCGGCGAGCGGTGTCGAGCCGGCATCTGCACCCGCTTCGGTGGCCGCTTCCGGCGTTGCGGTAGTTGCTTCCGGAGCCGCACCAGCGCCTGCTTCAGGAGCCGCATCGGCAGTCCCTGCCACCGCCCAAGCCGTTGCAAAACAGAACGCAAAACCGGACGCAAAAAAAATTGCTGAAGGCAAGCCGGATGTGAAAAAGAGCGTTGAAGGCAAGCCCGACGCAAAAAAGAGCGTTGAAGCCAAGCCGGACAGCATAAGTGCGGGTGACCAGGCCAAGCACACGGCGCCACAGCCCAAGGCCAACGAGCCCGAATCGACTGACAAGAAGACTTTGCTTGAGGTAATCAAGGGCGGTATCGAACCGGGCACAGAAGCATATATCTCCATTAGCTGCAAAGACGGAACGCAAATGTTTGTGGACGGCCATGATAAAGGCAAGACGGTCTCGGCAAAGTTGACCGTGGCTGTTTCGTCGGGCAAACACAGAGTGATTGTTACCAGCAAGGGTGGCGATCTTTTCACGCAAGATGTCGAGCTTCAATCGGGCAAGACATTGCGGCTCAAGCCGAACTTTTGCGATTAGCAAAAATTTCCCTGACTGCCGGATTCGCATAAATGAATATCGCAATTATGATCCACTCGGGTGATTGTCATGATTAGCCAAATAGGGCGCTATGAGGTGCTTGGCGAGCTCGGACAGGGCGCGATGGGCATCGTCTATAAGGCCACGGATCCGCTGATCGACCGCGTGGTTGCGATCAAGACAATCAACCTCGGACTCGCGCTGGACGAAAAGGAAGAATACGAGGGACGCTTCTATCAGGAAGCCAAGGCGGCCGGGCGGCTCAACCATCCGAACATCGTGACCATTTACGATGTGGGCAAGAGCGGCGACGTGGCCTACATCGCGATGGAATTCCTGCAAGGGCGCGAGTTGCGCGACATCATGAACGACAGCGGGCTGTTGCCGGTCGATCAGGTGCTGGATATCGTCGCCCAGGTGGCGCAAGGGCTGGCCTATGCGCACGAACATGGCATTGTGCACCGCGATGTCAAGCCTTCGAACATCATGGTGGTGCGCGACGGGCACGCAAAAATCACCGACTTCGGCATTGCGCGCATGGC
>Ga0154346_114_pt3 | contig 12810 bp, 15 predicted proteins | sample RifGroA2_FD_115874 | JGI IMG/M metagenome (GOLD analysis project Ga0154346, IMG submission 115874) | Gallionellales bacterium GWA2_60_18 | reverse complement strand
CCTGGCTCGCCTGCTCCTTGACCGTGGAGATCATGGCGCGCAGCCTGGATTGCATCTCATAGGCATTCGCCAGCAGGCTGCCCGAAACGAGCTTCCCGCCCGGCTGCAGGGAGAAGTTGCCGGAGGCCATGGTATTAACCACTTGCGCGACCTCTTTGGGGTCGCCGCCCAGCTGGCGCAACACCGCACGAATGACGGCATTACCGAGAAATGCCGATATCGTCAGCACAAGCAATGCGATCACCATGTTGAAATTACGGCGCAGCTCGAAATTCCGAGCGGCAACCCTGGATTGTTCCGCACCTGCCTCGCTCACCAGTTCCAGATGCTCGTCGCGCACCTCTTCGAGCAGCTTGAGCAGCGGTCGGTCGATACCGTTCACGCTTTCATCCGATGCGGCATCGAGGCTGGCATGCGCATCGATTTGCGCCAGATATTTGTCATGCACGGAGCGGTGTTCGGCACCGAGCGCTTCCAGCTTGCCGAGCACCCCATCCAGACTCTGTACCGATTTGCGCTCCGTGCCGATGGCATTGAGCATGGCGATGATGCCTTCCGGCTCGGTCTGCGCTGCCGCGATCTTCTTCGCGAGCGCGATGGCGTTCGTGCGATGCGTCTCGAATTTTTCCGCGCCCGTCACGAACTCTCCGCGGTATTTGCTGAATCTTTCCGGATTGGCGCCGCGCATCCAGACGTTCTTTTGCGACTTCGCCTCAAGTTGGTACGCGATATCCATCCCGCTGACTTCCCCCATCAACCCCATGTCGGCGTTCATGCGCGCGATATTCTCACTTTCGCTCTGGATCGCCCCGGTCAGTTGCAACAAACCTATCGCTACTGTAGCGACCAGCATGCCGAAGAAAAATAGCCCGATACCGAACAGCTTGCCCTTCAACGTTAAATTACCCAACATACCCAACATAACCCCCTCCCGACCTTCCTCTATTGAGATACACACGCGCCGCCTTCTTTCATGCCCGCGCCAGCCCTTGAATCCAGCACAGGCTCCCGGAGCTTCAGTCAACCTTGACGCTCTCGGCTTGCGCTTGTCTGCCTGATTGCCCCGGCTTGCGATCCACGCAATGGATCAGCCATCTCGACGATTGTTTCACAATTATCATTTATTTGCAATAGTGATTGTTTTTTTGTGGTGAACGGTTGCATTATTTGCATATTTCTGTATATTGCTTCTTGCAAGTTGCCTGTCGAACGGCATTTGCCCCTTTGCTTGCATGGCAAATATGCGCCCGCAAGCCTTGCCCCTCCCCGCCGGGAGGGGCTCTTTTTTATCTTCCGCTTGAGAACAAGTACCGTGGGCGCTGTACGGATGTGGCAAAAAACAAAATGAATGAAACAAAACCGCGAATAGTCTATCTGGCGCTGACAGGCGTGGCCGCCTTATCCCTGCTGTTGTTTTTCTCCGGGAAACAATCCGTCTGGATACTGCTTCCTGTCTCGGCTATTGCGCTGATGGCCTTTTTGTTGCTCGCCCGAACTGCGCAGGTACAGTTCTACACCGCCCGCCAGTTGAATATGCAACTCGAAACGATGATCAAGAACAAGGACTTCAGGTTGCTGTTCATCCCGGTTCCCGGTTGTCCGGAAATCAACGCCATAGGTCACCGGTTGAATATTCTGATCTATTCCTTGGCAGAAACAATGAACAAAGGCTGCCCGGTGCATCCGGCGAATAATGAAAACGCGGAACATCTCCGCACACATGACAGCAAGGAAGCATGAATGCAAATTTAATGAGACAACCCGAGAGAACTCCGGGACAGCCTGCCGAAACGGAGAAATACCACGAAGACATCGATATCTATGAATTTTTCATCGACTTTGTGCGCACCCATATGAAGGGCCTGGATTTCCCGCCGCCACATGGATGCCGTCTTGTGCCTGAAGATTGCATCTTCTGCGACGGTTGCGAACAACTGGCTGATTCCATGAATAACATAGGGCATGCTTCTGAAGCGATGGGCTATCCGATAGTCAAACTGACACTTGATGGAATCAGGATGGGAATAGAAGGCGGTATATATGCATCTGCCCCGGAGCAACGCATTTGGATAGCCGGAAAGCTATCATTGGCAAGGGAATTGATCGAGGAAATGCTTGTGCTGGTCAAGGCGGGCATGGAAACGCCAACAGGCTGCCGGGGATACGATCTTCCTGAAATACGCTGAAGCAAACCTGAATTCACTCACCGCATTTCTTTAACCATCGAACTGGATGCGCGCATGATTGAGCCACCAGCCATTCGAGCGGGCACCCAAACAATGGCAGCAAAACGGATGACGACTACTCGGCGTTTTCCCGTTCTTTTCCGGTATCAGTCCGGTAAGAATGCGCCATGATGGCATCAACCAGTTCCAGTAGGCGGAAGGGGGAGAACGGCTTGACGAAATAGGCATTGGCTCCAGCCAACTCTCCCCGCTCGAGGTCACGTTTCTGTCCGAGCGCAGTCAGCAGGATAATACAGGTTTCCTTCATGTCCGCCCGCGCCTTGACCCGGCGGCATACTTCAAGTCCATCCAATTCTCCGGGCAGCATCACATCGAGCAGCACAACGTCCGGACGCAACTGCACCGCAAGCCTGAGGGCATCGGCACCATCGCAGGCTTCATGTATTTCATATGCCGCGCCGCTGAAGGTCGCAACAAGCAGCTTCCGCAGATTGTCGTCATCATCGACGATGAGTAACCGGGATTTGCGCGCTGCAGTGCCTGGGTTTACGCAGTCGTCATTCGCCGGCATTGCTTCCTCCCGCTTCCGGGAACCAGAGAGTGACTTCCGTGCCCTTGCCGAGTTCGCTCCTTACCTCCACGCTCCCACCCTGGATCTGCATGATCTCCTTCACCAGCGACATGCCCAAGCCTGTGCCGGGTATCTTTCCGGTCGTGTCGGCCCGGTAGAAGCGCTCGAACACCCTGCCCAGTTGCTCCGGAGTCATTCCCATGCCGCTATCCTTCACACATATCCCGACGCGCCGTCCGCCCCCGTCTTTCCGCGACACCGAACTGACGGTAACATCCCCCTTGCCCGCAGAGTATTTGTGCGCATTGCTCAAGATGTTGAGCAACGCCTGTCCGGTCTTGTCGGCATCGATGAGAACCTGCGGTTGCGGCCCATGTAATTCGGTCCGTATTTTCCTCGTGTCGCCGGGGATGTTGAAATCCGTCACGACCCGATTGACCACGGGCCACAGTTCCTGCACGCACAGGATGAAGTCCCTGCCGCTCCGCGCCTCGATTCTGGCCAGATCGAGAAGCTCACCCAGCATCCCGATCAAGCCTTTAGTCTGATCGTGAATGATTCCCAGATATTCGCGCCTGGCTTCATCGCTGAATTCCCGTGTCAGCAGCAATTCCGAGAAACCGTAAATACTGGACAAGGGTGTGCGCAGCTCGTGCGCTGCGGTGGCAAGAAATTCGCTTTTCATCCTGTCAACTTCCGTTTCTCTGGTCACATCCCTGAAAAACAGGATGTGGCGCAACACCGGGTCATCCAACTGATGCACTTCCCACTTTATAACTTTAAATGGCGCGAATAGCCGTAATGTCCCGTCCGCTTCACCGGTAAATCCCCTGAGCAGGCCGGAAACATCGCTAAGGTCTATCTTGCCGCCGATCTTTTCCATGAAAACCATGGTGGCAAGTTTCTCTTCCGGTTGCAGTTCGATTTCGAACAGATCAAGGAGACGCTGATTGTAAAAAACCAGTTGGTTGCTCGAGCTAAAAACCAGAATACCTTCCGGGCTGAACGAAAGTATTTCCTGAAGCAGATGCTCTCTGTTCTTAAGTTGCTCGTCAGCCGTTTTTACATGATCGATATCGGCAAATGTTCCGATTACGCGCAAGGGCGTTCCGTCGGCAGAACGGTCGGCGATCACTCCGCGGTTGAGCACCCATTTGTATCGCCCATCCTTGCACCGCAGGCGACACTCGTTTACATAAACTTCAGTTTCATTGCGGAGTAGCCGCTCCAGCCAGAAACGCCGGTTTGCCAAATCATCGGGATGCGTCAGCGAATCCCAACCGGGGAGCGTATTGCGGGTCTCTCCTTCCTCGTAACCGAGCATTGTTCTCCACTGCCGGGAATGGATGACAGTGCCGTTTCCGATATTCCATTCCCATACGCCGTCGCCATCGCCTTCAATGGCGCTTTTCCAGCAAATCCCGCCACTTCCCGTCGGCATTTTCATTTCGTGTTTCTGTCGCCTTCAGGAAGCGGCGGCGGCCACATGCAGCTTCCTGTCGGCAATTTCCTGGATTCTTGCCTGGATCAGCGCGAATGGCGCAGGCTTGAGAAAAGTGGATACACCCTCCGGAAGTCCTCCCCTGCGTTGTATCTGTTCGCTATCCAGCCCGGTCACCACGATGATCTCAACATCGTTGTAATCCGGGTTGGCTCGTATCTTTTGCAGCATTGTCACGCCATCCATGCCGGGCAGGTTGATATCGGCAATGATGATGTCCGGCTTGCCTTGCCCCAGCCTGATCAATGCGTCGAATCCATCCTGCGCGATCTCGATCCTGACCGGTATCCCCCAACTGGAAATCGTCGCCTCGTACAGGCGGCAGAGCGTTTTGTCATCCTCGACAATCAATACACCGATCACGCGAGCGCGCGGAGCGGCACTTACCTTGGCGTTGCCGCGCGCAGACAGCATGGCATCGATGGATGCTGCGCTGATCCTGCGATGCCCGCCCGGTGTGCGCCATGCTGACAATGCGCCACCTTCGACCCATAATTGAACCGTCCGTAGCGACACATCCAGCAATTTCGCCGCTTCCCTTGTTGTATAGACTCTTTCCACCAAAGCATCCTCATCCGAACCAAAGTTTTGTGATAGTCTCATAATTATCAATATTTTCAAATCATGGCAAAAATTATTAATTTACACCCTGATTTCTGGCTTTGCGGAAAGTCAACATGGCCTATGAGACTACCGAATTGAAACGCAGAATTAATCTGAAACTCACCCTGAAAAGGCTGGACGCCCTGCCAGCCATGCCCGCAATTGCGCAAAAACTCTTGGCTCTTCCATTGGATACCAGCAAGGGGGAGGATGCCATGCTCAAGCTGATCGGGCACGATCCGCAACTTTCCGCAAAAATCATCGGTCTTTCCAATTCCCCCTTTTTCGGCTCGCCGCACAAAATAATATCGGTACGCGATGCCGCCATACTTCTTGGAATGACCCGTGTGAAATCGGTCGCTATCGGAATTGCCGCCATGTCCGCATTAACCAGAATGCCGCCAGGACGTTTGAACATTCAACATCTGTGGTTACATAGCTTGGCGGTCGCGCTATCCATGCGAAAAATCGCACAGAATATGCCTTCCCACCTCCGCCCGAACGAAGACCAGATATTTCTTACCGGCTTGCTGCATGACATCGGCTACATGGTCCTTGCTTATGTAGATATTGGGCTCAGCGATGAGTTGCATGCTCGCATGGCCCAAGAACCGGATCGCCCAACATTAGAAGTTGAGCAGGAATTGCTGGACATCACACATTGTGAATTGGGCGCTCAATTGGCGGATAACTGGATGCTTCCCCCTGAAATAACCAACGCCCTGCGTTATCACCATACGCCGGACTCCCCGGATATCCCGGGAAAAAATGCACTAATACGCATGATAAATATTGCCGAAAAATTGCAACCCTCGTTCTGCATCGCTGAATCCGCTCCCCTCGATATTGATGATGCTGAATGGCTCTCGTTAGGCATCAATCCAGCCAACCTTGATGAACTTCGCACGCAAGTAATCGCCCAACCTGACCAAGCCTCGCAACTGATCAACTCGCCCTTGTAAACCGCCCCGAATCAGTACCCACCCATAACTATAGGTTCGGGGAAATGCAACACTCTATACTCGATTGGTGTCGGATCGCCGAGCGCATCGTGCGGTAACTTTTCATCTATCTTTGCCGCGTTGCGGCCCGCAGCCGACCACCCCCAAACGAAAGGAACATCCATGACAAAAACCAAGCAAACCGCCTACCTTGCCGGAGGCTGCTTCTGGGGCATGGAAGAACTGGTGCGCCTGATTCCCGGGGTGCTGGAGACCGAAGTCGGTTATACCGGCGGCGACACGACCGGCGCCACCTACGAGACCGTCAAGACCGGGCGCAGCGGCCATGCCGAATCGCTGAAGATCGTGTTCGATCCGGCGCTGCTCAGCTACCGCCATCTGTTGTTCGAATTCTTCCGCATGCACAACCCGACCACGCTCAACCAGCAAGGCAACGACGTCGGCACGCAATACCGCTCGGCGATCTTTTATGTCGGCGAAGAGCAGAAGCGCACCGCGTGGGAAGTCATCGGAACGGCAGACGATTCAGGGGAATGGGAAGCCGGAATCATCACCGAAGTGGTGCCGTTCAGGGATTTCTACCGCGCCGAGGAATACCACCAGAAATATCTGGCCAGGCATCCGGGCGGCTATACCTGCCACTACCCCAGACGAATGAATCTAGGAGAGTAGGGCACCTCTAAAAATCCAAATTTTAGTTTCGACATAACCTGAAGGTTAGTCTTCACTGAAACTGCGTTTTGTCGCAATACGGCGTTGCTCACAAAAAATCACTCCTTACATATCACACATATGCCGCGTCGCAATTTTTTGCTCGCGCCTTGTCTTGCTTAGAACTTTGAAATTTTAGAGGCGCCCGGCAGTCTTTACCGGCGCACATGCAAAAACCTGCCCCCTGACCATGGTTTTCCCGTGGTTATTTGTTATGATGCCGATGGCTGGAACCCGCCAGGAATCACCGGCAGTTTCCACGACAAATTGAATCAATACTCGAAAGGAGCTCGAAATGTCATTAGTGGTTGATACGCTGCGCATCTCAACAATTACCGAAGAGTTGACTGACGCGGAACTGGAAATTTTTGAGGAATTGTTCGATGTCCAGCACCACAAGGCGGGCGACCTGATAGTTCAGCCGGGCGGCAAACAGCCCGACAATCTGTACATTCTTGCGCAAGGCGAGATACAGGTGAAAATACACAGCAGCGATGGGGACACCGCGATCCATGTGCTCAAACCGGGCGATCTGGCCGGCATCATCACCTTCGTCGGCGGAGCGCCGTCGCAGCACAGCGCGGCACTTTATTCGATAGGGGAAAGCAAGGTATTGAGCATGCCAAGCGCCAAATTCGAGGCGCTGGTCTGCACCCGTCCGATGACCGCACACAAGGTGATGCGCGGCATCGTGCGCTATATGCACGGCATCGTGCGTAACATGAACGCGAAGTCCTCCGAGCTGAGCAGCTATATCTACCGCAACAGCGGGGGTTACTAACCGAATTGTCGGGTTACGCTATCGCTAACCCGACCTACCGGCTTCAGCTGCTCGCTACAATTTCCGTCGCTATGTATTTGGGATACGGGCGCCGCATCGGCGCCCGTTGCCATCACATCCACAGCACGCCGAGCACCGCCACGCTCACCGTCGCCACGCCCAGCGCAAGGTTCAGCGCGACCAACTTGCGTATCCGACCCAGCAGTTCGCCCGCCTCTTTCCATTGATCCCCGGCGACATGCAGACTGAACGGCTTGTAGCAAACGAAGTACACATAGCCGAAGATCGCCATCATCGCCAGCCCCAGCACCAGCATGATATGCACATGGGGCAGCACCTGCCCCATGCCGCCATACAGACGGATCATGTACAGCCCGCTCACCAGGATCACGCCGATCGCGCCCCACACCCATCTGAAGAAACGGCGAAACACGCCGTGCCACAGGCGCAGGCGCTCCGGCGGCTGGAGAATTTCGACGGCTGCCGGACGCAGCACGACATAGGCGAAGAACATGCCGCCGACCCAAGCCAACACGGCGAGCAGATGGATGAGCTTGAAGAATGGCATGGCGGCCTCGGAAGATGTATTGCTAGGAGGACTGTAACACTTCGCGCACCGGCCTGAAACTCCTGCGGTGCACCTCGGATACGCCGTGCTCGCGCAGCGCGGCGAGGTGTGCGGCGGTGGGGTAGCCCTTGTGGTCGGCGAAACCGTAGTGCGGGTAGCGTTCGTGCAGTTGCAGCATGATCTCGTCGCGCGCGGTCTTGGCGAGGATGGAGGCGGCCGAGATGGCGGCGACTTTGCTGTCGCCCTTGACGATGGCTTCGCTGGGGATGCCGGTCTGCGGGCAGTACAGGCCGTCCACCAGCACCCGCTGCGGCTGGATGTCGAGCGCCAGCACGGCGCGGCGCATCGCCAGCAGTGTGGCTTGCAGGATGTTGAGGCGGTCGATCTCTTCGACTTCGGCATGGGCCACGGCCCAGGCGAGCGCATGTTCGCGGATGATGGGCGCGAGCCGGTCGCGCTGTTTTTCGGAGAGTTTCTTGGAGTCCGCCAACCCGGCGATGGGATGCGCGTCGTCGAGGATCACCGCCGCCGCACTCACCGGGCCGGCGAGCGGGCCCCGCCCTGCTTCATCCACGCCGCAGATGAGGATGATGCGCGACGAATTGATTTTCCCTCTCCCCTACCCCTCTCCCGCAAGCGGGCGAGGGGTTTCCATGTTCGGCAGATAAGGCAGGATAGCGGCTGCGGCTTTCTGCGCGGTGTTCTGGCGCAGGGTGTGATGCAGCGACAGGAAGGTCTGTTCGAGTTCGGCGACGGCTTCCTTGTCATTGACGAGGTTGAGCAGCGCCTGTGCGAGGTTTTCCGGCGTGGCGTCTTCCTGGATCAGCTCGGGCACGACGAAGCGCCCGCACAGGATGTTGGGCAGGCCGAAGTATGGCTGATAGCGTTTGCGCTTGATCATCCACCAAGAGAACGCCGGCATGCGGTAGGTGATGACCATGGGACGCTTGAGCAGCGCGCATTCCAGCGTGGCGGTGCCGGAGGCGACCAGCACGCCATCGGCGGCGATCATGGCATCCTGCGCATGCCCGAACAGCAGCGTAAAGGGCAATTGCTGCGCGTCGCAATCGTACAGCGCCTGTTCGAAGATGCCGCGCGTTTCGCGGCTGACCAGCGGCACGAGAAAACGCGCATCGGGTATCTGTTGCAACATGCGCCGGGCGGTTTCGATGTAGGTGCGCGCGAGGTGCTTCACTTCGCTCTGGCGGCTGCCGGGCAGCAAGGCGAATACCTTCGCCTGCAACGGGATGCGCATGGTCTCGCGCATCTCGGCGCGCTTCGGGTATTCCGGCAGCATGTCGGCGAGCGGATGGCCGACGTAGTCCACCGGGATGCCCGCGTCGCTGTAGAGCTTGGGCTCGTGCGGGAACAGCGCGAGCATGTGCGACACGGCACGCTTGATCTTGTTGATGCGTTCGCCGCGCCATGCCCAGATCGAGGGGCTGACGTAATGGATGGTGGGGATGCCGCTTGCTTTAAGCGCGAGTTCCAGGTCGAGGTTGAAGTCCGGCGCATCCACGCCGATGAACAGGTCGGGACGATCGTTCAGGAAACGCGCGCGCAGCTTGCCGCGGATGCCGACGATCTCGCGGTAGTGCCGCAGCACCTCGACATAGCCGCGCACCGCCAGTTTTTCCATCGGGAACAGCAGTTCCATGCCGGCGGATTGCATCTTCGGCCCGCCGATCCCGACGAAGCGGATGTCCGGGCGCACTTCCTTCAACGCAGCCATCAGGTGGCTGCCGAGCAGGTCGCCCGAGGCTTCGCCCGCGACGATGCCGATTACGATTGTTTTCTGCTGCATGAAAAACCTTTGGGCTGCTTGGGTCAGCGGACGATGCCGCGCTGCGAATCGGCGAGGAAATCTGCCAGCAACTGCAACTCGGCGTGTTCTGCCAGTTGTGACTGGATGACCGCTTTGGCTTCATCAAGCCCCAGACCGGATTTATACAGGGTCTTGTAAGCGCGCTTGATCGCCATCACCGAGCCGCTGGAGAAGCCGCGCCGTTTCAGGCCTTCGGCGTTGATGCCATGCGGCGCGGCGGGGTTGCCGGAGGCCAGCACGTAGGGCGGCACGTCCTGCAACAGGATGGAGCCCATGCCGGTGATGATGTGCGCGCCTATCCTGACGAATTGGTGCACCACGGTGAATCCGCCGAGGATGGCGTAGTCGCCGACATGCACATGGCCGGCGAGCTGCGCGTTATTGGCGAAGATGGTGTGGTCGCCGACCTGGCAATCGTGCGCCAGATGCACGTAGGCCATGATCCAGTTGTGGTTGCCGACGCGAGTGACACCGGTATCCTGCGCGGTGCCGAGGTTGAAGGTGCAGAACTCGCGGATGGTATTGTGGTCGCCGATCTCCAGACGGGTCGGCTCTCCCGCATATTTCTTGTCCTGCGGGATCTCGCCCAACGAGCAGAACTGGAAGATGCGGTTGTGCTGGCCGATGCGCGTGTGGCCGTTGATCACCACATGCGGGCCGATCACCGTGCCGGTGCCGATCTCGACATGTTCGCCGATGATGGAATAGGCACCCACCTCGACGTCATCAGCGAGTTTGGCATCGGGGTGGACGATAGCGGTTGGATGAATCATCAGGCCACCGACTTCACGGTACACATCAGTTCCGCTTCGGCTGCCAGCAGCCCATCCACTTCCGCCCTGGCGCTGAACTTGAACACGCCGCGCATGCTGCGCGTCAGTTCCACCTTGAAGATCAACTGGTCGCCGGGAGAGACCGGGCGCTTGAAGCGCGCGCCGTCGATGCCGGCGAAGTAGTACACCGAGTTTTCGTCCGGCTTGCTGTCCATGGACTTGAACGACAGCAAGGCCGCGACCTGCGCCATGGCCTCGATGATCAGCACGCCGGGCATCACCGGATGATGCGGGTAATGGCCGGGAAAGAACGGCTCGTTGATGGTGACGTTCTTCAGCGCGACGATGTTCTTGCCCGGCTCGACTGACAGCACGCGATCCACCAGCAGGAATGGATAACGGTGCGGCAGATGTTGGAGAATTTCATGTATGTCCATTTGCGTGCTCATTGGTTTTCACCCTTCAATGATTTGATTTCCTGTTCCAATACCCTGACTCGCTTCGCCAGTTCATCCAGATGACGCAACTGCGCGGCATTCCTGCGCCAGTCTTCCTGCTTCGCCAGCGGGTAGATAGCCGCGTAGGAACCCGGCTCGCGGATGGATTTCCCGACCAGCGTATGCGCTGCGATCTCGACATGATCCGCCAGTTGCAAGTGGCCAAGAATACGCGCACCGCCGCCAATCAGGCAATAACGTCCGATCACCGCGCTGCCGGCGATGCCGGCGCAACCCGCGATGGCGGTGTGCGCGCCGATGCGCACGTTGTGCGCGACCTGGATCTGGTTATCCAGCTTCACGCCGTCCTCGATCACCGTGTCGTCCAACGCGCCGCGGTCTATGGTAGTGTTCGCGCCGATCTCGACATCGTTGCCGATCACCACGCGCCCGATCTGCGGGATCTTGACCCAGCGCCCTTCGTCCATCGCGATGCCGAAGCCGTCCGAGCCGATCACCGCCCCGGAATGTGCGATCAGACCGTCGCCAATCACGCAGTCGTGATAGACCGTGACGTGCGGATACAGCCGCGCGCGGCTGCCGATGACGGTGTTGGCGCCGATGCAGCAGCCCTCGCCGACCACCGAATGCGCGCCGACCACCGCATGTTCGCCGATCACCGCGGTCGCAGCGATGCTGGCGGTCGCGTCGATGCTGGCGGATGCGGCGACGACCGCTGCGGGATGCACGCCGGGCGCGATCTCCGGCAGCGGGTTGAGCAAGGAGGAGACCTTGGCGAAATAAGCGTAGGGATTGTCCGAGATGATGCGCGGCATATCGGTCGCATCGGCATCCGTCTCGCCCAGGATGACCGCAGCCGCCTTCGTGGTGGCGAGTTGCGTACGGTACTTGCTGTTGGTGAGAAAACTGATGTGGTGCGGCTGTGCCTTTTCCAGCGTGGCGATGCCGGTGACGCGCACCGCGCCGTCGCCGACCACGCGTCCGCCGAGCCGGGACGCGATATCCGTCAGACTATGGGAAATCTCCATCCGGCGTACCGCTTATTTGGCGGTCTTGGCTTCCGGCTTGGCGTCGGCCTTTTCGACGGCGAGTTGCTTGATCACCTTGTCGGTAATATCGATCTTCGGATTGCGATACACCGCTTCCTGCAGGATCAGATCGTACTTTTCCGTTTCGGCCACCACCTGCACTGCCTTGTTGGCCCGATCCAGCACGACGGCCAGTTCTTCATTCTTGCGCAGGTTCAGGTCTTCGCGAAATTCGCGCTGCATACGTTGCAGGTTCGCGTTCATCGCCGCCAGTTCGCGCTCCTTGTTGCGGTGATCCGCGTCCGAAAATTTGCTGCCTTCCTTTTCCAGCAGCGATTGCAATTCCTTGGTCTGCTTCATCAGCGCCTTGATCTCCTGGTCGCGCCCGGAGAACTCCTTCTCGATACGCTTTTCCGCCTTCATCGCCGGAACGGATTCGCGCAGCACGCGCTCGGTATCCACCACGCCCACCTTGAAATCGGCCGCCTGAACCGCTCCCGCGCCCAGCAATACCGCCAACATGGCTGCCTTGATCATCGTCTTCATTACGTTCTCCTTACGCATCGCTCCCGTCCGGACGGGACAGGGTTATAGTTATATCAGAATATCGAGCCGAGGCTGAACTGGAAAGCCTGCAACTTGTCCTGCGGCTGCTTGTTGAGCGGCCTGGCATAGCTGATCTTGATCGGCCCTACCGGCGAGATCCAGGTGAGCGCCGCGCCGGCTGAATACTTCAGCCCGGTGCTGGCCGGGACCGGGTCGCCCGGCCCGTAGATCGCACCCGCATCGAAGAATCCGCTCAGGCGCATGGACCTGTCCTTGCTCATGCCCGGAAGAGGGACC
>Ga0154346_127_pt1 | contig 15165 bp, 16 predicted proteins | sample RifGroA2_FD_115874 | JGI IMG/M metagenome (GOLD analysis project Ga0154346, IMG submission 115874) | Gallionellales bacterium GWA2_60_18 | reverse complement strand
TTCGGCATCGGGCAAGACCACCATCGGGATGGACTCCAACGATTACATCCGCAGCATGCTCACCAAGGCGCTGGGTGACGACAAGGCCAAGGGGCTGCTGGACCGCATCATGCACAACAGCGATACCAGCGGCATCGAAAGCCTGAAATGGATGGATCCTGGCGCAGTAGCAGAAATGATCGGCAATGAGCATCCGCAAATCATCGCAACTATTCTGGTTCACCTGGAGCCGGATCAGGCAGCCGACATATTGAAAATGCTCACCGAGCGCACCCGCAACGATGTGCTGCTGCGCATTTCCACGCTGGACGGGGTGCAGCCTGTTGCGTTACGCGAACTTAACGACGTACTGGGCAAACTCATGGCTGGCGGCGGCACCGGGAAAAAGAGCCTGCACGGCGGAGTAGGCACCGCCGCGGAAATTCTCAATTTCATGGGCGGCACGCTGGAAGCGGAAATGATGGAAAATGTGCGCAACTACGACCCCGAGCTGGCGCAGCAGATTGAAGACAAGATGTTCGTCTTCGAAAACCTGATGGATGTCGATGACCGTGGCATCCAGCTCGTTCTTCGCGAAGTCCAGTCCGAATCGCTGATTGTCGCGCTCAAGGGCGCCAGCGAAGGATTGCGCGAAAAGATTTTCAAGAATATGTCAAAACGCGCATCCGAAATGATGCGCGAAGACCTGGAAGCCAAAGGGCCGGTAAGGCTCAGCGAGGTAGAAGCCAATCAAAAGGAAATCCTCAAAATTGTGCGGCGCCTGGCCGACGAAGGCCAGATTGCGCTCAGCATGAAGGGAGAAGAGGATACTTATGTCTAGCATGATCATCACCAAAGAGCAGCTGACCGCCTTTGAGCGCTGGGAGCTGGCCTCATTTGACCCACATTCCGGCGATAAGCAGCAGAGCGATGCGCTCGCCACCGTTGCGGAACTGGAAAATATCCGCCTGCAAGCGCACGATGAAGGTTACGCGCAAGGCCGTGATGCAGGCTATGCCGCCGGCATCCAGCAGGCGCGCACCGAGGCAGCACAAATCCACACGCTGCTGCAAACGCTGCAGGACGCACTCAACAAAATGGATGAGCAACTGGCGCAATCATTGCTCGACTTATCGCTGGAAATTGCCCGCAAAATGACCGGCGAAATCCTGCAGGAAAGACCGGAAGCCATTCTGAAAATCGTCAACGATGCCATCGGCGGGTTACCGCATTTCAACCAGAATGCCCACTTGATCCTGCATCCGGACGATGCGGAACTGGTGCGCAAGCAGATGGGCGAACAGTTGTCGCACACCGGATGGAAAATATTTCCCGATGCGCAGATCAGGCGCGGCGGGTGCCGCGTGGAAACCGCGCACACCCAGGTGGATGCCGCCATGGAAGCGCGCTGGAAGCGTATTGTCGAATCGATAGGACAGGATAAATCATGGCTGGCATGAATCATCACAGCGCCAGGTGGCGTGCCTTCCTCGATGAAGGCCGCGAATACGTGGCGGGGTGCAACTCCATGCCCTCAAGCGGCCACCTCACCAAGGTAACTGGCTTGGTGATGGAGGCCGTCGGCTTGAAAATGCCGGTCGGCAGCACCTGCGCAATTCATCTGCCAAACCACGTCGCCGAAGCGGAAGTGGTCGGCTTCGCCGGGGAAAGATTATTCCTGATGCCAGAAAACGATGTGTATGGTTTGGTGCCTGGTGCGCGCGTGATGCAGATCGAACCGGTGCATACACTAACGCTGAGCGGCAAGCGCAAGCCGGCGCGTCGGCTCGCCGACAACGCCAAACATCTGCCGGTCGGCAATATGCTGCTGGGCCGCGTACTGGACGGCGCCGGTAAACCGCTCGATCAACTGGGGCCGCTGCTGGACACCGAATCCGCGCCGCTGCAAAGCCGCCCAATCAATCCGCTGGAACGCGCTTCGATCGATACACACCTGGATGTCGGGGTGCGCGCCATTAACAGTATGCTGACCGTGGGGCGCGGGCAGCGTATGGGATTGTTTGCCGGCAGCGGCGTCGGCAAAAGCGTGCTGCTCGGCATGATGGCCCGCTATACCAGCGCGGACATCACGGTAGTCGGATTAATCGGGGAGCGCGGCCGCGAAGTCAAGGAATTCATTAACGATATTCTCGGAAAACAAGGCATGGCGCGCTCGGTGGTCGTCGCCACACCAGCCGATACTTCGCCGCTGATGCGTCTGCAGGGTGCTGCATATGCCACCACCATCGCCGAACACTTCCGCGACCGAGGCAAAAATGTATTGCTGATCATGGACTCGCTGACCCGTTTCGCCATGGCGCAGCGCGAAATCGCACTGGCGGTCGGCGAACCGCCTGCCACCAAGGGCTATCCTCCTTCCGTTTTCGCCAAGCTGCCGCAACTGGTGGAACGCGCCGGTAACGGCCTGGAAGGCGGTGGTTCGATCACCGCCTTTTACACCGTATTGACCGAAGGCGACGACCAGCAGGATCCGATTGCCGACAGCGCACGCGCCATCCTCGACGGCCATATTGTGCTATCGCGACGGCTGGTGGAGCAGGGGCATTATCCGGCGATTGACATCGAGGCTTCGATCAGCCGCGTGATGTCGCGCCTTGTATCACCGGAACACTTATCCATCGTGCAACGCTTCAAGCATATGTATGCGCATTACCAGCGCAACCGTGACTTGATCAGTGTCGGCGCCTATGTCCGGGGCAGCGACCCCTTGCTGGATGAAGCTATCGCGCTCTATCCAAGGATGGAGCAATTCCTCAAACAGGATATGTTCCAGTGCGAACCTTATGCAGCGAGTATTGCCCAATTAACGGCATTATTCGCACCGGCACAATAACGGGATTCAATTATCATGGCCGAACCATTCTCCCTGCAGCCCCTGGTGAAACTGGCACAACACCAGAACGATTCGGCGACGCGCAGGCTCGGCCAACTGAACAAACAGCAACAAAGTGCGCAGGAAAAACTTGAGACCCTGCAGCAATACCGCAAGGACTATCAGACCCGTTTACAGGAAGCAACACAGAATGGAATAAGCCAGGCCGACTTGCGCAATTTCCAGCAATTCATCAGCAAAATTGATGAGGCGATCGGACAGCAGCTCAAACAGGTCGAACAAAGCAAGGTATCGACCCAGACCGGGCGCAGTGAATTTGACGCAACGCAGCGCAAACTGAAATCGTTCGACACGCTGCAACAACGCCATATCGAAGAACAAAAAAAGGTTGCCGAAAAATCTGAGCAAAAAGCGCTCGATGAACATACCGGCAGAATGGCCGCTTACAAGATGAACAATATTGAAGACCAGGACAAATAAGGAGCATTGCCATGATCAACCTGCCGATCAACAGTCACAAAACCCAACCCGCAGATAGCACCGCAAGCGCGCTGCCGACAGATAGCTTGGCAGACACTCAGGCTGCGGAGCCTTTTGCATTTTTATTGGCGCAACAAATCGGTGCGACCGACTTATCCACCCCAGATGCAGCGCTAGCCGCCATCGCTATGGATGCCAATGCAGCAGATGGCAGCACAGGCCTGCCAATAGAAGATGCGCAAGACACGGCAGGGGCGGTTGCCGGTATGCCAGACAACCAGGCAAGCATAATAGCCGCCCTATTGCAGCAACTCCCCGCAGCGGAAGACAAGGGTGTGGGAATCGATGCTCAGCAGGCAGCGCGGCCCATCACCCTCAATTCACCCAAAACGGATGGCTTGCAGGCAATGCAGCCGATTACCCTCACCCCTCCTCAGAAAGCAAATGATTTTCAGACCATGCCCGGCGCTGCCACGGAAAATGGGCGTAACAGGTCAGTGGAAATCTTGGCAGCGGATCAAGCAACACAGGCTTCGGCCATCGACCGTTTGTCATTGGAAGCAGTTAAACGCGCGGAGTTGCTATCCGGCCTGACCCAGCCAGCCCAAAGCACCCCCCAAACAGTTGTCTCGCCGTCCGGATATGCCGCAATGCCGGGAACACTGACAAATAATATGCCGTCAACCGGCGCCGCACCCACCATTACCACCCCGGTGGGCCAACATGGCTGGGCGGAAGAGTTCTCGCAAAAGATTAGCTGGATTGGCACACAGCAGAATCAGGTCGCCGAACTGCGCTTGAATCCGCCAAACCTGGGGCCGCTGGATGTAGTGCTGAAAATCTCCGACAACCAGGCCACGGCCCTGTTTGCCTCGCCGCATGGCGCAGTACGCGACGCTGTGGAGAATGCCCTGCCTAAACTTCGTGAAATATTGGCCGATAACGGCATTACGCTGGGAAATACTACCATCAGTGACCAGGCGCCACGCGACCGCGATATGGACGGATTCAGGGGGCAAGGCTTTGGCACTGCGGCGCAGCGTGAAGTTGACGATACTGCTTCCGGATCATCTGGAGCGCCACCGGCAACTGCACCGATACGCCGCCATAACGGCATGGTGGATACTTTCGCCTGAATACTAACAACGGCTTAAGTTAGCGGGGAATTTTAGCGCTAATCGGGTTATCATTAGCGCCGTATTTTTCGACCACCAACAAGGGATCAAAATATGGCAAAAGCCGCAAAGCCCGCTACACAAGAGCCTGAAATGGAAGAGGCCGAAGCACCACCGCCCAAGAAAAGTAAAAAAAAACTCATCCTGCTTATCGCAGCCGTGGTGTTGCTGATAGGGGGCGGTGCTGCGGCATTTCTGCTGTTGAGTCCGGCGCCTGCGCCAAAACGTGGCGGCGCTGCACCCACAGAGGCGACGCACCCCGAGACGCCGCCGAAATTTATTGACTTGGGCCAGTTTACCGCCAACCTGATGCGTGAGGAGGACGATCGCTATTTGCAGATAGCGATTTCACTGAAAGTAACCAAATCGGATCTGGAAGATAAAATCAAGGAAACTAAACCGGAAATCCTGCACCGTGTGAACATGCTGCTACAAAGCAAGTACCCTTCCGAACTCGCCACTTTTGATGGCAAGGACTTGCTTGCCCAGCAAATCAAGGCGCAAGTAGAGTATGTGCTGGGTTTACGCAAAACTGCTCCGCCTCTCAGCGCTGAGCAAGGGGCGGCTGCGCCGATTGAAGCGGGTGTCGGCAAAAGCGGTATAAACGAGGTGTTGTTTACTTCATTCATTATCCAGTAGCGAACAATGAGCGAATTTCTCTCACAAGACGAAGTCGATTCCCTGCTCAAGGGAGTGACCGGCGAGGCGGATGATGATGTTGATCATCAGGAAACCGCTCCGGGAGAGGTTCGCGCATACAACCTGGCTTCGCAGGAACGCATCGTACGTGGGCGCATGCCCACCATGGAAATCATCAACGAGCGTTTTGCGCGCTTGTTCCGCATCGGGCTATTCAATTTCATTCGCCGCACCCCGGAAATTTCAGTTGGGCCGGTGCGGGTGCTGAAATTCGGCGAGTTCATCCGCAACCTGCATGTACCGACCAACCTGAACATAATTCAAGCTAAGCCGCTGCGCGGTAATGGCCTGTTTGTTTTTGATCCCAATCTGGCTTTTCTGGTGGTAGACAACATGTTCGGCGGCGATGGGCGTTTCCATACCCGTGTAGAGGGGCGCGAGTTTACCCAAACCGAACAGCGCATTATCCAGAAACTGCTCGAGGTAGTATTCGAAACCTACGGCAAGTCCTGGGAAGTGGTACATCCGCTGGAATTCGAGTTCGTGCGCTCGGAAATGAACCCGCAGTTCGCCAATATTGCCACGCCCAACGAAGTAGTCATCGTGACCACCTTCGACATCGAGTTGGGCGGCAATGGCGGTGCATTCCACATTTGCATGCCTTATTCCATGCTCGAACCAGTCAAAGATCTGCTCTACAGCCCCATGCAGGGTGAACACTTGGCCGTTGACAAGCGCTGGTTGCAGCTCCTTAAAAAGCAGGTGCAATCCGCCCAGGTCGAATTGGTCGCCACCCTCGGCTATGCCGATATGACGTTTGATCAAGTGCTCAAAATGCGGGCCGGCGACATCATCCCGCTGGAAGTCGGTGAGAGCATCATCGCCTCGGTAGACAGCGTGCCGGTGTTGGAAGGCAAATATGGCGCTTTCAACGGTCAATATGCATTGAAAGTTGAAAAAATGCTGTCGATTAACGAAGGGGAAGGTCATGCCTGACGAAAACGCAACCAACGAAGAAGCTATCACCGCAGACGACTGGGGTGCTGCGATGGCCGAACAAACTACGGCTACCGACGATTGGGGCGCAGCTATGTCTGAACAAGCCTCCGCCACCAACCAGCCTGCGGTTTCCGCCAAACCGCATACGCTGGAGCAATTCGGGGCAGGCAACACCGCCACCGCCACGAGCGACCTCGATATGATTCTGGACATTCCAGTACAACTGACCGTTGAACTGGGAAGGACCAAAATGCCAATCAAAAATTTACTGCAACTGGCGCAGGGCTCGGTCGTCGAATTGTCCGGCATGGCCGGTGAACCATTGGATGTGATGATCAACGGCTTCCTGATCGCACAAGGCGAAGTCGTGGTGGTAAACGACAAGCTTGGCATACGTCTGACGGATATCATTACCCCATCCGAACGGTTACGGCGCCTGAACAAATAACAGGTATCAGATGACAGAGGACAGAGGTTTTGCCTGCCGTAACGCGGCACGCTTGCATAAATGGCGCGGCATGCTTCTGCCTGCTGCCCTCTATCCCTTGTTTTCTGTTGCCCACGCTGCCGAGGCAACACGCCCTGCCTACAACCCACCCCCGCCCGCAGTCAGCTCCGGCGGCATGATGCAAATCATATTCAGCCTGATTCTGGTGCTGGCCGCCATCGTGCTGGTCGCATGGCTGCTCAAACGCATGAATCTGGCACAACAGGGTGCTGGGCATCAGCTCAAGGTATTGGGCGGCGTATCGATAGGGCAACGCGAGCGCATCGTATTGGTTGAAATCAAAGACACCTGGCTGGTGGTTGGTGTAGGCCCGGGGCAAATTCGTACCTTGCATACGCTCCCAAAGACAGCAGGCACAGAACAGGCAACAGAAGCTCCGGATTTCGATCATCCGCCTCCTGCAAGCAAATTTGCCATGCTTTTTTCCTCGGCGCTCAACCATCGCAAACAAGCGGCAGAGAAGAAATGACTGTGGCACAGCACCAATGCATCCGGCGTAATATCAACGACAGGCAACCCACCCGCTGGTGGCTGCGCCTTGGCACTGCGCTATCCGCGAGTTTCCTGCCTTCTGTCCTCTGCCTTCTAGCCTCTGCCCTCTGTCTTCTATCCAGCCCAAGCGCTTACGCGGAAGTTGGATTGCCCGCATTGACCAGCACACCCGCACCAGGCGGCGGCCAGACCTACAGCCTGAGCCTGCAAACACTGCTGCTGCTCACCTCGCTGAGTTTTCTGCCGGCCATCCTGCTGATGATGACCGGGTTCACGCGCATCATCATTGTATTAAGCCTGCTGCGTTCCGCGATTGGCACCCCCTCTTCGCCGCCCAATCAGGTGTTGATCGGCCTGGCTCTGTTTCTCACCTTCTTCGTGATGTCGCCGGTGTTCGACAAAATCTACACCGACGCCTATTTGCCCTTCAGCGAAAACAAGCTTGACTTCCAGCAAGCCGTGGAGAAAGGCAGTATCCCGCTGAAAACCTTCATGCTGCGCCAGACCCGCGAGTCCGATCTCGCGCTGTTCGTCAGAATCTCCAACAGCGAACCACTGCAAAACGCCGACCAGGTACCGTTGCGTATCCTGGTTCCGGCTTATGTGACCAGTGAATTGAAAACCGCCTTCCAGATCGGCTTCGTGATATTCATCCCGTTCCTGATTATCGACATGGTGGTGGCCAGCGTGCTGATGTCGATGGGTATGATGATGCTGTCGCCGTCCATCATTTCACTGCCCTTCAAAATCATGCTGTTTGTGTTGGCCGACGGCTGGAATCTGGTGATCGGCTCCCTGGCGCAAAGCTTTTATACCTGATTCTTAAATTCACGCAGGCTACCGGCCATGACTCCCGAAACCGTCATCACCATCGGACAACAGGCTATCGAAATGACGCTGCTGCTCTCCGCCCCGCTGCTGCTCAGCGCGCTGGTCATCGGCCTGGTGGTAAGTATTTTCCAGGCAGCTACGCAGATCAATGAAATGACCCTGTCTTTCATTCCAAAACTGCTGGGAATTTTTCTGGCGCTGATCTTTACCGGCCCGTGGATGATAAACACGATGGTCGACTACATCCAGAGACTGTTCGGCAACATCCCCTGGATGATCGGCTGACCGCCATGATCAGCTTCACCAGTGCGCAACTCGATGCCTGGCTCGCTATACTGATTTTCCCGCTGGCGCGCATTCTGGCCATGATTTCCAGCTCTCCGGTGATCGGCAACAAGCAAGTCCCGGTGCGCGTCAAAATCGGCTTGTCCGTCCTGCTTGCCATCATCATCGCGCCAACCATTGGCGAGATTCCACCGGTTGCTGTCGGCTCCCCGCAAGGACTATTGATCATCATCCAGCAGATCATTATCGGCGTGGCGATGGGATTCACCCTGCGTTTGATTTTTACCGCTGTTGAAATGGCGGGCGAATTGGCCGGATTGCAGATGGGGCTTGGGTTCGCCAGCTTTTACGATCCGCTGAATTCATCCTACACCCCTGTCGTTGCACGCTGGCTTGGGATGATTGTAGCGCTGGCATTTCTGGCCATGAATGGCCATTTGTATATGCTCTCCGCATTGGCCGAAAGCTTCCACACCTTACCCATCGGCAGCATGATGCCGGCCAAGGGGTTTTATGAGGTGGCCAACTGGGGAGGGATTATCTTCGCCTACGGCCTACAAATTTCGTTGCCTATCTTGGCCGCATTGCTGACCGGCAATATCGCGCTGGGGATACTCACCCGCGCCGCGCCGCAGCTCAACCTGTTCGCAATTGGTTTCCCCATCACGCTGTCCATCGGCTTCATTGTGCTGCTGTTATCGATGCCCTATCTTAGCCCGCTGCTGGACCGGCTGGTTCATGAGGGGCTGGACAAGATGCTCAGCGTGCTGGTGGTGAACCAGCACTAGCCGATCAGATGTAGTTAAACAGCGAGAGACCTGCCACCTTGGCAAAGGTTTGTTGCGCCGCCTGCAAAGCTGTTTGCTGCATGGTCAGATCGCTGATTGCCTTGTTGTAATCGACGTCCTGCAACAGCGACAGGGACTGCCTGAATTGCAACCCGAGATTCTCACCCTCAACATCCAGAGCCTCGACCTCGTTGAGGCGTACGCCCAGCGACGACCTCACGGTCAGTACGTTGTTCAGCGCATTGTCCAGATGATTCAGGCTGCGGTTCAGCCCATTGGTCAAGCTCGCGCCTACCGGAGTCGCTTTCAGCACGTCGATCAGGTCGGAAATCGTCGTGAACATGCTTTCATTGGCGCTGGGTACTACCGTGAAGGTATCGCCATTGGTTGGAACCCCCTGGATGTCAAACTGCAATCCATCGAAGCTGATGGCCTGACCGCTGACATAGGGCACCCCCAAAACGGCCGGCGCCACCGGCGGCGGCAAGAGTGGATCGGGCAATACCTGCGTACCCGGCGGAACGGCCGGTGGCGTCGTATCTCGTACGATATACTTCGTCAAATCCGGCCCGCCCGGAAAATCCGGCCCCACGCTGAAGGTCAAATTGTAGGTATGCCCCGCCTTCAGAAGTGTGCTATCGGTCACTGAGCCGGCAGAGGTCACCCCCGTACCGGTATTGGCTGCCGCTGCCTGGGTCAGGAACGTGCCATTGCCGCTCTTGATGCGCATGAACACATCCGCCCCAGAATTGCTGGTGGATATCTGCCGCGACGCGCTCACCTGTGCCAAGCGCTGCCCGTCATCGCCGAAATATCCCATGCCTGCTGGTGTATCGACGAAGGGCTGCGTCCTGGTCTGGTACCCGGCGAACAGATAATTTCCGATCCCATCGGTGCTGTTCGCATATCCGGTCAATTCCTCCAGACGGCCTTGCAACTCGTTCGCAATCGAAATGCGGTCACTGTCCGTGAAGGATCCATTGCCTGCCGTCACGGCGGCGGTTTTCACATCCTGTAGCAGAGTGGTGACGCTCTGCAGGTTGGCCTCTACAACCGAGAGGGTATGCTTTGCTGCCTGCCGGTTCGCAGCATACTGATTATTCATTCCATCGGACTGGCTGATATCCAACGCCCTGGCCGCAGCCACCGGATCGTCCGCAGCAGTCAATATCCGCCTGCCGGAAGTGATCTGCTGCTGGGTCTGCAACATGCGTGCTTGCAACTGCCCCATTGCAGTGACATTACTATCGTAAATGACATTCGAACTGATACGCATCGCATTAACCTCCTAAAGCCAACAATGCATCGAACATGGTATTGGATACCTGCAACGCCTTGGCTGCCGCCTCGTAGGCGCGCTGGAAGCGCAACAGGTTGGCTGCCTCTTCGTCCAAGTTGACCCCCGACATGGACTGTTGCGCCTTGATAGTCTCGGTCACCATGTTGTTCTGCGCCTCGCTCGTCACCGCCAGTTCGGCAGTCTTGGCTCCGGCACGCCCCACCAACTGGCTGTATGCCGCCTGAACGCTGGTCGTGCCGTTGTCCAGAATATTACTGTTCTGAAAATTAGCCATCAGCAAGGCGTTGCGGTTGTCGCCGGTGGCGCCTGTATTCGGCTCGAAAGTGAACACATCGCCCGTAGCAGGCGTTCCGTTGATCTGCGCCGTCCAGCCGTTATAAGACAGGTTGATCGGGCTGCCCGGCGTGTATGCAAACGGGGTCGCCGAAACATCCGGCACTGCGCCAGTCACCGTATAGGTCTGCGCGACCGCATCAAAGGTGACGCTGAAAGGCGTCGTCCAGTCTATATTAACGGAAGCGGGACTGATGGTGCCTGTGCCCACATTGGTCGATGCAGGAGCGGCGAGCATCGCGACCGTGGCGATCGAGTTTAGATCACGCGTAATCGTAAACTTATCGTTAGCCCCAGGGGCACCGGCAATCTGAGTTGTCCAGCCGTTGTAGCTGATTGGATTTCCTGCAACATAGTTGCCTGTCAGCGGCGCTGCTGCGCCACTGCTATCGGTGACCGTATACGTCTGCGGCGGCAAGGCCGGATCAGAGAACGCGATCGTCACTGGACTCAGATTCACCGCCCCGCTGCCGATGGTTGCGCTACCGGTATTCGCCAGCGAAGCCACGCCGCGCATCGGCGCAGCCGCCGCGATCGCGGCCGGGTCGTTGGTCATCACCGCAATGTCGCGTGCGGCATTCGCAGTAGGGCGAATCAGGAAACTATCGCCGGCGACCGGCGCACCGGAAGCCAGATTAATCTTGATACCATCCACCGTCTGCGGCAATGCACCCGTAATATTGGTCAGGAAATTATCGGACAGGCGCACCAGCGTGTAGTTGTTGGCACCATTCACCTTGAGCTGGTAATCGCTCGTCGTCAGCGCACCCAGGTCGGCGATGCTGGCGCTGATCACTGCATTACCCTGATTGTTGACTCCGGTATCGACGCGCGGCGCTGCCACATTGAACAGGGCTGCGCCTTTTTGCCCGCGCAAGTCCAACCCCGCCTGATTCTGCTGGTTGATGCCCATGGCCATGCCCATAGCCACACGCCCCAGTTCGTTGCGCATTGGCTCCAGACTTTGATCGCGAAAAGTCAGATACGCCCCGATATTCCCACCGCGCAAGCTGCTCTGCTGCAGCGTCACGCTCGTGTTGTTGTTGCGGTAAGCGATGTCCATCTTGCTGGGGTCGATCGCAGACTTTACCATCTGCAATGACATTGCCTGCTCGTCGACCACCAGCGTCTGGCCGCTACCGATGAACACGCTCATCGTGCCATCCGTCTGGCGCAACGTGGTTGCCTTCACTTCCAGGTTCAGCTTTGAGACTAGTTGATCGCGCTGATCGAGCAGATCGTTGGGCTGCTGCCCTTGTCCGGTCGCGATGGCGCGCTTGATACTGCCATTCAGGGCTGCGATCTGCTGCGCATAACTGTTAACCGAATCGACACTGCCGGAGATCTGGCTGTTCAAACTGTCGGAGATGTTGGTCAGGCGCTGGTCGATCGCCTGAAAACGGTTTACCGCATATTGCGCGTTGCTCAGCACCGTCTGGCGGGCTGGAATGGATTCCGGGTTGTTGGCGACACTGCTCATCGCGCTGAAGAACTCACGCATCGCCGGCGCGGCCCCCGCGGCCGGATCGGCGATCAGATTATCGACCTGCTTGAGGGCGTTGTAATAAGTAGTGAGATAGCTCGCCTGAGCCTGTTCCTGCAACACCTGCGTGGACAAAAACTGGTCATAGATGCGCCGCACCCCGGAGACGTCAACGCCCTGCCCGATAAAGCCGCCGCCAAACGGGCTGCCCGCCCGAGAGGAAATCTGCACTTCCTGGCGCGTAAAACCCGGCGTATTCACATTGGCGATATTGTGCTGCGTGGTCGACAGACCAATCTGAGCCGCATTCATGCCGCTCAATGCTGAGGTAAATAAATTGCTTCCCATAATATTTCCTTCATTCACCCATCGACAAACTCATAGGCTCATATGGATTATCGGCATAAATACCCCATTCTTTAGGGTATTCAGGAGGCCTCCGATAAAACCACCCTTACGCCGCAACTTTCACCATACTCATCACGCGCGCCAGCTTGTCCGCATAGTCAGGATCGGTCGCATATCCTGCCTTTTGCATGGCCTGCGCCATCCCGGCCATATCGCCGCCCTGCCGCAATACGTCGGCGTAGCGCGGATTATTGCCGATCAGGCCGGCATAATCCTGGAACGCCTCGGCGTAGGACGAATAGGCGCGGAATTTTTCAATCTGTTTGTGCGCTACGCCGTTTTTATATTCGGTGGTCATCACTTCGGCCACTTTGCCGTCCCAGCCACCGCTGGCCTTGATACCGAACAGGTTGAAACTGTTGCTGCCATCCGCCATGCGGATCTCGCGTTTCCCCCAACCACTCTCCAGCGCAGCTTGCCCCAACATCAGTTGTGGCGGCACGCCGCTTGCCTGGCTGGCCTGCTTGGCAAACGGCAGCATACGGTTCACAAAATCCTGCTGTGCATTCTCGCTATACGCCGACGGCAAGGCGCTGATCGGGGGTTGAGCGCCAATTCTCTGCCCGCTGTCCACAGCTTCCGTCATCTGCCCTCTGAGTTGCTTGACCATGATGTCGGCCAGGCCCACACCGCGGCTGGCCATGCTTTGTGCCAACTGCTGATCCAGCATGCCGGTAAACATCCGGGTTTGCTCGCTATCGAACATGCCATCCTGCGGCGTGGCTTCGCGCATGCTCTTCAGCATCATGTTAAGAAACACCGATTCAAATTGCTGCGCCGCAGCCTTGAGCGCCTGATCCGGCGAATGCCTGGCCTGGGTTCGCAACTGCTCCAGGCTCTGCGTATCGAGAGCCAATTTTGCGGAGGTATCCAGCGGGTTAGCCATCAGATGATCTCCAGCTCGGCACGCAACGCGCCGGATGATTTCATCGCCTGCAGAATCGCCAGCAAATCCTGCGGGGTCGCGCCGATCGAATTGAGCGCCTTGACCACTTCGCTCAATGATGTTCCCTTCTGGAGTTGCACCAGGCCGCCCTGGCCGGCTTTGACATCGATGCTGGCCGTGTCGGTTTGCACGGTTTGCCCCGCAGAAAGGGCTGACGGCTGGCTGACCGCGCTTTCGGTGCTGATCACTACGGTCAAATTGCCGTGCGCCACGGCGCAATTATCCAATGTCACTGCCTGATTCATCACCACCGACCCGGTGCGCGCATTGATGATGACCTTGGCGACACCCTGCGCCGGACTGACTTCCAGGTTCTCGATTCTGGATATGAATGCGACACGCTCGTTGCCTGCCGGAGCGCGCACCTGAATGACCCTGCCATCCAGCGCCGAAGCCAGATCTGGCGCAAGCTGCGCGTTAATCACCTCGACGATCCGCGCAGCGGTAGTGAAGTCGGTAGTTTTCAGTTCCAGATGGATAAACCCGCCTTGCCCGAGCAGCGTCGGCACGGCGCGCTCCACCGTTGCGCCGGTCGGAACACGCCCAACGCTCAAATGATTCACCTGCACCGAGGATCCGCCAGAGGAAGCGCCCACTCCACCGACCAGCACGTTACCCTGTGCCATCGCGTACACCTGGCCGTCTGCGCCTTTCAGTGGCGTCATCAGCAATGTCCCGCCGCGCAGGCTCTTGGCGTTACCGATCGAAGAAGCGGTCACATCGATAGTTTGCCCAGGCTTGGAAAATGGGGGTAATGTGGCAGTCACCATCACCGCCGCTACATTCTTGAGTTGCAAACTGGTGCCTTGCGGCAGGTTGATGCCCATCTGCGACAGCATACTGATGATACTTTGCACCGTGAACGGTGTTTGCGTGGTTTGGTCGCCGCTGCCGTCAAGACCGACCACAAGGCCGTAGCCGATCAACTGGTTATCGCGCACACCCTGGATGCTGGCCATGTCCTTGATGCGATCCGCCGCTGCCACGGAAGGCAACAACATTACCAGCAGCGTTAAGAAAAATCGTTTCATCATCTTGCTCCTCAAACAGGATCGGGGAGCGAAGATCGAGGAGCGAAAGCCAGTACGCTGCCTTTTACTCAACCCGCGCCATCCCCCATCCTAAAACGGCAACACCGACATGAAGAACCGCCCCAAAATTCCCAGCGACTGCGCGTCTTTGATAACCTCGCTCATCGCGCCTGCGCTCTTGTATTCAATACGCGCGTCGGCAACCTGGGTGGATTGTACGGCGTTCAGGTTGGTGATTGTAGTCGGATTTACCACGCCGGAGAACCGGATAAATTCATCGCTCTGATTCAGGGCAACCTGTTTCTCGCCGCTGACCAGCAAATTCCCGTTTGCCAGCACGTCGATTACCGTGACGGTGATCGTGCCGGTCATATTCGCACTTGCCGCGCCCGACCCCGTGGTATCTGCGCTATTGTCGCTGCTGCCGGTAACGGAAAAGGCCTTGAGCAGCACTTTGGCGGCAGCGCCGACGGTCACGCCAGGCGTATTGACACTGGCGCTGTTCGCATAGGTGGAACCGCTGCTGGACTTCCGGTCGCCGGAAGTTTTTTCCACGATATTGATGGTCAGGGTATCGCCGATATTGCGTGCGCGCTTGTCCTCGAACAAGGGGCGCTCATTGAGCCCGGCATGA
>Ga0154346_123_pt3 | contig 19729 bp, 17 predicted proteins | sample RifGroA2_FD_115874 | JGI IMG/M metagenome (GOLD analysis project Ga0154346, IMG submission 115874) | Gallionellales bacterium GWA2_60_18 | reverse complement strand
TCGCCCATGAGCTGCTGGCCGACTTGGACAAGGAGACGGTCGATTTCGGACCAAACTACGACGGCTCCGAGCATGAGCCGCTGGTGTTCCCGGCGCGCTTCCCCAACCTGCTGGTGAACGGCTCTTCCGGTATCGCGGTGGGCATGGCGACCAACATCCCGCCACATAATTTGAATGAGGTGGTGGATGCCTGTCTGGCCTTGCTACGTGAGCCGGACATGGATATCGAGCGCCTGATCGAGCTGGTGCCGGCACCGGACTTCCCGACCGCCGGCTTTATCTACGGGCTGGCCGGCGTCAAGGAAGGCTACCGCACCGGCCGCGGCCGCGTGGTGATGCGCGCGCGCTGCCATTTCGAGGATATCGGCAAGGGCGATCGTCAGGCCATCATCATCGACGAGCTGCCCTATCAGGTGAACAAGGCCAACCTGCTGATGAAGATCGGCGAGATGGTGCGCGAGAAGCGGCTGGAGGGCATCTCCGAGATCCGCGACGAGTCGGACAAGTCCGGTATGCGCGCGGTGATCGAACTGAAGCGCGGCGAGAACGCTGACGTGATCCTGAACAAGCTGTACAAGGAAACGCCGATGCAGGACAGCTTCGGCATCAACATGGTCGCCATCGTCGACGGCCAGCCCAAGTTGTGCAACCTGAAAGACATCATCAACGCCTTCCTGCGCCACCGCCGCGAAGTCGTCACGCGCCGCACCCTGTTCGAGTTGCGCAAGGCGCGCGAGCGTGGCCACATCCTGGAAGGGCTGGCGGTCGCGCTGTCCAACGTGGACGAGATCATCGCGCTGATCAAGGCTGCGCCGACCCCGGCTGACGCCAAGCGCGAGCTGATGGCGCGCAGCTGGCGCTCGTCGCTGGTCGAGGACATGCTCTCGCGCGTCAGCGATGCCTCGCGCCCCGACGGGCTGGCGCCCGAGTTCGGGCTGGTGGGCAAGGGCAACGCACGCGGCTACCACCTCTCCGACGCGCAGGCACAGGCCATTCTGGAACTGCGCCTGCAACGCCTCACCGGGCTGGAGCAGGACAAGATCGTCGGCGAATACCGCGAAGTGATGGACAAGATCGCCGACCTGCTCGATATCCTGTCCAAGCCGGAACGCGTGACCCAGATCATCGGCGAGGAGCTGGCGGCGGTGAAGGCGCAGTTCGGCGACAAGCGCCGCAGCGAGATCATCACGCACACGCAAGAGATGAGCATGGAAGACCTGATTGCGCCGGAAGACGTGGTGGTCACGCTGTCGCACGGCGGCTACATGAAGGCGCAGAAGCTGGACGAATACCGCGCGCAGAAGCGCGGCGGGCGCGGCAAGCAGGCGACCGCGACCAAGGAAGACGATTTCGTCGACAACCTGTTCATCGCCAACACCCACGACTACATCCTGTGCTTCTCCAACCGCGGCCGCGTCTATTGGCTCAAGGTGTATGAAGTGCCGCAGGGCACACGCATCTCGCGCGGCAAGCCTATCGTCAACCTGCTGCCGCTGGGCGAGGGCGAGATGATCAACGCCATCCTGCCGGTCAAGGAGTTCTCGGACGACAAGTTCGTGTTCTTCGCTACCACCGACGGCACAGTCAAGAAGACCACGCTGTCGCAGTTCGCCAATCCGCGCAAGGCCGGCATCATCGCCATCGCGCTGGACGAGGGCGACTTCCTGATCGGCGTGGCGCTGACCGACGGCAAGCATGACGTGATGCTGTTCTCCGATGGCGGCAAGGCGGTGCGTTTCGACGAGAACGACGTGCGCGCCATGGGGCGCGACACGCGCGGCGTGCGCGGCATGAACCTGGCCAAGGGCGGCAAGGTGATCTCGCTGCTGGTGGCGGAAGACGAGAACCAGAGCGTGCTGACCGCGACCGAGAACGGCTACGGCAAGCGTTCGCCGATCACCGAATACACCCGCCACGGACGCGGCACGCAGGGCATGATCGCGATCCAGACCTCGGCGCGCAACGGCAAAGTGGTCGCCGCGACGCTGGTGAACGCCGACGACGAGATCATGCTGATCGGCACCAACGGCGTGCTGATCCGCACCCGCGTCAAGGAGATCCGCGAGATGGGCCGCGCTACGCAGGGCGTGACGCTGATGAACCTGGACGATGGCGACAAGCTGGCCGGCCTGAGCCGCATCGCCGAGCCGGAAGAGGAATAGCAGCATGACGATCTACAACTTCAGCGCGGGCCCGGCGGTATTGCCGAGGGATGTGCTGTTGCAGGCGCAGGCGGAATTGCCTGACTGGCACGGCAGCGGCATGTCGGTGATGGAGATGTCGCACCGCGGCAAGGAATACATGAGTATCCATGCGCAGGCCATCGCCGATCTGCGCGAACTGATGGCTATCCCGGCCAACTACAAGGTGCTGTTTCTGCAAGGTGGCGCGCACCTGCAATTTTCGATGATCCCGCTGAACCTGTTGCGCGGCAAGGCTTCCGCCGATTATGTGAATACCGGCGAGTGGTCCAAGAAGGCCATTGCTGAGGCGAAGAAGTTTGGCGGCGTGAATGTTGTGGTGGACAATGCTGAAAAGAATTGCACCTACGTGCCCGCGTTCGATACATGGAAGCGTGACCCGAATGCGGCTTATCTGCATTACTGCCCGAACGAGACCATCGGCGGCGTGGAGTTCAACTGGATCCCCGATAGCGGCGATGTACCGCTGGTGGCGGACATGTCGTCCAACATCCTGTCGCGCCAGATCGACGTATCGAAATTCGGCCTGATCTATGCCGGCGCGCAGAAGAACATCGGCCCGGCAGGATTCGCCGTGGTGATCGTGCGCGACGACCTGCTCGGGCAGGCGGCGGCGAACACGCCGACCATGCTGGACTACAAGATACACGCGGATGCCGACTCGATGTACAACACGCCGCCCACCTACGGTATCTACATGGCCGGGCTGGTGTTCCAGTGGCTCAAGCGGAACGGCGGCATCGCGGCGATGGAACGCACCAACATCGCCAAGGCGCAGCTGCTGTATGCGGCGATCGACGCCAGCAACGGTTTCTATAATTGCCCGGTGGCGTTGGCGGACCGCTCGCGCATGAACGTGCCGTTCACGCTGAAAGACGCGGACCTGGACGGCGAGTTCCTCAAGCAGGCCGATGCGCGCGGGCTGCTGCAACTCAAGGGGCATCGCTCGGTCGGCGGGATGCGCGCCTCGATCTATAACGCGATGCCATTGGCTGGCGTGCAGGCGCTGGTAGAATTCATGGCCGACTTCGCCGGCCAGCATGGCTAGGCTTTTGACAGGGACAGCATGAGCGAGCAACTGAAACAATTCCGCGCACAGATCGATAGTCTGGATGACGAGTTACTCAAGCTCGTCAACCGGCGCGCCGCGCTGGCGCAGCAGATCGGCCTGCTCAAGGAGGACGGCACGGTGCTGCGTCCCGAGCGCGAGGCGCAGATATTGCGCCGTCTGCAGGCGGACAATCAGGGGCCGCTGGGCGATGCCGCCGTGGCGCAGTTGTTCACCGAAGTGATGTCGCAGTGCCGCGCGCTGGAAGCGCCGTTGCGCGTGGCCTATCTGGGACCGCATGGCACCTTCAGTGAGGCGGCGGTGTTGCAGCGCTTCGGCCAGGCATGCGAGGGGTTGCCTGCCGACTCGATCGACGGCGTGTTCGCCGCCGTGGAAAGCGGCGCGGCGAACTACGGCATGGTGCCGGTGGAGAATTCCACCGAGGGCGCGATCGGACGCACCCTCGATCTGCTGCTGAACAGCAAGCTCAATATCTGCGGCGAGGTGCTGCTGCAAGTGCATCAATGCGTGCTGTCGAACGAGAATGATCTGTCGCTGATCCGCAAGGTCTATTCGCATCCGCAATCGTTCGGGCAGTGCCAGGGCTGGCTGAATGCGCACCTGCCGCATGCCGATCGCATCACCGCTTCCAGCAATGCCGATGCGGCGCGCCTTGCTGCGGAGGAATCGTTCGCGGCGGCGGTTGCCGGTGCGCAGGCCGCAGCGCATTTCCATCTCAAGGTGCTGGCGCAGAACATCGAGGACGATGCGCGCAACACCACGCGCTTTCTGGTGCTGGGCAACCAGCAGGTTGCTCCGTCAGGAAACGACAAGACCTCGCTGGTATTGTCCGCGCCGAACCGCCCCGGCGCGGTGCATGACCTGCTCGTCCCGCTGGCGCGGCACGGCGTTTCCATGACGCGGCTGGAGTCGCGTCCGGCACGTTCCGGCCTGTGGGAATACGTCTTCTATATCGACATAGAAGGCCATCAGGAGGATGAAAAAGTGGCTGCCGCACTGGTCGAGCTGAAGCAGGTCGCCGCCTTCGTGAAAGTGCTGGGCTCGTATCCGGTGGCCGTCTAGCCCATTTCCATCAATCACATTCTTAGCATGAACATGAATTATTCCGGGCTGGCTCCAGCCTACATCCGTGCCATCGCCCCCTACCAGCCGGGCAAGCCGATCTCCGAACTGGAGCGCGAGCTGGGCATCAGCGGCATCGTGAAACTCGCATCCAATGAGAATCCTCTCGGAGCCAGCCCCAAGGCGATTGCAGCGGCACATGCGGCACTGGACGAGATTGGCCTTTACCCGGACGGTAACGGTTTTGCGCTGAAAGATGCGCTGGCGCAGCGCTATGGCGTGACGCATGACCGCATCGTGCTGGGCAACGGTTCCAACGATGTACTGGAGTTGGTGGCGCGCGCCTTCCTGACCATAGGCGACAAGGCGGTCTTCTCCGACCACGCGTTCGCGGTCTATCCATTGGCGACGCAGGCGGTCGGTGCGACCGGCATCAGCGTCGCGGCCAGGGATTTCGGCCACGACCTCGATGCGATGTGCCTCGCGGCAACGGAGCAGGGCGCGAAGCTGGTGTTCATCGCCAACCCGAACAATCCAACCGGCACCTTCGTGTCCGGCGAGGCGCTGCATGAATTCCTGCGCAAGCTGCCAGCGGATATCCTGGTGGTGCTGGACGAGGCCTATAACGAATATCTGCCCGAAGACTGCTGCTACGACAGCGTCGCATGGATGGGCGAGTTCCCCAACCTGATCGTCTCGCGCACCTTTTCCAAGGCCTACGGGCTGGCTTCGCTGCGCGTGGGCTATGCGCTGGCGCATGCGCAGGTGGCGGACATGATGAACCGCGTGCGCCAGCCGTTCAACGTCAACAGCGTGGCGCAGGCGGCGGCGGTGGCGGCATTGCAGGACGCGGATTTCGTGCAGCGCACGTTCGAGCTGAACCGGCGTGGCATGGCGCAGATCGTTGCGGGGCTGGAGCGGCTGGGGCTGGAATACATTCCCTCGTTCGGCAACTTTCTCGCGTTCCGCATCGGCGGCGCCACGGCGATGTACCGACGCTTGCTCGAACTGGGCGTGATCGTGCGCCCGATCGCGGGTTATGACATGCCGGACTGGCTGCGCGTGAGCATCGGCCTGGAATCGGAGAATGAGAAGTTTCTATTTGTATTAGAGCAGGCAATCGGAGAGCAAGCATGATTATCGTGATGGGCAGGGACGTTACCGACGAACAGGTCGGTGCAGTGGTAAAAAGGTTGGAAACAGCGGGTCTGAAGGCGAACATCTCGCGCGGCATCGAGCGCACCGTGATCGGCGCGATCGGCGACGAACGCCAGTTGACCGAGGAGATGTTCACCTCGCTGCCCGGCGTGGAATCGGCGATGCATATCGCCAAGCAATACAAGATCGTGTCGCGCGAATCGCATAAGGAAAACACCGTCATCGACATCGCCGGTGTGCCGTTGGGCGGCAACCAGATCCAGATCATCGCCGGCCCGTGCTCGGTGGAAACGCAGGAACAGATGGACCTGTCGGCGCAGTACGTGCACGAAGCCGGTTGCCGCCTGATGCGCGGCGGCGCGTTCAAGCCGCGCACCAGCCCGTATGCGTTCCAGGGCCACGGTGTGGAAGGGCTTGATATGTTCCGCAAGGCGGCGGGCAAATACAAGCTGCCCATCGTTACCGAGTTGATGGACGCGCGCCAGATCGATGCCTTCCTCGAATACGACGTGGACGTGATCCAGATCGGCACGCGCAATATGCAGAACTTCGACCTGCTCAAGGCGGTGGGCAAGGTCAACAAACCGGTCATCCTCAAGCGCGGTATGTCGGCGACCATCAGCGAATGGCTGATGTCGGCGGAATACATCGCGGCGGGCGGCAACCACAACATCATCTTCTGCGAGCGCGGCATCCGTACTTTCGAAACCGCATATCGTAATGTTCTGGATGTGACCGCCATCGCCGTGCTGAAGAAAGAGACCCACCTCCCGGTGATCGTCGATCCTTCGCATGCCGGCGGCAAGGCGTGGATGGTGCCGGCACTGTCGCAGGCGGCCATCGCCGCCGGCGCGGACGGCCTGCTGGTCGAGATGCACCCCAGCCCGTGCGACGCATGGTGCGATGCCGACCAGGCGCTGACGCCGCAGGAACTGAAGAAACTGATGGGCACGCTGGGTGCGATCGCCGGGGCAATCGGGCGCACGCTGTAAGCTGGTAGCTCGTTGCTTGTGGCTTGTAGCAAAACCCGCGCCCTTTGGGCGCGACAAAACTGCTATCGGCTACAAGCTACAAGCTTCTTGATGGGACAAACATGATGTCGCAACCTGCTTTCGGAAAAATCGTCATCTTCGGCGCCGGGCTGATCGGCGGCTCGTTCGCGCTGGCGTTGCGCAAGGCGAATGCGGTCGGCGAAGTGGTCGGTTTCGGTCGCCGCGCGGCGACGCTGGAGCAGGCGAAACAACTCGGCATCCTCGACCGCATCGGGACCGACCTTGCCGAACTCGGCGATGCCGATATCGTGCTGCTTGCCACGCCGGTCGGACAGATGGCGGAGTTGATGGCGCGCATCGCACCGCATCTCGGCACGCACACGCTGGTTACCGATGGTGGCAGTACCAAGGGCGATGTGGTGGCGGCAGCGCGGGCGAACCTGGGCAAGCGGATATCGCAGTTCGTTCCCGCGCATCCCATTGCCGGTGCCGAGAAAACCGGTCCGGACGCTGCGATGGCCGACCTGTACCAGGGCAAGAAAGTGGTGTTGACGCCGTTGCCGGAGAATGCGCCGGAATCCGTCGCTCGTGTGCGCAAGGCATGGGGGCTGTGCGGTGCCGCGGTGAGCGAACTCACGCCGGAACAGCACGATGCGGTGTTCGCTGCCGTCAGCCACCTGCCGCACCTGCTGTCGTTCGCGCTGGTGCATGACCTGTCGCAGCGCGACAACCGCGACCTGCTGCTGTCGTTTGCCGCCAGCGGCTTCCGCGATTTCACCCGTATCGCCGCCAGCTCGCCGGAGATGTGGCGCGACATCTGCTTGGCCAATCGCGAGGCGCTGCTGGATGAACTGGGGCGTTATCAGCAGGAGCTCGAAACCTTGCATCAAGCGCTGGCAGCAGCCGATGCCGGCAAACTGGAACAAGTTTTCAGCGAGGCGCGCAAATTGCGCAGCGGCTGGGCAGGACAATAAGACTACGATGGAGCGTATTCCAACCGGGAAGATTTGGTGGCTGGTCATTGCCCTTGCGCTGATCTGGTTCGCCAATCTCGAATACCGCACGCTCATCAAGCCGGATGAAGGACGCTATGCCGAGATCCCGCGCGAGATGGTGGCGAGCGGCGACTGGGTGACGCCGCGCCTGAACGACCTCAAGTATTTCGAAAAACCGCCGCTGCAATACTGGGCGACGGCCACGGCCTACACCGTATTCGGCGAGCACCAATGGACTTCGCGCCTATGGACCGCGCTGACCGGTTTTGCCGGCATCCTGCTGGTGTGGTTCGCCGGGATGCACCTGTTCGGGCGCGAGGCGGCAGGCCATGCCACGCTGCTGTTGTCCAGCAGCCTGCTGTATGTGCTGATGGGGCACGTCAACACGCTGGACATGGGCGTGACATTCTTCCTCACCCTCGGCATTCTCGGCTTGTTGCTCGCCCAGGCGCAGGCCGATGTGAAGAAACAGCGCAACTGGATGCTGGTCGCGTGGGCGGGGCTGGCGCTGGCGGTGTTGAGCAAGGGGCTGATGGGCATCATCCTGCCCGGCGCCGCGCTGTTCATCTATTGTGTCGTGCAGCGCGACTTCGGCGTGCTCAAACGCATGCACTGGTTGCCGGGGCTCGGTGTGTTCCTGCTGATCAGCGTACCGTGGTTCGTGCTGGTGATGCAGGCCAACCCGGAATTCTTCGACAAGTTCTTCATCTACGAGCACTACACGCGTTTCACCACCACCGAGCATGGGCGCTACCATCCGTGGTACTACTTCATCCCCATCCTGCTGGCGGGCGCGCTGCCGTGGACGGTGACGATGTTCGACAGCATGTTCCGCACGTTGCGCAACAGCAGCCTGCCGGACAGGATGTTCAACACCCGGCGCTTCCTGCTGATCTGGGCGGTGTTCATCTACGTGTTCTTCTCGCTCTCCGGCTCCAAGCTGCCGTCCTATCTGCTGCCGATGTTCCCTGTGCTGGCCTTGCTGATGGGCAAGCGCATCGCCGATATGCGCGGGCGCACGCTGGCATGGCAAGTGGCTCCGGCGATCCCGGTCGCGCTGGCGCTGCTGGTGTTGGGACTGAACGTGGGCAAACTGGCCGATACGCCGAACCAGATCGAGCTGTATCCGCATTACGCGCCCTGGTTGGTGACATCCGCGCTGGTGTCATTGGGCGGATTGCTGGCGGGAATATGGCTGCTGCTGCGCGAACGCAAGTCTGTTGCCGTTCCGGTGCTGGCATTGACTGCGCTGTTGTCCGCGCAGATCGGGTTGTCCGGCTACGAGACCGTGGCGCGCGAGCGTTCCGCCAAGCACATCGCCGAGGCGATCCGCGCCGAGGTGAAGCCGGAAATCCCGTTCTACTCGGTGCTGACCTACGAGCAGACGCTGCCGTTCTACCTGAAGCGCACCTTCACGCTGGTGCAGTTCGAGGACGAGATGGGCTTTGGCATCAAGCAGGAGCCGCAGCGCTGGGTGCCCACCGTGCAGGCGTTCGCGCAGGTCTGGGCGGCACAACCGGCGGCGCTGGCGATCATGCCGGTGTATGCTTACCCGCAATTGCAGCAACTGGGGCTGGCGATGCAGGTCATCTTCGAGGACCGGCAGCACATCGTCGTGAAGAAACCATGACACTTTCGGGAGGTCGCACATGAACGCAGTCAGCTTCGGCCTGATCTTCACCGGCGTGATGCTCAACGCCGCCGCGCAGATTCTGATGAAGGCCGGCACCAATGCGGTGGGTCATTTCGAGTTCAGCATGGCGAACGTCATGCCCATCGGCTGGAAGCTGGCGACCGAGTGGCATATCGTCACCGCGCTGTTCTGCTACGGTTTGAGCGTGGTGGTGTGGATACTCGCGCTGTCGCGCGTGCCGGTCAGCATCGCCTTCCCGATGCTGTCCATGGCCTATGTGGTGAATGCCGTGGCGGCCTGGTATCTGCTGGGCGAGGAGCTGAATCCGGTCAAGGTGCTGGGTATCGGCGTCATCATCCTCGGTGTGGTCATCATTTCGCGGGCATAAAATCAATTAGCCACAGAGAACACAGAGAAAAACAAAAGCTATGAGTTTTCTTCCATTTTCGCGCCCCACCATAGACGAACCCACCATCGCCGCCGTCGCCGACGTGTTGCGCTCCGGCTGGATCACCAGCGGCCCCAAGGTGCAGGAATTCGAGAAACAGCTCTCCGCCTACTTCGGCGGGCGCCCGGTGCGCACCTTCAACTCCGGCACCTGCACGATGGAGATCGCGCTACGCATCGCCGGCATCGGCGCGGGCGATGAGGTCATCACCACGCCGATCTCCTGGGTGGCGACCGCCAACGTCATCATCGAGGTCGGCGCGACGCCGGTGTTCGCCGACATCGATCCGGTCACGCGCAACATCGACCTGGACAAGGTCGAGGCCGCGATCACGCCAGCTACCCGCGCCATCATCCCGGTCTATCTCGCGGGCAAGCCGGTGGACATGGACCGGCTCTATGCCATCGCTGCAAAACACAAATTGCGCGTTGTGGAAGATGCCGCTCAGGCTATCGGTTCATCTTGGCACGGCAAGCCCATCGGCAGCTTCGGCGATTTCGTTTCGTTCAGTTTCCAGGCCAACAAGAACCTCACCACCTCCGAGGGTGGTTGCTTGGTGCTGAACGATGAAGACGAGGCGAAGCTGGCGGAGAAATACCGTCTGCAGGGCGTGACGCGCAGCGGCTGGGACGGCATCGAGGTGGACGTGCTGGGCGGCAAGTTCAACATGACCGACGTCGCCGCCGCGATTGGTTTAGGACAGTTCGCGCAACTCGATGCCATCACGGCAAAGCGGCGCAAGCTGGCGCAGCGCTATTTTGCTGCCTTCGGCACCGATTTCGAGGCGCAGACCGGCGCACAGCTGCCTCCGGCCGATTTCGAGAACACCAACTGGCACCTGTTCCAGCTGGTGCTGCCGGAACGCATCGCGCGCGCCGACTTCATGGCGCAGATGAAGGAGCGCGATATCGGCATCGGTTATCACTATGCGCCCATTCACCTGTTCAAACTGTATCGCGACCGCGGCTTTCACGCAGGCATGTTCCCCGTGGCCGAGCGCGTCGGCAAGCAGATCGTCTCGCTGCCGATGTTCTATGCGATGAGCGAGAGCGATGTCGAACGCACCGTCGCGGCGACGCGCGAGGTGCTCCGCATTTTGTGATTATCCTGCACGCGTCAGACGGATTGGAGCCGTCGCCGGTTGTCCCTGTTCAGGTAAACCCGCCATAGAAGATCACCCGCCGCTTGCCATCGTGCTTGGCCTGATACATGGCCTCGTCGGCAGTCCGCAACAGATCCTGAGCTGCCATCTCGTCACTCGGATAAATACTGATGCCGATGCTGGACGAGAGCGATAGAGATTCGCCGGCGATTTCGTAAGGTGCGGAAAGTTCGCTGAGAATCTTCTCGGCAACCCGTTCGGCGTTCGCCCTGTTGCAAATGTCGGTGAGAATGACCACGAATTCATCGCCGCCCAGACGTGCCGCAGTATCCATGCCGCGAATGACAAGGTTCAGGCGCTGCCCCACCGTTTTAAGCACTTCGTCGCCGAAGGCATGGCCGTAGGTGTCATTGACTGGTTTGAATCCGTCCAGGTCGATGAACAGCAGTGCGAAGTGCTGGCGTAGCCGTTCGGCCGTTGCAATGGCCTGCTCCAGGCGGTCATGCAGCAGCATGCGGTTGGGCAGCCCGGTCAGTGAGTCGTAATGTGCAAGACTTTCCAACTGCGCTTCGATTTCCTTGCGCTCGCTGACATCATAAAAAACCGCCGAGAAATTGCTGATCTCGCCGGCATCATCGCGTATCACGGTGATCGACAGGAATTTAGGGTAGAAAGTGCCGTCCTTGCGGCGATCCCAGATATCGCCACGCCAGTAACCTTTTTCAAGAAGGCATTTCCACATCGCCTGATAGAACGCTGCATCATTTTTGCCTGATTGCAACACCCGTGGATTCTTGCCGATCACATCCTCGCGGTCGTACCCGGTCAGCGTGGTGAAGGCCTGATTGATCGAAATGATGTTGTTCTGGTAGTCGGTGATCACCATGGCTTCATTCGAGCTGTCGAACATCTGCGCGGTCAAGCGCAACTGGTCGCCCATGCGCCGCCATTGCGTGATGTCAGAACCCATCATCACGATGCTCGCGGGAACTCCTGCCGGATCGCGCATCAAGGTCAGATGCCAACGAAAGAGACGCGGCCCGTTCTCCGTATCGACCAGATATTCGAATTCCTGCGGCAAGGCTGACAGTAGCGCGTCTCCGCCAAAGAAGTCGGCCACCTGCGGGCGGTCTTCCGCGCTGACGTACTGGCCGATCCAGTCGCTGCCGATCAGCCGCTCTGCGGGCTGGCCGACCTGTGCCGCCATGAGTCGATTGATATGCACGATCCGCCCTTGCGGATCGATCGCGATCGTGGCGAACCCGACACCTTCCAGGAAATCGAAAACCTGTTTTGCCGAGTGTTGCAGAGTCTGCTCGCCAGCCTCCGTATCGGATTCGTCAGTCAAAGTCCCAAGCAGGCCGTTGAACTGCCCCGAGGGCAATGTGCGTACGGCTGCATCATGAAGAACGCGTCGCGCCGAACCGTCCGCGCGATAGATCCGGTAATGCAGATAGAAACCGCGCTGGACCTCGATAGCCTCGTGTATGACCTCCATTACCCTCGCACGGTCATCACTATGCACCACGTCAAGCCAGCCCGAACCGTAGCTGCCTTCCAGGGACTGCCCCGTGTACTCCGTCCAATTCGAGCTAACGACCTCGCACCCGCCGCGTGCGTCGGCGGTCCAGAACAGGACGCGTTGAGGGTAGGCTGCGACCTGGAAGTGTGCGTTGCCCACCTCCAGCATGTCGTGCGCCAAGGATTCATTCCGATTCATAGCGATCAATGCCGATATCTGCACCATTTGCCCGAATGTTTTGAGGATATCACGGCACAATCGAAATTGTTCTGGATTGCGGCCCCATGCGGTAAAATGCCGCCCCTATGAGCGCTCCCCAACTTTCCGTCGTCATCCCCGTCTATAACGAGGAGCAGGGCTTGCAGTCCCTGTTCGACCGGCTGTATCCGTCACTGGACAAGCTCGGCATCGGCTACGAGGTGGTGTTCGTCAACGACGGCAGCCGCGACCGCTCTGCCGCGATCCTGCGCGAGCAGTTCCAGAAGCGCCCCGATGTGACCCGCGTGGTGCTGTTCAACGGCAACTTCGGCCAACACATGGCGATCATGGCGGGCTTCGAGCAATCGCGCGGACAGCGCGTGGTGACGCTGGATGCCGACTTGCAGAATCCGCCGGAGGACATCGGCCTGCTGCTGGCGAAGATGGACGAGGGGCACGACTACGTCGGCTCGATCCGCCGCCAGCGCAACGACAGCTGGTGGCGGCATGTCGCTTCGCGCGCCATGAACGGCCTGCGCGAGAAGATCACCCGCATCAAGATGACCGACCAAGGCTGCATGTTCCGCGCCTACGACCGCCACATCATCGATGCGGTGAACAGTTGCAAGGAAGTGAACACCTTCATTCCGGCATTGGCCTACAGCTTTGCGCGCAACCCCACCGAGGTGGTGGTGGGGCATGAGGAGCGCACGGCGGGCGAATCCAAATATTCGCTGTACAGCCTGATCCGTCTCAACTTCGACCTGATGACCGGCTTCTCGCTGGTGCCGCTACAGTTTTTCTCGATGGCGGGTATGCTGATCTCGCTGTTCTCCGGCCTGTTCTTCGTGTTCCTGGTGGTGCGTCGCCTGATGATCGGGCCGGAAGCGGAAGGATTGTTCACGCTGTTCGCGCTGATGTTCTTTCTGATCGGCATCGCACTGTTCGGCATCGGCCTGCTCGGCGAATATATCGGGCGCATCTACCAGCAGGTGCGCCACCGTCCGCGCTATTTGATCGAGGCGGTGCTGGAGCAGCAGGAGAAGGGCAAGGGGGGAAGAGAGAAGGGGGAAGGGAGAAGGGTAAAAGCGGTTGCCGGAGAAGTTGATCCTTTTGCTGAAGTGATTCCCGGAAAAAAGAAGGAAAAAGCCAAATCGGCTAGCGAGACGGTGCACCCATCCTTGTTTTCGGATGCGCAGGAATGAGCCGGGCGATCGTATTCGCCTACCATAACGTAGGTTATCGCTGCCTTTCAGTATTACTGGCGCACGGCGTGGACGTGGCGCTGGTGGTGACGCACCGCGACAATCCGAACGAGACCATCTGGTTCGACAGCGTGCAGCAACTGGCGGAGTTGCACGGCATCCCGGCTATCACGCCGGATGACCCGAACGCGCCGGAGGTGGTCGAGCAGATACGCGCCTTGCGACCGAACTTCTTCTTCTCCTTCTACTATCGCGAGATGCTGAAACGCGAGTTGCTGGAGTTACCGGAACACGGCGCGCTCAACATGCACGGCTCGCTGCTGCCGAAATACCGTGGGCGGGTGCCGGTGAACTGGGCGATCATCCACGGCGAAACCGAGACCGGCGCGACGCTGCACTACATGACCGAGAAGCCGGACAACGGCGACATCGTGGCGCAACAGGCGGTGCCGATCCTGCCGAACGACACTGCGTTCGAGGTGTTCCAGAAGGTGGCGGTGGCGGCGGAGATGGCGCTGAACGGGGTGCTGCCCGACCTGCTGGCGGGCAAGGCGCCGCGCATCGCGCAGGACTTGAGCAAGGGCGGCTATTTCGGCGGACGCAAGGCGGAAGACGGCATCATCGACTGGTCGCAAAGTGCGCAGCAGATACACAATCTGGTGCGCGCGGTGGCGCCGCCCTATCCGGGCGCGACGACGCAGTTGCTCGGGCGGCCTATGCGCATCCTGCAAACATTGGACACTGGTTGTACGGTGTCCGGCGAGAAGCCCGCGTTCTACGTCAAGGACGGCAAGGCATATGCGATCTGCGCCAGCGGCGTGCTGCGCGTGGTGCGCTTCGAACTGGATGGCAACGAAATGAGCGCGGCGGAATTCGCCGCAAAGCATGGCACGGCGAAATTTGAATTTAATTGTTAAGGAAGAAGAAATGAAAAAAGTATTGATCCTCGGTGTGAACGGCTTTATCGGCCACCACCTGTCCAACCGCATCCTGGCGACGACTGACTGGGAAGTGTATGGCATGGACATGAGCTGCGACCGCATCTCCGACCTGATCGGCAAGCCGCGCTTCCACTACTTCGAAGGCGACATCACCATCAACAAGGAATGGGTCGAGTACCACGTCAAGAAATGCGACGTGATTCTGCCGCTGGTGGCGATCGCCACGCCGGCCACCTACGTCAAGCAGCCGCTGCGCGTGTTCGAGCTTGATTTCGAGGCCAACCTGCCCATCGTGCGCGCGGCGGTGAAGTACAACAAGCACCTGGTGTTCCCGTCGACCTCCGAGGTGTACGGCATGTGCCATGACGAGGAATTCGATCCGGATGCCTCCGAACTGATCTGCGGCCCGATCAACATGCCGCGCTGGATATATTCCTGCTCCAAGCAGCTGATGGACCGCGTGATCTGGGGCTATGGCATGCAGGACAACCTGAATTTCACCCTGTTCCGCCCATTCAACTGGATCGGTGCCGGACTGGATTCCATCCATACGCCGAAGGAAGGCAGTTCGCGCGTGGTGACCCAGTTCCTCGGTCACATCCTGCGCGGCGAGAACATCAGCCTGGTGGACGGCGGCCATCAGAAACGCGCCTTCACCTACATCGACGACGGCATCGACGCGCTGATGAAGATCATCGACAACAAGGACGGCGTGGCCACCGGCAAGATCTACAACATCGGCAACCCGGCCAACAACTTCGCCATCCGCGATCTGGCCGACATGATGCTCAAGCTGGCGAACGAATATCCCGAATATCGCGATTCCGCCAAGCAGGTGAAGATCGTCGAGACCACCTCCGCTGCCTATTACGGCAAGGGCTATCAGGACGTGCAGAACCGTGTGCCCAAGATCACCAATACCTGCGAAGAGCTGGGCTGGAAGCCGACCACCACCATGCCCGATACGCTGCGCAATATCTTCGACGCCTATCGCGGCCAGATCGCCGAAGCGCGCGGCCTGGTGGATTGATTTCAGCCCTCTCCCGAGCTGACGCGCACCCCTCTCCCGCACGCGGGAGAGGGGCTGGGGGAGAGGGTGACCTGTAATGTCTAAACAACTCGCCCTGAAAATAGACGTCGACACCTGGCGCGGAACGCGCGAAGGCGTGCCCCGCCTGGTCGAGGCGTTGCAGCGCCACAACGCGCAGGCCACTTTCTTCTTCTCGCTCGGCCCCGATCACACCGGCCGCGCCATCAAGCGCGTGTTCCGTCCCGGTTTCCTGAACAAGGTGTCGCGCACTTCGGTGGTCGAGCATTACGGCATCAAGACGCTGCTGTACGGCACCTTGCTGCCGGGGCCGGACATCGGGCGCGGTTGTGCGGACATCATGCGCGCGGTGCGCGATGCGGGTTTCGAGGTCGGCATCCACTGCTACGACCACATCCGCTGGCAGGATCACGTGGTGGGCAAGGATGAGGCGTGGACGCGGCGCGAGATGCGGCGCGCGGTGGAGCGTTTCACCGAGATCTTCGGCGAGGCACCCAGGGCGCATGCCGCCGCAGGCTGGCAGACCAACCGCCACGCCCTGCGCATGACGCAGCAGCTGGGCCTCGATTACAGCTCCGATACGCGCGGCACGCATCCCTTCATCCCCACGGTGAATGCCGAGATCATCGCCTGTCCCCAGCTGCCAACCACGCTACCCACGCTGGATGAGCTCATCGGGCGCGACGGTCTCACGCCGCAGAACGTCGCACAGCACCTGCTGAGCCTGACGGAACAGGCGCCGATCACCGGCCCGGTCTTCACTCTGCATGCCGAACTGGAGGGGCAGAAATGGCTGCCGGTGTTTGAGCGCCTGTTGCAGGGCTGGCAGGCGCAGGGCTATGAACTGGTGTCGCTGCGGCAATACCTGCAATCCGTCGCGGGAAAACTGCCCAGATGCGAAGTACGGATGGGTGAGGTGGAGGGACGTAGCGGCACGCTGGCGGTCGCAGCCGGGTCGTGTGCGTGAGCTGGCTCTAAGTGGTATATTCGCCGCAAGATACGGGGGGTCAGATGTCCGATCAAGAACCTCAGGAAAACAAGGAGCTGCGCCGCTGGGTGGCATTGCTCACGCACGCCGAACTGCCCGTGCTGAAGCAGACCGCGCGCGACCTTGCCGCATTGCGCGAAGATGACAAGCGGCTGACCGCGATAGCCGTCGCCGGCGTCATTGCGCGCGACCCGGTCCTGACCGTCAAGCTGCTGCGCTACCTGCAACGGCACAAACGCCTTTCGCAGACCACCGAAGTCGTTCTGGTCGAACAGGCCCTGCTGATGCTCGGCCTGGAGCCTTTCTTCAACCATGTCCCCGCCAGCCCGCTGATAGAAGAGACGCTCAGGACACATGCTGTGGCGCTGCCGCCGGTGTTGCGCGTGGTGCATCGCTCGCATCGCGCCTCCGAGTTCGCCAAGGACTGGGCGGTGCGGCTGCGCAACCTGCATTATGAAGAAGTGCGCATTGCGGCGCTGCTGTACGACATCGCCGAGACCCTGATGTGGTGCTTCTCGCCGGAGCAGATGTTGCGGATACGCGACATGCAGCAGCAGGACAAGGCGCTGCGCAGCCGCGATGCGCAGCGGGAAGTGCTGGGTTTCGCGCTGTACGAGCTGCAAAGGGAGCTGGTGACGGAGTGGGGGCTGCCGCAACTGCTGCTGATACTGATGAACGATGCCCACGCGAACCAGACGCGCGTGCGCAACGTCACCCTGGCGGTCAACTTGGCGCGGCATTCGGCGAACGGATGGGACGATGCCGCGCTGCCGGACGACTATCGCGATATCGGCGAACTGCTGCGCATGCCGGTCGAGGAGGTGATGGTCATGCTCAAGACGGATGCAGGCATCGTGTGCGACCTCAGCAAACCGCACTGACGCGGGTCGGCTTCATGAAACAACTGACGAAAGAACTGGAGGAAGCACGCAGGCAGCTCGAGCAGTCGCATCGGGAATGGATGGCCGCACTGGATGCCGTCGACGACCCGATCTTCATCCATGACGGCGAATTCCGCGTCCTGCGCGCCAACCGGGCCTACCAGCAGCGCGCCGGCATCCCTTTCAAGCAAATCATCGGACGCCCCTATTACGAAATATTTCCCATAACCGACGGCCCCTTGCCGGGTTGCCGGCGCGCCGTGGAAGAAAAGCGGGATAACGAGGAGGATGAGGCGCTGTTCGATGGCAGGGTCTATCGTTCCCGCGCCTATCCGGTGTATGGCGAACAGGGAGAATTCCTGTTCAGCGTGCACAGTCTCGAAGATGTCACCGAACGCAAGCACATGGAGGCATCGCTGGTTGCCGTCAATGCGCGCCTCAGCGAGGCGCAGCGCCTCGCGCAGCTGGGCAGCTGGGAACTCGACCTGATCGGCAACGTGCTGACCTGGTCGGACGAGATCTACCGTATCTTCGAGATCGATCCGGCGCAGTTCGGCGCTTCCTATGAGGCGTTCCTGGATGCCATCCATCCCGAGGACAGGAGCTTCGTCAACAAGGCCTACACCGATTCGGTGCGGGACCGGACGATTTATGACATCACGCACCAGTTGCTGATGAAGGATGGGCGGGTGAAGCATGTCCGCGAGGTATGCAAGACCTTTTATGACGAAGACGGCAAACCCGTGCGCTCCATCGGGACGGTGCAGGACATCACCGAGCGCAAGCAGCACGAGCTGGCCGTGGAGCGTGCCAACCGCGCGTTGCGCACCATCAGCGCGGGCAACCAGACGCTGATCCATGCGGATGACGAGACGCAGCTGCTGCGCGAGATGTGCCATGCGGCGCTCGATGCCGGCGGCTACCGCATGGCCTGGGTCGGGTATGCGGGAGATGACGGGGACAAGTCCATCCGCCCCATGGCGCAAGCCGGTTTCGATGAAGGTTACCTGGAATCCGCGCGGATCACCTGGGCGGACAACGAGCGGGGACGCGGGCCGACCGGAACTGCGGTGCGCACCGGTCGGACGCAGGTCGCGCAAAACATCCTGACGGACCCGCACATGGCTCCCTGGCGCGAAGCGGCGCGGGAGCGGGGCTATGCCTCCAACATCGCGCTGCCGCTGATGGACGGCGAGAGGTGCTTCGGCGTGCTGGCGATCTACGACAGCGAAGCGGATGCCTTCGACGCGGATGAAGTCAGGCTGCTGGAAGAGATGGCGGGCGACTTGGCCTTCGGCATCCTCACCCTGCGCATCAAGGCGGCGCACCAGGAGCATGAGCAGCGCCTGCAGAAGAATATGCTGCAAACGGTGGAGGCGATCGCCAAGATCGTCGAGATGCGCGATCCCTATACTTCCGGCCATCAGGCGCGGGTAGCCCATCTGGCGCGGGAGATCGCGTTCCGGATGGGGCTGCCCGAGGAACAGGCGCAGGCGATCCATCTGGCCGGTCTGGTGCACGACCTGGGCAAGATACGCGTCCCGGCGGAGATACTGAGCAAGCCGGGCAGCCTGGACGAGATCGAATACAGCCTGATCAAGATACACCCGCAGGCGGGTTACGACATCCTGAAAGGCGTGGACTTCTCATGGCCGATCGCGCAGATGGTATTGCAGCATCACGAGCGCATGGACGGCTCGGGCTACCCGCAGGGGCTGAAGGGGGACGACATACTGCCGGGCGCGCGCATCCTGAGCGTGGCGGACGTGGTCGAGGCGATGTCCTCGCACCGCCCGTATCGTGTCGGACGGGGGATAGAGGCGGCGCTGGAGGAGATCGTGCACGGACGCGGCACCCGTTTCGACCCGCAGGCGGTGGATGCCTGCCTGGCGCTGTTTCACGAGCAGCATTACAGTTTCGGGTAGGTGCCAATTTGCTCGCGTGTTCGTGCCATGCATGCCCCATGCGGCAAGGTATGGAATAGGTGATTATTTAACTCAACCATTGTTTGTACCCGGCTATTTGGCTACAATTTGCAACCCGCTGAAATTTCACACCAAGGAGATCGAACATGGAACATACCCTCCCACCCCTGCCTTACGCCAAGGACGCGCTACAACCGCACATGTCGCAGGAAACCTTCGAATACCATTACGGCAAGCATCATCAGGCCTATGTGACCAACCTGAACAACCTGATCAAGGGCACCGAATACGAAAACCTCGACCTCGAAGCCATCGTCAAGAAGGCGCCTGCTGGCGGCATCTACAACAACGCGGCGCAGGT
>Ga0154346_132_pt2 | contig 20049 bp, 16 predicted proteins | sample RifGroA2_FD_115874 | JGI IMG/M metagenome (GOLD analysis project Ga0154346, IMG submission 115874) | Gallionellales bacterium GWA2_60_18 | reverse complement strand
ATGCTCGCGGGCGAGCCGTATCTGGACAAGCCGCCGCTGTTCTACTGGAGCGCCGCGCTGTCTGCCAAACTGTTCGCACCGCTGCTGCCGCTGCATGACGGCGCGCGCTTGGCGAGCGGTTTCTATACCGCGCTCGCACTGCTGTTCACCGGGCTGGCCGGGCGCAGACTGTACGGCGAGAACCGCGGCTGGGCCGCCGCCATCATCCTGATCGGCTGCCTCGGCATGCTGGTGCGCGCGCACCAGATGATCACCGACCTCGGCCTGCTGGCCGGCTGCGCGATGATGCTGTACGGCTTCACGCTCAGCCAGGAACGCAGCGTGCGCGCCGGCCTGCTGATCGGCACCGGCATGGGCATCGGTTTCATGTCCAAGGGCTTCATCGCACCGCTGCTGTTCGTGCTGATCGCCGCCGCGCTGCCCGCGCTATTCTCCCAGTGGCGCGTGCGCCGCTATCTTTCCAGCCTCGCCGTCGCCGCGCTGTGCGCCCTGCCCTGGCTCATTATATGGCCGCTGCTGCTGTACCTGCACTCGCCGCAACTGTTCGCCGACTGGGCGTGGACACACAACATCGGCAACTGGCTGGACTATGCCGGACGCGGCCCGACACACGAATCGTTCTACTATCTGAAGAACCTGCCCTGGCTGGCGTGGCCCGCGCTGCCGCTGGCGGCTTGGGTGGTGTGGCAGTCGCGCCGCCGCCTGGCGCAGCGCGACGACCTGCAACTGCCGCTGGTCGCATTCGGCGTGATGCTGGTGACGCTCAGCTTCGTGCCCGACATCAAGGAAGTATTCGCGCTGCCGATGCTGCTGCCGCTCGCCCTGCTCGCCACCGCCTCACTGTCCGCACTCCGGCGCGGCGCGGCCAACGCGCTCGACTGGTTCGGCCTGATGACCTTCGCCTTGCTCGCCATCGCGATGTGGTGGGGCTGGGCCGGACTGCTGCTGGACAACCACGCCAAGATCACGCGCTGGCTGAAGGACTACCAGCCCGGCTTCGATCCGGAATTCCAGACCACGCCTTTCGTCATCGCGGTCATCGCCACGGTGCTGTGGCTGGTGCTGGTGTGGCGCGTCGGCCGCTCGATGCGCCGTGCCGTGGTGAACTGGGCGGCGGGCATCACCCTGCTATGGATACTCGCCATGACGATCTGGCTGCCCTGGCTGGACAGCGGCAAGAGCTACCGCCACATGGTCGCCTCGATGAAACACGCCATGCCGACAAAATACCAGTGCGTCGGGCGCGACTACCTCGGCGACGGCCAGCGCGCCATGCTGCATTACTTCGGCGGCATCCTCACGCGCGAAGACCGCCACGAACGCTGCGACCTGCGCCTGATCCAGGGCGACCGGCTATCCAAGCCGCTGCTGGACGAAAAACGCTGGAAGAAAATCTGGGAAGGCAGCCGCAAGGGCGACAAGAACGAGCATTACCGGCTATACCGGAAGTTGTAGGGTGGGCACGTTTTTTGTGCCCACGCGAAAATATCCGCCGCTAACAGTTCCGTAGGTTGGGTTGGCGCACGGTGCGTAATCCAACACCAACACCGTCGGGGGTAGCCCGACAGCTAGTTACTTTTTCTTGCTTCGCCAAGAAAAAGTAACCAAAAAGAAGGCGACCCCAGCTTACCGCCGCTTCGCGGTTCCCTGCGTTGCTCGACTGGTCAGGCGGCTGCGGAACTCGCGCTACGCGCTCAGACAGTCCTCGCCGACATCCCCTGACCAGCCTGCGCTACTCGGCGGCGCACAGGGGAGGAAAGTCATAAGCCGAAACCCGAACCCCAAAATCCAAAACCAGTGAGGCGGGCACGCCCGCCTCACCAACACAAAAAAACGTGCGCGCAGCGCACACAAAACCGCCTTTGACTTACCTTCCCTTGAGCGCCGCCTCGATCAGATGCAAACGAGCGGTGATGTTAGGCGAGCACTGTTTGAGCACGTGGCCGCGTAGCGGATCGTGCGAGTTGCGCAGCCCCGCTCGTTTGCATCTGATCGAGGGCACCCCGCAGGGGCGGCAAACCAGGGTCGCCTTTTCTTTGGTTCCTTTCTTTTGGCGAAGCAAAAGAAAGGAACTTGCTGCCGGGCAACCCCCGGCGATTTTGATGGATATCGCAGAGTTTATCCTGAGCGCAGTCGAAGGGTTCAACCCATCCTACGCTTGCTTCCATGTCTCCGGATCTAGTGATCGCGATACCGACTGAAAGATGGACGTGAGATCTTTCAATTCAGAGATCATTTGTTCTTGCACCCTTGGGTCGTGCATCTTCTTTCCATACGCACCGAAAAAACGGTGCATCAGATAGTTTCGTTTTTCTAGCACAGAATCCATTAGCTCACGTTGCTTATCAGAAAAAATGAAGTGTTGCTTGTACTCCTTGAGCAAGACGCCCAAAGGTAGGCGCTGAAGCTTATCGTAAATTTCCACTACTATTTCCGAGTTGAGGTTAGCTGTTTGCTTCCATTTCGGACCCAATAGCAGATACACGATTCGGTATTCGATATTGCTGCAATTGTGAGCAGCTATTCCGTAAAGCCGGTATAGCTCGTTTAGCTGCGCGCTCTCCTGAAGATCAGCCATATCTAAAGTGGGGCTCAACGCAGTTTTGGCGTCTCACAAACCACATCCCCACACTGCCCCCGATTGCGCAGAGCATGATCAATCAACACCAGCGCCACCATCGCCTCCGCAATCGGCGTAGCGCGTATCCCCACACAGGGATCATGCCTGCCCTCGGTAGAAACCTTCACCGCCTCCCCCGCCTTGTTGATCGAGTTGCGTTCAATGCGAATGCTCGAAGTCGGCTTGATCGCGTAATGCGCGACGATGTCCTGCCCGGTGGAGATGCCGCCGAGGATGCCGCCCGCGTTGTTCGATAAGAAGCCCTGCGGCGTGAGTTCGTCGCCGTGCTCGCTGCCTTTTTGCGTGACGCAGCCGAAGCCCGCGCCGATCTCCACACCCTTGACCGCGTTGATACCCATCAGCGCATGGGCGATGTCGGCGTCCAGCCGGTCGAACACCGGCTCGCCCCAGCCCACCGGGACGTTGTGCGCCACCACGGCGAGCTTGGCGCCGATGGAGTCGCCGGATTTGCGCAGCGCGTCCATGTAGTCTTCCAACTGGCCGACATAGCTGGCGTCGGCGACGAAGAAGCTGTTGCCGTCGGCGGTCACGTCGCCCCAGCTCTTGAACGGGATCACGATCTCGCCGAGTTGCGCGAGATAGCCTTGCACGTACACGCCGTATTGTTCGTGCAGCCATTTCTTGGCGATGGCGCCCGCCGCCACGCGCGCCGCGGTCTCGCGCGCCGAGGCGCGTCCGCCGCCGCGATGGTCGCGAATGCCGTATTTCTGCCAGTAGGTGTAGTCGGCGTGGCCGGGGCGGAAGGTGTCGGCGATGTTGCCGTAGTCCTTGCTGCGCTGGTCTTCGTTGCGAATCAGTAGCGCGATGGGGGTGCCGGTGGTCTTGCCTTCGAACACGCCGGAGAGTATCTCCACCGTGTCCGACTCCTGACGCTGCGTGACATGGCGCGAGGTGCCGGGCTTGCGCCGGTCGAGGTCGGGCTGGATGCAGGCGGCGCTCAATTCCATCCCCGGCGGGCAGCCGTCGACGATGCAGCCGATGGCCGCGCCGTGCGATTCGCCGAAGGAAGTGACGGTGAACAGCTTACCGAAAGTGTTTCCAGACATGGCTGTGGCCTCGCTAAAAGAGTGCGCGAAGTTTAACATACGGCCCATTGACGATAACCCGTCATTCCGGCCTGCGCCGGAATAATGACGGACACGGAGAATCATAGATGAAAGCCATCCTCGCCACCGCCGCAGGCGGCGTCGAAGTCTTGCAACTGCATGACGTGCCGCAACCGGAACTGCCGTCGCCGCACCATCTGCTGGTGAAGCTCGCCGCCGCCGGGGTGAATCCGCTCGACACCAAGCTGCGCGCCAGGCCGGCCTATCATCCCGACAAGCTGCCGGCCATCCTCGGCTGCGACGGCGCGGGCATCGTGACGGCGGCGGGCGCACAGGTGACGCGCTTCAGGGTCAACGACGAAGTGTATTTCTGCAACGGCGGCATCGGCGACGAGCCGGGCTGCTACGCCGAATACACCACGCTGCACGAGGATTACTGCGCCGCGAAGCCTGCCAACCTGTCGTTGCAGGACAGCGCCGCGCTGCCGCTGGTGCTGATCACCGCGTGGGAGGCATTGGTCGAACGCGCCGGCCTGCAAGCCGGGCAGACGATACTCATCCATGCCGCCGCCGGCGGTGTCGGGCATGTCGCGCTGCAACTCGCGCATCATCTCGGCGCGCACATCGCGGTGACAGTCGGATGCGACCGCAAGGTCGGGCTGGTGCACGGTCTGGGCGCGGAGAAGATCGTCGATTATCACGCGCAGGATTTCGTGCAGGAGGTGCTGGACTGGACGGAAAGCAAGGGAGCGGACGTGGTGTTCGATACCGTGGGCGGCGACACTTTCTTGCGCTCGCTCGATGCCGCGCGCATCGGCGGCAAGGTGGTCAGCCTGCTCGCCACCGCGCTGACGCAGGACGATGTGCAGAAGGCACGGCTGCGCAACCTGTCGTTGTGTTTCGAACTGATGCTCACGCCGCAGGTGATGAATCTGCACGAGGAGCGTGTGCGCCAGCGCAAGATACTGGAACAGGGCGCGCAACTGGTCGAGGCGGGACGTCTGGGCGTGCTGGTGACGAAAAAGCTGCCGCTGGAGCAGGCCGCCGAGGCGCACCGCATGATCGAGGCGGGCGGCATGACCGGCAAGATCGTGCTGACGCTGTAGGAGCGCCGGAAGGCGCGAGATTCCCGCCGCGCTACCGTATTTTCGCGGCTGCCGCCGCTCCTACAACGATGAGATTGGAACGATATGTTAATAGACACCCACTGCCATCTCGACGCCGCCGAATTCGGCAGCGCGCAGGCCGACATCGTGCGCGCTGCCGCAGCAGCGGGCGTGGACCGCATCGTCGTGCCCGCGGTGAATCGCAACAACTTCGAGGCCGTGCGCAAGCTGTGCGCGCTGCACCCAGGCTGCGCGCCGGCCTACGGCATCCATCCGATGTTTGTCGACAGCGCCATGCCGGATGATCTGACGGTGTTGCGCAACTATCTGCGCGACCACCGCCCGGTGGCGATCGGCGAGATCGGCATGGATTTCTTCATCGCCAATTACGCGCAGGCGCGCCAGGAGCACTTCTTCGTCGAACAACTCAAGCTGGCACGCGAGTTCGACCTGCCGGTGCTGCTGCACATCCGCCGCGCGCAGGACATCATCCTCAAGCACCTGCGCCTGCACAGGGTGAGGGGCGGCATCGCCCATGCCTTCAACGGCAGCCGCCGGCAGGCGGAGGAGTTCATCAAGCTCGGTTTCAAGCTCGGCTTCGGCGGCGCGATGACCTGGCCGCGCGCCACACACTTGCGCGACCTCGCCGCGACCCTGCCGTTGGAGACCATCGTGCTGGAGACCGACGCGCCGGACCTGCCTCCGGCATTCCTGCCGCGCGGCGCGCCGAACAAGCCGGAATACCTGCCGCGCATCGCGCAGACGCTGGCGGAGTTGCGCGGTGTACCGCCGCAAGAGATTGCGCGCATCACCACACAGAATGCATCATCCGTGCTTCCACGACTCTTTGCGCCCGACTGACACCATGCCTCTGCATCCACTCGACGACACCCATGAACGCCGCTTCGGCGGCATCGACCGCCTGTATGGCGAGGGCGCCCGCATCGCGCTGCATCGCGGCCGCGTGGCGGTGGTGGGGGTGGGCGGAGTCGGTTCCTGGGCGGTCGAGGCGCTGGCGCGCAGCGGCGTCGGCAACCTCACGCTGATCGACTTCGACCAGATCGCCGTGTCCAACGTGAACCGGCAGATCCAGGCGCTGGACAGCACGCTGGGCGAGGCCAAGGTGCTGGCGCTACAGGCGCGCATCCGCGACATCAATCCCGCTTGCCGGGTGCATGCCATCGAGGATTTCCTGACGCTGGAGAACCTGCCGCAACTGATCGCCCCGGGCGCGTTCGATGCCGTCATCGACGCCTGCGACGAGGCGCGGGTGAAAGCCGCCCTGATCGCGCATGCCCGCTACAACAAGATTCCGCTGGTGGTGTGCGGCGCGGCAGGCGGGAAGGATGATCCGCTCAGTCTGCGCGCGGCGGACATCGGGCAGGTGACGCACGATGCGTTGCTGGCGCGGGTGAGAAATTTGCTGCGCAAGGAACACCGCCTGTTGCCGAGGAAGAACGGCAAGTTCGGCGCCGTCTGCGTGTATCTGGAGCAACCCGCGCGCAAAGGGACGAGCTGCACCACGGGAGACCTGAGTTGTGCGGGTTATGGTTCGGCGGTGACGGTGACGGCGGCGATGGGTTTTGCCGCGGCGGCGCTATGCCTGGAGCGGATCACAATCCGGCAGGAGGATTGAACCTGAAACGGGGTTCACTTTTTGTGCTGCGTCCGGTAGCAGGTTGCGGTCTGACGGTAATGATCGCATTCGCCGGAATGATCGACCGGCATGATCTTCAGATGCGCGACACAGACCACTTGATTCGCATCGCTCTTGCTCCTGAGCGTCCAGTCGCAATTGCCGCACGTCCGGCGCAGAGCACTGGACTGTTTTGCCTGTTTCATTACTTCCTCCAGTCATGCCGATGATGTAATGGTTTTTGCTGCAATCCCGGAGCAGGTCCGGCCATCGGTCATGAAAAACCATATCATTTGGCGGGAAATTTCGCCAGCACTTCGTAGCGCGCGCCCTGTTCGTCGCGCAGCGAGCGCACCAGCACGAAATCCCGCGCCTGCCAGACGGCGGGCGGCAGCTCCGGCAAGGGGGTGTCGCCCCATTGCGCATGGCGCAGCAGCGTGACATGGGGTTTGTAGATTCGCCGCTCGAAACGGAAGCGGTGCACCGCCAGCCGCTGTTCCAGACTGTGCACCAGCGCATGCAGCGCTGCGGGAACGGCACCCGGCGCGGCGAACACGACATGATTGTGGCCCCAGTAACGCGCGCCGTCGAAGCGCAGCTCGAACGGCCCGAATGCCACTTCCTGCGCCGCCAACTGCAATGGTTCCAGCCGCTGCACGGGCATCTCGCCGAGGAACACCAGCGTGGTATGCAGCGTATCGGGGCGCATCGCGCGCCCGCCGCACAGTTCGCGCAACGGCTCCTGCCACGCCGCCAGCGCGGCGCGCTCAGCGTCATCCGGCCAGAGCGCGAAAAACACCCGGTTGCAAGAGTTCACCGATTTCATGATGCACATTCTATCCGCAACGCCGTCGGGGTCGAGCGATGGCGCGCGATACGGTAGAATGAACGCCCCGAAACCAAGGCTACCGGCATGAACGCTCGGCTCCGCGAAATCCCATACAATTACACGTCATTCTCCGACCGCGAGATCATCTTGCGCATCCTCGGTGCTGAAGCGTGGGACATCATCAACACGCTGCGCGAACAACGCCGCACCGGTCGCTCGGCGCAGATGCTGTACGAGGTGCTGGGCGATATCTGGGTGCTGATACGCAACCCGTATCTGGAAGATGACCTGCTCGCCAACCGCAAGCGGCGCGAGGCGCTGATCGGCGCGCTGCATCACCGCCTGAACGCCATCGAGGCACGGCGCGTGGCCGCCGAAGACGTGTCCGATACCAGGGAAAGTCATAACGACGCGGTAAAGCGCCTGCTCGAACTGGCCAGCGCGGCAGTCCACCGCTTCGCCGACGAATTCGAGCATACCCTGCAGTTACGCAGGCGCGCGTTGCGCGTGCTGGGCCGCATCACCCGCCGCGACAATATCCAGTTCGACGGGCTGGCACGCGTGTCGCACGTGACGGACGCGACCGACTGGCGCGTGGAATATCCGTTCGTGGTGCTGACGCCGGACGCCGAGGACGAGGTCGCACCGCTGGTGCGCGCCTGTATCGAACTCGGCCTGACCATCATCCCGCGCGGCGGCGGCACCGGCTATACCGGCGGGGCCATTCCGCTCGACCGCTATTCCGCCGTGATCAACACCGAAAAACTGGATGCCCTGTCGCCGGTCGAGCGGCTGACGTTGCCTGGGCTGCACGAGTCCTATGCCACCATCCATTGCGGCGCGGGCGTGGTGACGCGGCGGGTGATGGAGGCCGCCGACGATAACGGACTGGTGTTCGCGGTCGACCCCACCTCGGCCGACGCCTCCTGCATCGGCGGCAACGTGGCGATGAACGCCGGCGGCAAGAAAGCCGTGCTGTGGGGCACCGCGCTGGACAATCTGGCCTCGTGGAAGATGGTGACCCCGGACGGCCTGTGGATGCTGGTCGAGCGTCTGGAGCACAACCTCGGCAAGATCCACGATGCGGAGAGCGCGAAGTTCCGCATCGCGCGCTATCACGATGCGGCGTGCCGGCAACCGGCCGGCGAACCCGAGATCCTGTCCATCCCCGGCAACGCGTTCCGCAAGGCCGGGCTGGGCAAGGACGTCACCGACAAGTTCCTATCCGGCCTGCCCGGCATCCAGAAGGAGGGCTGCGACGGCATCATCACCTCGGCGCGCTTCGTCCTGCACCGCGCCCACGCGCACACCCGCACGGTGTGCCTGGAGTTCTTCGGCCAGGTACGCGAGGCGGTGCCCGCCATCGTGGAGATCACCGGATTATTTGACAACAAATCATCTTTCGCCTCCCCGGTGTTCCTCGCCGGGCTGGAACATCTGGACGAGCGCTATCTCAAGGCGGTGGGCTATGCCACCAAGTCCAGACGCGGCACGCGCCCGAAGATGGTGCTGGTCGCGGACGTGGCCGGCGACGATGCGGACGCTGTCGCCGCTGCCGCTTCGGAGATCGTGCGGCTGGCCAACCTGCGCCACGGCGAAGGCTTCATCGCCGTATCCGCCGAGGCGCGCAAGAAGTTCTGGCTCGACCGCGCGCGCACCGCCGCCATCGCGCGCCACACCAACGCGTTCAAGGTCAACGAGGATGTGGTGATCCCGCTGCCGCGCATGGGCGATTATTGCGACGGCATAGAGCGCATCAACATCGAGCTGTCGCTTTCCAACAAACTCGCACTGCTGGATGCGCTGGACGAGTTTTTCGTCGGTGAACTGCCGCTCTATTACCAGGACGATGCGCAACTGGGCGATGAAGAACTGCTGGGCAACCGTCGCCAGAACGCACAGCAACTGCTCGCCGAGGTGCGCAACCGCTGGACCTGGTTGCTGGAGAATCTTGATGGAGCCTGTAGCGGGTTGCCGGTAGCGGGTAGCACAACCCCGCCTCAAGCTACGAGCCACGAGCTACCGCCTACCAGCTCTATCTTCCACGCCCTGCAAGACCATACCCTGCGCGCCTCATGGAAGCGCGAGGTGCGCGAGCCGCTGCGCCAGATGTTCAGTGGCCGCACCTATCAAACCATCCTCGAACGCTGCGAGGCGATCCATGCCCGCGTGCTGAAGAGCCGCGTGTTTGTCGCGCTGCACATGCATGCGGGCGACGGCAACGTGCACACCAACATCCCGGTCAACTCGGACGACTACGCCATGCTGCAGCAGGCCTACGGCGCGGTAGACCGCATCATGCGGCTGACGCGCGACCTGGGCGGCGTGATCTCCGGCGAGCACGGCATCGGCATCACCAAATTCGATTACCTGGAACAGCAGGAGATCGCCCCCTTCATCGCCTACAAGCAGAGGATCGATCCGGACGGGCGCTTCAACAAGGGCAAGCTGTTGCCCGGCAGCAATCTGGAGCGCGCCTATACTCCCAGCTTCAACCTGATGGAACTGGAGAGCCTGATCCTGGAACAGAGCGAGCTCGGCGACATCTCCGATTCGATCAAGGATTGCCTGCGTTGCGGCAAGTGCAAGCCGGCCTGCAATACCCATGTGCCGCGCGCCAACCTGCTGTATTCGCCGCGCAACAAGATCCTCGCCGCCTCGCTGCTGATCGAGGCGTTCCTGTATGAGGAACAGACCCGGCGCGGCATTTCCGTCGCGCACTTCGCCGAGTTCGGCGATGTCGCCGATCACTGCACGGTGTGCCACAAATGCAAGGCGCCCTGCCCGGTGGATATCGACTTCGGCGACGTCTCGGTGGCGATGCGCAATTTCCTGCGCAAGCAGGGCAAGAAGAAGTTCAATCCGGCGACAGCCGCCTCGATGCTGTTCCTCAACGCCACCGACCCGGCCACCATCAAGCTGGTGCGCAAGGTTCTGATCGAGTGGGCCTACCGCGGGCAGCGCATGGCGTACCGCATGGCCAAAGGCATAGGGCTACTGACCGAGCAGACCCGCCACCCGCCCGCCACCGTCGGCAAACCGCCGCTCAAGGCGCAGGTGATCCACCTCATCAACAAGCCGCTGCCCGCCGGGGTGCCGAGCCGCACTGCGCGCGCGCTGCTCGACATCGAGGATGCTACCGTGGTGCCGGTGATCCGCGACCCGCGCAAGGCCGGCGAAGACGCCGAGGCGGTGTTCTACTTCCCCGGTTGCGGCTCGGAGCGCCTGTTCAGCCAGGTCAGCCTGGCAACGCAGGCGATGCTGTACGACCTCGGCGCGATCACCGTGCTGCCGCCCGGTTACCTGTGCTGCGGCTATCCGCAGACCTCTGCCGGGCGCGAAGACATCGGCGGCAGAATCACCATGGACAACCGCGTGCTGTTCCACCGCGTCGCCAACACGCTGAACTATCTGGATATCAAAACAGTGATCGTGTCGTGCGGCACCTGCATGGACCAGTTGCTGCAATACCAGTTCGACAAGATATTCCCGGGATGCCGCCTGCTCGACATCCATGAGTATCTATTGGAGAAAGGGGTAAGGCTTCAGGACGTGGAAGGCACCCGATTCATGTACCACGACCCGTGCCACTCGCCGATAAAGACCCATCCGCCGCTGAAAGTGGTGAACGAGCTGATGGGCGTGCCGGTCGCATTGAACGAGCGCTGTTGCGGCGAGGCGGGCACCTTCGGCATGTCGCAGCCGCACATCGCCACCCAGGTGCGCTTCCGCAAGGAAGAGGAGATGCGCAAGGGTGCGGCCCTGTTGCGCGCCGACGGCTTCGCGGGCGAGGTAAAGATACTCACTGCCTGCCCGTCCTGCCAGCAAGGGCTGTCGCGCTACAACGACGACAGCGATACCACCTCGGACTACGTCGTGATCGAGATGGCCCGGCATCTGCTCGGCGAGAACTGGCTGGCCGATTATGTGGCCAAGGCCAATGACGGCAGCATCGAGAGGGTGCTGCTATGAGCAGGCACGACATTCGGTCAGCGCTTGGCACTGGCTCGCCATCCTTCACGCTGCCGCCGCTTGACGGGCGGGCATGCCTCATGGAAGTATCGGGCTGATACTCAAAACAACAAACATGCTGACCCTGCCGCTCGAACCCACCGACGACCGCGCCAATCCGTTCTGCAAGGATGCGGCCAGTTGCGCGCAATGGCTGGGGCAATTGCAACTGACCAATCTGCAGCTGGCGCACAGCCTGTTGCTCACCCAGATCAATGAACTCAACCGCTATCCGATGCGTGGCCAGGAGCGGCTTGACACGCTGGAACTGCTGCGCGAGACCGTCGGCTATGTGCAGGACGATTACGCCAAGAAACTCATCGCCAAGCCGCTGCCGCTGAACGAGAGCGAGCTGATGGTGTTCGTCGCGCTGGTGCAGTTGTGGCAGGCGATGGTGCTGGGCTATCAGCGCTGCCTGCAAGGCTATATGGCCGGCGACAAGCAACTCGCCAGGCATGGGGCCTTGCTGTGCCAGCGCTGCCTGCTGTACAGCGGCCTGGAGATATTCGAGCATCTGCGCACCGGCTACGAGTTCGATGCCAAGCTGTGGCACCAGTTGCATGAATTGTATGCCTTTGCCGAAGAACACGGCCTGCACCAGGCCGAGGTACCCGATCCGCTCAGCGCCATCCAGCCGCGCAGCAGTTGCCTCGGCGTCTATGTCAAATCCCTGCTCGCCTGCTATGCGCGTCCCGCCGAGCTGACCCGCACCCAGTTGCATCTGCTGGATCGCTGGCTGGCGCAATGGTGCAATACGGTCACGGTGGAGCGCAGCTACACCGTCAGCAAGGGGGACGCCCTGCCGCTCGCCATCGACCTGGCCAGCAAGCGCGGGCTGCAACCCGTCAAGACCGTCACCCATAACGAAACCATGCGCTACCTGGCCATGGTGCCGCTGTCCAAGCTGCTGCGCGTCAAGACCATCCTGCTGCAGCAGGGCCAGACCCCGCGCCAGGCCAACCTGAGCGACCACAGCACCAGCAACGACTGCATCGAGTTCCTGTCTTTCCTGCACCAGTGCTGGTGCGAAGACCGCAACACGCGCGCCACCGAGCGCAAACCGGTCGCCCAGCAGGCGCAACTCTGCTACAAGCCGGAAAGCATCTACGCGCACCTGTCCGGCAGGCCGTTCAAACAACCCGCACCGGAGACGTCAGTAGGCAGCGCGGCGCGGCGGCAGATCGAGACTTTTGGCCAGGTGCTGCAGGATGCGCACAACAAGGAACTGCTCGAAATGGGTTTCCCGCTGGAGACTTGGCATCTCGACAACGAAAGCATCATGGGCGCGCGGCTCACGCGCGCGGATACCTTCGGCGGACGCCTGGGCTACAACCAGCTGATCGCCCTGCGCCCCAGCGATGCGGCGACCTTCATGCTGGGCATCACGGCCTGGGCGAACGTCACGCGCGCCGGACAATTGCAGATCGGCGTGCGTTACCTGCAGGGTCAGGCCGAGGCGGTGAGCATCAAGGCGACCGGCGTCAACCTCACGGTGCCGGACAAATACGTCCCGGCCTTCCTGTTGCACGCCGTGCCGGCGCTCAACACCCCGCCCAGCCTGGTCGTTCCGCGCGACTATTTCCAGCCCAACCGCGTGGTCGAGGTGTTGCATGCCAATCTGGAAAAACAGCTGATCAAGATGGGGTTCAGCGTGGAGCACGGCCTGGATTACGAACGCGTCGGCTTCACGGCGGTTTCAATCTGAGAACGGGCTGCCTTTTTTCAACCTGGAAACCGTAGTTGAACGTGGTGGAGTGTGCTGTTTTTGCGGTGCAGGGCAAGGCGTTGCAACACCACCATGCGCCGCAAAAACTGTGCAATCCGCCACGTAGCGAACTCACCAACCGGCTGAAAGAGTAAATCGTGCTGTCGAGTAACAAATCGAGCGGTCAACTGCGGCTCCAGGTTCAATTCAACCCGGATGGATCGCGCGCCTGGCCGGAAACGCCAGCGCGAAGGTGCTGCCTTTGCCTTCTTCGCTTGTGATATCCAGCCGGGCCTGATGGCGCATCGCGACATGTTTGACAATCGCCAGCCCCAGCCCGGTACCGCCGGTCTCGCGCGAACGGCTGCGGTCCACGCGGTAGAAACGCTCGGTCAGGCGCGGGATGTGCTGCGGCGCGATGCCGATGCCGCTGTCCTGTACCGCGAACACCGGATGGCTGTCGCGTTTCTCCCAGCGTAGCAGGATAGTCCCGCCTTCCGGCGTGTAGCGGATGGCGTTGCTGAGCAGGTTGCCGAACGCACTGCGCAACTCCTCGCGGTTGCCCGACAGGTTCTCGCCGCAAGACATCTCGAGGCGCAGTTCGCGTTTGCCGCCATCCAGCAGTTGCCCTTCGCGGAGCACGTCTTCAAGCAGCGGTTTCATCTCCACCTTTTCCTCGCGTAGCGGATTCTGGTCGTTCTCCAGGCTGGACAAAGCCAGCAGGTCGGCCACCAGGTGATCCATGCGCCGGGTCTGCTCGGCCATCAGCTGCAAGGCCTGCCGCGCATCCTCCTGACGCATGTCCGGCATGTCTTGCAGGTTCTCGACAAAGCCGTTCACCACAGTCAGCGGCGTGCGCAATTCATGCGACACATTGGCGACGAAGTCGCGCCGCATCGCCTCGATGCGTTCGAGCTGCGTGATATCGCGGCTGATCAGCAGGCGCTTGTTCGCGCCATAGGGAATCAGCTTGATGGACAGCACCATGTCGCCGTGGCGCGCCGGGCGCATCACCAGCGGCTGGGCAAAATCCGCCTTCTGGAGATAATCGATGAATTCCGGCTGGCGCACCAGATAAGTGATGTCCTGCATGACATCATGCTCGGGATCCAGGTCGAAGTGGCGCTGGGCAAGCGGGTTGCTCCACTCGATGCGGTTCGCCTCGTTCAGGATCGCCACACCTTCCGGCAGCGCGGCGGTGGCCTGTTCGATATGTTGCAGTTCTGCCGCCAGGTCCCGCCGGGTCTGCTGGTGCAGCTTCACCATCTTGTACAGCTGCGAGAACACCTCGTCCCAGAAACCTTCCGCCTCCGGAATGGTCTCGATGCGCGGATCGTCCAGCCAACGCTCCAGCCTGAACAGCTGCCGCGCATGGCGCGCCATGAATATCAGCAGCACCAGCAGCATGAACGACAGGGCTACGCTGGCCGAAAAGACGCCCCACAACAGCAGCGCAAACAGCGCGCTGGCTGCGACCGGCAAGAGCAGCCTGAACCAGAAATCCTGCAATGCATCCCCTCAATTCACGGAAAATCGGTAACCGCTGCCGCGCACCGTCTGGATTAGCGCGTCCATTCCGGACGCCTCCAGCGCGGCGCGCAGGCGGCGGATATGCACGTCCACCGTGCGCTCCTCGACGAACACCTGGGTGCCCCACACCTGGTCGAGCAGTTGCGTGCGACTATACACGCGTTCCGCATGGGTCATGAAAAAGTGCAGCAGGCGGAACTCGGTCGGCCCCAGTTCCACCGGCACGCCTTTCACGCTCACCCGGTGCGCCGAGGGCGACAGCTCGAGACCGCCCGCCGCCACCGTCTCATCCGGCAATTGCGGGGCATGGCGGCGCAGCACGGCACGGATGCGCGCCATCAGTTCGCGCGGCGAGAACGGTTTGGTGATGTAATCGTCCGCGCCGGACTCCAGCCCCAGTATCTTGTCGCGCTCGTCGCCGCGCGCGGTCAACATGATGATGGGGATGTCGCGGGTGCGCGCATCGGCGCGCAGCTGCCGCGCCAGCACCAAGCCGCTGGTGCCCGGCAGCATCCAGTCCAGCAATATCATGTCCGGCAGGGTATCGCGGATCTGGCGCCATGCGCTGTCGGCATCCTCCGCGCGCAGCACCTGGAAGCCGGCCTGCATGACGTTGAATTCGAGCAGCTTCAGGATCGCCGGCTCGTCTTCCACCACCAGTATCTTCGCACTCATCGTTATTCCCCCGCTATCGTTCAGGATTGCAAGGGTATGAAAATTTCATGACAGGGAGATGACAATGGCGCCCCCCGGAACTAACCGTGGGAAGCGCGATGAGGCGCCGGCCCGGACAGCAGTGAACCGGCGACCATGCCGACGACGCTCATCAGAAAGCCGGCAAATTGCGGCGGAAGATCGGCTTCCGGCACCAGGAACTCCATCGGCAGCCAGGTCGCCACACCCAGGCCCATCGCCAGATAGGCACCGAGCGTCGTGGCACGCTTCCAGTACAGCCCCGCCACCAGCGGCGTAAAGGCCAGCACCAGCGTCACCTTGTAGGCATTCTCCACCATCTGGTGGATGCCGGTCTCATGGTCCAGCGCCCACAGCGCGTAGAGCGTGACGCACCCCGAGAAGACCCCCACCACCCAGCGCGTCATCTCCAGCATCTTGTGGTCCGACAGGTTCTTGCGCGTGATCCAGCCCTTGAGCACGTTCTCGGATAATGTGACCGAAGGGGCGAGCAGGGTACCTGATGCGGTGCTCATGATCACCGACAGCAAGGCGCCGTAGAAGATCACCTGGGCGAACATCGGCAGGTGCGCCTTGACCAGCTCCGGCAACAGCTTCTGGCTGTCATCGGCGAGCCACTGCGCGGCCAGCGCCGGGTCGATCAGGTTGGCCGAGTAGGCCATGAACAACGGCACCGCGGCGAACAGGAAATAGGCCACACCGCCCAGCACCGTGCCCCACACCGCGACGTTCTCGTTCTTGGAGGAGTTGGCGCGCTGGAACACGTCCTGCTGCGGGATGGAGCCGAAGCCCATGGTCAGCAGGCCGGAGATGAAGGCGACCATGGCCACCGCATTCATCTCTGGCCAGAAATGGAATTTGGCGTTGTTGGCCGCGTGCTCGATCACCGGCGCGACGCCGCCGGTCATGTCGGCTAGCAGCGCCGAGATGTAGATCAGGCCGATGACGATGACGATCATCTGGACGAAGGTGGTCATGGCCACCGACCACATGCCGCCGTACAGCGTATACATCAGCACAATAGCGGCGCCGATGAGGATGCCCTGCGCCTGGGTGATCTGGCCGTCGGACAATACGTTGAACACCAGCCCCAGCGCGGTGACCTGCGCCGATACCCAGCCGAGATAGGACAGCGCGATGGCGATACCGGCGATGACCTCGACCTTGTGTCCATAGCGCTGGCGATAGAAGTCGCCGATGGTGAGCAGGTTCATGCGATAGAGCTTGCGCGCGAAGAACAGACCGAACAGGACCAGGCACAGCGAGGCGCCGAACGGGTCGGAGATCAGGCCGCCCAAGTCTTCTTCCATGAAGGTGGCGGGGATGCCGAGCACGGTCTCCGCGCCAAACCAGGTGGCAAACACCATGGCCAGCACGATGTACATCGGCAACGAACGTCCGGCAGTGATGTAGTCGCGCGCGTTGTGGACCTTGGTGGCCGCATACATGCCGATGCCGATTGAAACGATCAAATACAGAAAGACAAAACCGATCAACATGGCTGACGGGCTCCGGTAATCAAGATGACGCGGCACATTCTAGCAGCGAAGAACATACCGGGAAAACAGGCAAGCCGAGCGGCTCAAGCGCGCTCTGTGACAGCGGACTGGATGCGGTGCAGTTACGCATCATCGCCTGATCCTTGTGCACGAAGGTGCCGTCCAGCATCGGCTTCATCAGCGCCGGCACCAGCGGCTCGGTGGCGGCGACCACCACCATACCGAAGTGGATGCCGCAAAGACGCGCCAATAGGGTTTGACGTAGCCGAGCAGGCGCGCGTAAAGCTGGTAGCCGGTCATATGCATGATGGCGCGCACTTTAGCAGAAAAGCGCCCGCCAAAGCGCTCTGCATATGGACATAGCATGCGTCCACTGCTAGTCTGACCGCGCTCTCATTACACCTGTCACACCTGTCAGCCATGTTGCGACAACTGCGCCTGTTCCTCACCGCCGTCCAGTTCTTCACGCGCATCCCCGTGCCCGCGTGGGTGGGTCATTCCGCGCAACAACTCGAACAGGCCGCGCGCTATCTGCCGCTGGTCGGCATGCTCGTCGGCGCAATCGCCGCCGCCGTGCTGTATCTGGGCGCGCAGGTGCTGCCGCTGTCGCTGGCGGTGGGCCTGAGCATAGCCGCAAGCATCCTCGTCACCGGCGCATTCCACGAAGACGGCCTGAGCGACTTTGCCGACGGCTTCGGCGGTGGCCACACCAAAGAAAAGATGCTGGCGATCATGAAGGATTCGCGTGTCGGCGCCTATGGCGTGATCGCCATCGTGCTGGCGCTGCTGCTGAAATATCAGGCGCTGTTCGAGCTGTGCGGCAGACACTCGCTGCCGCTCGCCGCCGCCGCACTGATCGCGGCACACAGCGTCAGCCGCCTGATGGCGGCCAGCCTGATGCTCACCCAGCGCTACATCCGCGACGACGACAGTGCGCGCGCCAAACCAGTCGCGCAGCAACTCAGCCGCTTCAGCTTCGCCGTCGCGCTGCTCACCGGCAGCGCCACACTAGGCCTGCTATACGCCGCAGGCGCGGATGCCACGGCCCTGTTCTCCGCCACATTCGCTGCCCTGCTGATGCGCGCATACCTCGCCTGGCGGCTGCAACAACGGCTGGGCGGCTACACCGGCGACTGCCTGGGCGCGGTGCAGCAGCTTTCCGAACTGGCGTTTTACTTGGGCCTGCTCGCCGCACTTTGATGCAAACGCTCTATCTCATCCGCCACACCAAACCAAACATCGCGTCCGGTATCTGCTACGGCCAGCTCGACATCGACGTGGCCGGCAGCTTCGAAACAGAAGCGAACAACATCCTGCATTGCCTGCCGCCGCTGCAACTCGTCATCGCCTCGCCGCTGCTGCGCGCCCACCGGTTGGGCGAACATCTGGCGCAAGCGCTAGGCTGTCCACTGCGCAGCGACACACGCTTGATCGAGAAGCACTTCGGCGCATGGGAAGGCAAACCGTGGGACGATATTCCGCACAACGAGATCGACGCGTGGGCCGCCGATGTGATGGACTACGCCCCGCCGGGCGGCGAGTCGGCGCAGCAACTGATGCAACGCGCGCAGGGATTCATGCACGACTTGGCGCAACTGCCCCAGCAGCACATCGCGCTGGTCGCGCACGGCGGCAGCATACGCGCGCTGCTGGCGCTGTTCGCAGACGTATCGCTGGCGGATACGCTAGGTTGGCAGATGGAATATGGGGCAGTAGTTTGCGTGCAATTCGCCACAGACAGCCAGCATCTCCGATGCGCTCACGACTCGGAACGGATACCTCACAGGCAATCTTGATGTCGGTTTGGCACCATGAAGCGGGCGATCCGCTTCACGCCAAGAATAATGGACACACACTAACTGGCGGGGCAATCGGCATTCAAGTTTCAAAGAAAACCCATCCTCAGTTACATCGCCAGATCGAATACCGTCTCCGTATCCTCGTCCCACCCATCCCACAGGTAGTCGTTGGCCTTGCCGTCGGCGATCAGGCGCAGAGCGTAGTTAACCTGCTCCTTGTAAAACTCGCAGAAAGCACCGATCTTCTCCATGCCGCCATTCATTTCCTGTGCCTCGGCCGGACAGGGCGAGCCGCAGAAATGGCGGATCGCGCAGTCGCCGCAGGGGCTGAAAGTATCGACATCGCGCGTCGTCACGGCCTGGAAAGCGGTGGAGGCCAGCGCCGCTTCGACGCCGCCCTCAGCCAGCAAATTGCCGCCGTTGAATCGTGGCAGGCCGATGAACTCGCTGCACGGATACAGGCCGCCGTCTGCCGCCAGCGCGAAGAAAGCGCGGCCACCGCCACAGGGTGAGATATCGCACATCAGCCGTCGTGCCGTCGGCGCGAGAATTCCGATCAGGATATTGGCGAAATTGGCGACCATCAGCTTGCGCCCCGTTTCACGATAAAGCTCGTGTGTACGGTCCATGGCGGCAAAAAACGCCTTGGCCATATCACCGTCGGCCGGCTTCACGCCGCGCGCACCGGGCAGGGTGCAGCGTACCGTATTGAGCATGCAGGTCGGCACTTCGTTGGCATGGAACAGCTCGACCATCTGCGTCAGATAGGGCAGGTTTTCGGTGGTGCAGGTGGTGATGACGCTCCACGAGCCATAGCCTTTCAACTTCTTCATCGCCGCCAGTACCTTGTCATGCACACTCTTGCCGCCCCAGGTTTTGCGCGTGGCATCGGTGATGCCGGCAAAAGGACCGTCCAGCGACAGGCCGATGCTGACGTTGCGCGAAGTAAGAAATTCCAGCGCCGCGTCATCGAGCAGCGTACCGTTGGTTTGCAAGCCGAAAACAAAATCATCGGAAAATGCATCGATGGCGGAGAATACCGCCGCCTTGTTCATCAACGGTTCTGCGCCGTGAAAAATGGCGCGCGGCTTGCGCCCTTCCGGCATCACCGAGCGGAAGTAGTCGCGCAGTTTGCCGAGCGAGGCGGCCAGCATTTCTGGCGGCATGTGACTGCCGTTGCTGCGCTGCTCGCCGGGCAGGTAGCAGTAGGTGCAATCGAGGTTGCAGCGCTCGGTCGGATTCAGGTAAACACCGGAAGGTTTCAACTCGAAGCGTAGCGCATGCAGCTCGCGGGCGAAACTGTCGGCCTTGGCCCGATAGCTGTCGAGCAGCGTGCCGCCAGCAATCTCTTCCCGGATGCGCGTCTTGTCGACCAACGCCCAGAAGGCGGTGTTCGGGTCGGTGACGGCGGCGTAAACAGCGTGGCCGATGTCCACGGGGATGAATACCGGGCTGGCATCGGCCCGGCGCAAAACAGCAGCCGTCATTTGGCCGCCTTCTTGTCCATCAGCACATAGTGCGAGAGACCGATGCCGTCCGGGTTGCAACTCTTGC
>Ga0154346_114_pt1 | contig 20120 bp, 21 predicted proteins | sample RifGroA2_FD_115874 | JGI IMG/M metagenome (GOLD analysis project Ga0154346, IMG submission 115874) | Gallionellales bacterium GWA2_60_18 | reverse complement strand
CCGCGCCAGTTCCGGCAATTCATTCTGCGTCAGGATGCGCGCCGCGAAGCGCTCGCCGTAGCGCGCCCACAGCGCCTCGATACGGGCGTATTCAACGATGTCGGTGCCGATGCCAAATATCATTCATTATTCCCGCGCATGACCGGCGAGTTGGCTGGCGTTTGTTAGTCTGGCCGAATGGCTGATAGTGACATCAGGCGGCAATCCTGCCGTCAAAAGGCTCTTCATCTTGCGCACCGCCGCATCCAGCCCGATGAACACAGCTTCGGCGATGATGGCATGGCCGATATTCAATTCGACGATATTGGGAATGGCGAGGATGGGCTGCACGTTGTGGTAGTTCAGACCATGCCCGGCATTCACCTGCAAGCCATAGGCATGGGCATATTCAGCCGCGACGCGCAGGCGTTCCAGTTCGTTGTTGCGCTCCGGCATACTGTCGGCATCGGCATATCTGCCGGTATGCAGCTCGATCACCGGCGCGCCGGTGCGGCGCGCGGCGTCGATTTGTTTTACGTCCGGGTCGATGAACAGTGACACGCGGATGCCCGCCTCGCCGCACAAGTCGCACGCCGCAATGACGTTGTCGAAAGAACCCACTACATCCAGCCCGCCTTCAGTAGTCAGCTCCTCGCGCCGTTCCGGCACCAGACAGATGTCGTGCGGCTTGATACGCAGCGCGTTGCCGATCATCTCGTCGGTCACGGCGCATTCCAGGTTCATGCGCGTTTGCAGCATGCCGCGCAGGATGTCCACGTCCGCATCCTGAATGTGGCGGCGATCCTCGCGCAGGTGCAGGGTGATGGCGTCGGCACCGGCCTCCTCGCAGATCAGCGCGGCACGCACCAGATTGGGATAGCGCGCGCCGCGTGCCTGGCGCAGCGTGGCGACATGGTCGATATTAAGTCCGAGTTTCATCATGAACACCTCTCCAAATTCATTTTTCGGGCGCATCGCGGCGTTGCGCGGTGCTCGCAACCTCGCCTATCTGCAAGATATGTCTCGGTTGCTGCGCTCCGTGCGCCTTGCGCTGCATCCCGAAATTCTGAATTTTTAGAGGTATTCATAGTTTTTGCAGTTCCTTGATGAGTTCGCGCGTGTGCAACGTCTTGCCGCCGAGATGGTGGTTCAGCACGATGCGCATCAGTTGTTTGCTCTGCTGCGCGGTGACCGGGTCGGCATAGTCGTCCGCAGCCATGTCGAGCAGCGTCTTGCCCAGCACCGGCAGCCCTGCACCACCGTCGTCCGGCACGGCGCCGCGCTCCACGACATAACGATAGCAGACTTCGGCGCATATCGGCTCGCCGTTGCCGGCCTCGCGCTCCAGCGGCAGCGCGTAGCCCAGCTCCTGCAGCAGGTGTTTTTCGAAACAGCGCAGCGTCGCGGCATGGTCGGTCTCATGCGCCAGGCGGTACAGGGTGGCGCGGTAATAGTCGAACAGCTGCTCGTGCGGATCGTCGCGCGCCATCAAGTTGAGCAGCAGTTCGTTCAGGTAGAAGCCGCACATCAGCGCCGTGCCCTGCAAACAGGGCTGGCCGCCCTGCCATTCCGCGCTGTGCAGGGTGCGTACCTCGCCCTTGCCGAACCAGGAGAGCAGCAGCGGCTGGAAGTTCATCAGCACGCCGCGCAGCGCCGAACGCGGGCGTCGCGCGCCGCGCGCCACGATCGCAAGCCGGCCATGCCGCCGGCTGAACACGTCGAGAAGCAGGCTGGTCTCGCGGAACGGGTAGCTGTGCAGCACAAAGGCGGGTTCGTCCTGCTGTTTATTGCGGTTTGCTGCGGTCATTCTGGAGACGGGAAAGTTTCTGAACAGGCGATGCAAGTTTACCCGTCGCCGGCGATATGCATCAACAATTGTTGTGGTAGAGTAAATACAAAGCTGGAAGATATATCAGCCAAGCCGCTTGTCACACGGGAGGGGGAGAAAAATGAAACCAACCCATCATCGAACCGCCTGTACCGTTGCCGTTCTGGCGCTGCTGGCCTGCGGCGGCGCCTGCGCGCAGGACACGCCTCCCGCCATGCCCCAGGTGACCGGGCAGAAACTCAAGCTGCTGGAAAGCCTGCTCAATTCCGCCAAGTTCCGCCAGATACAGGACGGCCCGGACAGCGAAGCCAAAGCACAACTGCAAATGGCGCTACAGCTGCGCGACGAAGCACGCACCGCCGGCAATCTGGGCGATTTCGCCAAGGCCACGCAGGCGCTGGACGGCGCGCTCAAGGCGACGACCACCGCCTCGTCGCTGGCCGGCAAGAACGGCGCCGCACTCGATACCGGCCTGCTCGCGAGCCAGAACAAAGACCTGCTCGAACAGACCGGCGACTATCGCAAGTCGATCGCCGATACGCTCGGCAAGACCGGCAAGAAGGCGCCGGAAGCGCTGAGCATGATCGACCAGAAGACCCGGGAAGCAGACATACTTTCCGCCGCCGGACGCCATGGCGACGCCAACAAAAAGCTGGCGGAAGCCTACCAGCTCGCCGTGGCGACCCTCACCAGACTGCGCGACGGCGATGTCGTCACCATCGACCTCAAGTTCGACACGCCGGCGGATGAATACAGCTATGAACTGAAACGTTACCAGAGCCACCAGATGCTGGTGGATATGATGCTGTCGAGCAACCAGTACAGCGAAGCGACCCGCAACATCATCGACCACAATATCGAGGAAAGCCGTCAGATCAGGTCGCAGGCCGAGAAACAGGCTGCCGCCAGGGACTACCCTGCCGCCATCAAGTCCATGGAAAACGCCATCGAACAGCTCATCCGTACATTGCGCATCGGCGGCATGTCGATATTCTGAACCGGAGCACCCATGAAAAAACTGTTCAACGCCCTGCTGCTCCCCCTCGTTTGTCTGCCCGGCCTCGCTGTTGCCGCACCCGACCTGTTCGAAGCGGTAAACAAGGCCGGTTACCAGCGCATGCTGTCGCAGCGCATCGTCAAGACCTATTGCCAGGCCGGTCTGGGCATATCCGCCGCCGCCTCGCGCGCGCAACTATCCGCCGCGGTGAACCTCTTCGAGAAACGCCTCGGCGAACTCAAGCCGTCGGCCGCAGCCTCGCCGCTCGCCAAGGACGACCTGGCGCAGCTGCAAGCACAGTGGAAACACTTCAAAAAGACCGCCACCGGCCCGGTCAAGCACGAGAACGCGATGCGCCTGCTGGAACAGGGAGAGCAAGTGCTGCACATCGCCGACCGCCTGACCGCACATTTGCAGGATGCCGCCGCCGATTCCTACAGCCGTCTGATCAACGTTGCCGGTCGCCAGCGCATGCTGTCGCAACGGCTCGCCAAATACTACATGCTGCGCGCCTGGAGCATCCGCTCGGCGCGCATCGACGAGGAGCTCGATGCTGCCGCCAACGAGTTCGATGCCGCGCTGAAGCAACTCGCCGCCGCGCCGGAGAACACGCCGGAGATCGCCAGCGAACTGGAAGCCGTCGAGATCCAGTGGCTGTGGTTCCAGGCCGCCCTGGCGATGGAAGGCGCGCAGTCCTACCGCGTGGTGGTCGCGGATGCCAGCGATGCCATCCTCAACCGCATGGATCACATCACCCGGCTCTATGAAACCGGCGCGAAAGAATAGGCGGACACGGCTCGGGCAGACTACAGGTCAACCGAACATGGGCAGAACCGTTGATTGACTTGGTGGAAGCGAATTGCGGAAAATCCGCTTCCAGAGCAGAATCGCAATCGAACATTCAATCACTCATAAAGGCATGCGATGAACACCTCCCTGATTCCCGGCCTCCTCGCCACGGCACTGATCCTCGCCAGCCCGGCGGCTTGGAGCCTTGACGAAGCTTCCGCCGAGGCGCTCGCCCGCAAGAGCGGCTGCCTCAAATGCCACGGCATCGACAAGAAGAAGGACGGCCCGTCCTACAAGGAGATCGCCGCCAAATACAAGGGCAAGGGCGATGCCGAACAAAAGATCTACACCCATCTCACCACCAGCCCCAAGGTCAAGATCGAGGATCAGGAAGAGGATCACGACCAACTCAAGACCAAGGATGACGGCGAGATCAAGAACGTAGTGCAGTGGATCATGACGCGCTGAGCTTGCGAACGCTTCATCACAGTTACACAAATCAATAAACTGTCTCGTATTCCAAAATTTGGGAATAGGCTTGTTCCCATTCCCGAGAAATATTTGCATATATCAATAGTTTTGCTCGATACAAAAATAGCGCGTCGACAGTAAGCCCCCCATTCATCTGGCATTGCATGATTAATTGATATTTGGCATGAAACCTGCATAACAGTGCGGACGCTAGGTTTTTAGAGATGCCCTATATATAAGGGCACTAGCTAATAGCCATACCTGCTCTTCCAATAGGATTGAGCAAGGATCAAGGGGGACTACTGATGAAAAAAATCGCAGGGGCATTCTGTGCCCTTTTTATTCTCGCGTCCGGCATCGGCATGGCACAAGCCGCTGATGATGCCAAGTCCAAGGATGTGATCCTTACCGGCGACGCGAAATGCACGCGCTGCCACGACGAGACCGAAGCCTATCCGGTATTCTCCATCGCCAAGACCCGCCATGGCGTCATGTCCGACGGACGCCTGCCGTCCTGCGCTGGCTGCCACGGCGAGGCCGAGACCCATATCAACAAGCCCGCCGGGGTGAAGGAACGTCCCAAGCCCGAATTCCCGTATGGCAAACGCACCGCCAACGACGTGCAGGGGCACAACGACCAATGCGCCAGCTGCCACAAGGGCGGCAAGTTCATGCAATGGGGCGGTAGCACCCACGACAGCCGCGGCGTAGCCTGCACCTCCTGCCACAAGCTGCACCTCCCGCAGGACAAGGTGCGCGACCGTCAGCAACAGCCCGAAGTCTGCTATACCTGTCACAAGGATCAGCGCGTGCTGTTCAACAAACCCTCGCACCACCCGGTGCCGGAAGGCAAAGTGGTGTGCGGCGACTGCCACGCCTCGCACGGCTCGGCCGGGCCGAAGCTGATGAAGCGCGACAGCGTGGTCGAGACCTGCTTCACCTGCCACATGGAGAAGCGCGGCCCGTTCATCCGCAAGCACGAGCCCGCCGAGGACTGCACCATCTGCCACAACCCGCACGGCACCGCAGTGGATAACCTGCTCAAGACCCGGCCGCCGTTCCTGTGCCAGCAGTGCCATGAAACAAGCAGCCATCAGGGGGGTAATCCCGGCTTCAACACAGGCACCAGCAATACCAGCGGCACGCGCGGCATCACCCAGGCTCGCTCCTGCCTGAATTGCCACACCCAAATCCATGGCACGAACAATCCGACCAATACGGGTGGCGAGCGGACCTTCCGCTTCTAAGGAGATACGAACATGTTCAACACGAAAAACCAACGTTTCCCTTTCGCGCGCCGCCTGGCGTTGCTGGCCACGCTGGGTGCGTTCCTCTCCCCGGTTCATGCCGAGGAAGGCGACGAGATCGACCTGCTGACCAACCCAAGAACAAGCAGTATCTCGTTCGGAATGATCAACATCGGCGAGGATAACCAGCGTTTCGGCATGTACCGCGGGCTGAGTGATGCCGATACCTACGCTTTCGGCGCGCTCGACCTGGTACGGCGCGACGATGCCACCTGGACGCGCATCTCCGCACGCAACCTCGGCCTGTCCACGCAGGAGTTCCATGCCGAATATGAGAAGCAGGGACTATGGCGCATCGCATTCGACTACGGCCAGACTCCGCGCGTCGCACCATACGACATCCACACCAAGCTGACCGGTATCGGAACCAATACGCTTTCGGTGAACAACGTCTCGCCCATGCAGACCGTCAAGCTGGGAACCGACCGCTACAAGACCGCCGTCGAAGCCTCGCGCTATTTCGGCCCGGAATTCGAGTTCCGCGTGAATTATCAGCATGAAAAGAAGGAAGGCACCCGGCTATTCGGGCGTCGTAACACGGGTTCAAATCAGAACTTTCTCGCCGAACCGATCGACACTACCACACAGCAGCTCGATGCCGTGTTGAACTACACCGGCGAGCGACTGCAACTCGTCGGCGGCTATTACGGCGCGTTCTTCGACAACTCGAACCCTTTGCTTGCAGTCACTACGACCGACGCCGCCAATATCGCGCTCCCCCCGGATAACTCGGCACACCAGCTGCATCTGACTGGCGCCTACAAGTTCACCGATGTCACGCGCGCCAAGTTCAAGCTGGCCTACACCCACGCTACACAAAACGACAGGTTTATCACGCCGACGGCTGCGTCTCTTTCAACCCGTACCGACCTCGGCGGTGTACTCAATACCACGCTGGCACAACTGGCACTGACCTCACGCCCGACACCGAAGCTGAACCTCAAAGCCGATTTGCGTTATGAGGACCGCGACGACAACACAGCAACATCCCAGTACATTGCTTCCGGCGCTTCCACCAACGGCTTCAATGAACCGCGCTCGCTGCGCAACGAGTCCGGCAAGTTCGAGGCTGCCTACCAGTTGCCGCAAGGCTTCCATCTGATCGGCGGAGTGGATGCCGAACTAAAGGAGCGCACCATGGCGGGAACACGCGTGGTCGGCTACCGTGCTCGCACCGAAGAGCAGACCTACCGCGTCGAACTGCGCCGCACGCTGAGCGAGTCGCTCAGCGGCTCGCTCAGTTATGTCAGTAGCAGTCGTAGCGGCTCGGATTACCGAACCCTCACAAAAACCGACGGCACCTCTTATGTTTCCGGCGGCTTTTTGCAGCCCATCTACATAGCGGACCGCGACCGCAACAAGTGGCGCATGTCGCTGGACTGGGTTCCGACCGATGCGCTGTCGCTGCAATTCAATGCGGAAGACTCGCGCGACGTCTATGGCCCGGCTCGTCAAACGCAACAAGTCGGGGCACGCTCCGGTCATGCCTGGCTGACCGGCGTTGATGCCAGCTACACCGTGAACGACAACTGGAAACTGACTGCCTGGGGCACACGCGAGAGTACCGGGATATCCCAGGCGACCTGCACGGTGATCGGCTGTGGAACTTTGTACAGTTCAGCTCTGAACAACCGCGTGGACTCGTTCGGACTCGGCATCCGCGGCAAGGTACGCAACAAACTCGAACTGGGCGGCGACCTCATGGTCGCCAACGACCAGAGTAGTCATGCCATGACCGGCACGCTGACCACTCCCGCTGCGCCTGATATCACGACCGAGCTGATCAGCCTCTCGGTGTTCGGCATCTACCCGGTGGCGAAGAGTTCCAGCGTGCGCGTAGATTACATGCTCGACCAGCGCAAGACCGATGACTGGAACTGGACCGGATGGACATACGCAACCGATAGCGGCACGGTAGATCAGCACGCCAAGGAACTCACCCATTTCCTGGGCATGACTTACCGCTACGATTTCTGATCCACATCGAGAGTGGTGACAAATTTGCCAGCGAAACGAAAGCAGCGCAGAATGTTTTTCAACAGCATGAACCAACTGTGATGACCAGAGGAAACGTCGAATGAGCAGCAACGGCAAAATCGCGAATCTGAAGATCTGGGTCAAGATGGTGTGCGCCATCGGCGGCATGCTGCTGCTCGGGCTGGCGCTGATGGTGGGCTGGGCTTCGTATCAGCAGCGCAACATGGCGACGAACCTGGCACGCAACCTCGCCGCCAGCGTACACGAAACCACCATGGCCAACCTGCTGTTCATGAAGGTCACCAAGACCATCAAGAAGCGCGCCATCCTCTACGATCAGGTGCAGAAATCGGATGCGGTGCGCGAGCTGCACGTCATCCGCGGCGAACCGGTGATCCACGAGATGGGCGATGGCGACGAGAGCGCCATGCATCCGGATGGACTGGAACAGCGCGTCCTGAAGGAAGGCCAGCCGGTGTTTGAAGAACAGGACGATCCCAAGGAAGGGCACATCCTGCGCGCGGTGTTCCCCGCCACTGCCTTCAAGAACTACCTCGGCCGCGACTGCATGGAATGCCACCTGGAAGCCAAGGAAGGCATGATCCTCGGCGCAGTCTCGATGAAGATACGTCTCGAGACCGTGGACAGCTCGGTTCAGCAAGCCCAGATCGCGCTCACCCTCGCCGCCCTTATCATCACGCTGCCGCTGCTGGGATTCATCTACTACTTCGTGCGGCGCACCGTGTCGAAACCGCTCATGTCCATGACCAGCCAGCTGGAGACCATCTCCCATGGCGAGGGAGACCTGACCCAGCGCCTGCCCGTAGCCGGACACGATGAGATCGGTCTGGCCTCGGAAGCCTTCAACCACATGATGGACAAGTTGCAGCGGCTGATCGCAAGCATCAACCTGACGGCCGCCAAGGTGGGCGAAGCGGCCCGCGACCTGCAGAAGACCAGTGAACACATCTCCACCAGCTCGATCGAGCAAATGGACAAATCCATGTCCACTGCGAGCGCGATAGAGCAAATGACCAACAGCATCGCAAGCGTCGCCGACGCGTGCGGCACCGTCGAAAGCCTTTCGTGCGATAGCCGCCAACATACCGAGGCCGGAGCCAAAACCCTGACGGAATTGCAGGCCAGCCTGCAACAAGTGGCGCAGTCCGTTTCCGAGATCGCTTCGACCGTGGCGACCTTCGTCGTGAAGACCGCATCCATCTCCAAGATCACCCAGCAGGTGAAGGATATCGCCGACCAGACCAACCTGCTGGCGCTCAATGCCGCCATCGAGGCGGCCCGTGCCGGCGAACAGGGACGCGGCTTCGCCGTGGTCGCCGACGAAGTGCGCAAGCTGGCGGAAAAATCGGCCAAGTCGGCGAGCGAGATCAATACCATCACCCAGGCGCTGGATGCGGAATCCGGCCAGGTCAACGGCGCCGTCGACCACGGCACCGAAGTGCTCAAAGTCAGCCTGGAAACCATGGCCAATGTGGCAAACATCCTGACGAATGCCTCCAAGTCGGTCATCGAGTGTGCCGAAGGCATGGGTGGCATCCGCACCGCCACCACCGAGCAGAACGCCACCAGCACGATGGTCGCCAACACGGTGGAATCCATCGCTGGCCTGGCCCGTGAAAACACCGCTGCCATCAAGGAGATGACCGAGGCCACGCGCCAGCTGAACAGCCTCGCCAGCAGCCTGCAAGCTGAAATGTCGAAATTCAAGGTATAGCAACATGGATGACACCCCGGCTTCCGGCTTCCTTGAAATCCCGGAACGGCGCAAGCGCAAGGAAACCATCATCAAGGTGTGGGACTTGTTCGTGCGAATGAGCCACTGGATGACGGTGATTTTCTTCGCCATCATCTACCTGAAATACCGCAAGTTCCCGATCCATGCCTATGCCGGCGAGCTGATGATGGTGCTGATGGTGATACGTCTGGCATGGGGCTTCTTAGGCAGCAAGGCGGCGCGCTTCAGCTCGTTCTGGTACAGCCCGAAGCAGTTGTTCGAGTACACCATTCAGATGCTCAGGGGTCGCGCATGTTATTACGCCAGCCATAACCCCATGGGCTCATGGATGGCGCTTACCCTGATAAGCCTGATGCTGGTCAACGGCTCGCTGGGACTCTTGCTCTACAGTTCCGGGCAGCAACTCGGCCCCTTCGGCGAGATGGTGCCGGCGAACTGGGAGGATATTCTCAAGTTGCTGCACAAGTCGCTTGGTCACCTCACCGCCGCTTTCGTCGCCCTGCACATCGTCGGCGTGGCATGGGCCGCGCGCGCGCACCGCGAGAACTACGTGCTGGCGATGATCACCGGCCATAAACGGGTTCCGCGCAACGCCGAACCGTCCGAGATCGCGGATTACCCGGTCTATCCGGACGAAAAGATCCCCGTCAGGCTGCGTCCCGCCGAGCGATGGTTCAATTACCGCCATCCCTTCATGGGCACGATCTTGCTGTTGATCGGTGTGATTCTGGTCGTGAGCGAAATCACCGAGGTGGCCATGAACATCAACAAGTACCTCGTTGCCTACTGATCCCTCTTTGCCAGCATCCCGGAAAGCCGGAACACCCCTCTTCCGCCGCATTGCGGCCTTCCTGCTCGCCGCCGCATCCCTGTTGTCCGGCACGGCCAACTGCGCGCCATTCAGCTTCCACACATTGCCCTATCCGTTCACCGACGATCAGGGAAAGACGCTACATCTCTCCGATTGGCGCAGCAGGCCGCTCATCCTCACCATGGAATACAGCGAATGCCGTTTCATGTGCAGCGTCACCTTCACGCAACTGAAGGATATCCAGGCGGCAGCCGATGAAAAGAAGATAGCCATCGATTTCGTCGTGATCAGCCTGGATCCGAAGAACGACACGCCCGCCGCCTGGCGCGAATACCGGGTCAGGCGCGGCGTGGAGCGGGACAACTGGCATCTGCTCACCGGCAGCGAGGCCGCCATGGCGGAAGTCGCCGCCCGGCTCGGTATCCGCTACTGGTACATGGGCGAGCACCTGTTGCACGATTTCAAGGTCGTGCGCCTGAACGCGGCCGGCGAGATCGAGAAATCGCTCACGGTCTATGGCAAGGATCCGGCCTGGCTGCTGCTTCCGGCGGGGCAATCCGCCGATTAACCCCTCCCCGCAGGGCCTTATCGGGGTTTCCCGGCCTGCGCCACCGCAACAGCGGATCGCGTTCTCCGCTAAAATACGTTCCTCGCGCAATGCGAAACCGCAACCCGAATCCCGAACGAACCGACCATAATGAATCTCGTCATCCAGGCCACGCACCCCATTGCCGCCGCGCATCTCGACCACCTCGCCAGCCTGGCGGGCAGCGGCCGCTGCGAACAGATCGGCGAACATGCCTACCGCCTGCCCGGAGCGCAGCCGCATCCCGCAATCGCACCCTTTTGCCTCGAAAACGAGCTCGATTACGGCCTGGTGCCGCGCGACCGCCGCATCGCCGATTTCGGCCTGCTGGTGATGGACATGGATTCCACGCTCATCAACATAGAATGTATCGACGAGATCGCCGACATGCAGGGGCTCAAGCCGCAGGTATCTGCGGTCACCGAGGCGGCGATGCGCGGCGAGATCGACTTTGCCGAAAGCCTGCGCCGCCGCGTGGCCCTGCTCGAAGGGCTGGACGAGGGTGCCTTGCAGCGCGTCCATGACGAGCGCCTGAAACTCAATCCCGGCGCCGAGGCCATGCTCGCCGCGCTGAAGCGGCACGGCATCCGGACGCTGCTGGTCTCCGGCGGCTTCATGTTCTTCACCGAGCGCCTGAAAGCGCGGCTCGGTCTCGATTTCGCCCACGCCAACACGCTGGAGATCGCCGGCGGCAAGCTCACCGGCAAGGTGCTGGGCAAGATACTCGACGGACAGGGCAAGGCCGACTGGCTGGTGAAGACCCGCGAAGAACTGGCGCTGGCGCCGCAACAGGTGATCGCCATGGGCGACGGCGCGAACGACCTGAAGATGATGGCGCAGGCGGGCATCAGCATCGCCTATCACGCCAAGCCGGTGGTACGCGAGCAGGCCAGCTATGCGCTGAACTTCACCGGGCTGGACGGCCTGGTCAACCTGCTCGGGGGCCAGTAGCGATCATGGACAACCGGATACGCCAACTGCTCGACCAGATCGCCGCCCTGGAAGGCGAACTGGACGCCGCCGTCGAGGCGCAGGAAGAACGCCTGCGCTACCGCATCGAAGACCAGCGCGTGATATTCGAGCGCGCCATCCACGATGCACACCGGCGCGTCAGGCTGGGGGTGTTCCGCTGGTTCCTCACCGTGCGCCCGCAGAACTACCTCACCATGCCCATCATCTATAGCGCGGCTATCCCGCTGCTGCTGCTCGATCTGTTCATCAGCCTCTACCAGACGACCTGTTTCCCGGTCTACCGCATCGCCAAAGCGAAGCGCGCCGACTACATCGTGTTCGACCACCAGTTGCTGGCCTACCTGAACATCATCGAAAAGGCGCACTGCCTGTACTGCTCGTATGCGGTCGGCCTGCTGGCCTACGCCCAGGAGATCACGGCGCGCACCGAGCAGTATTTCTGCCCGATCAAGCACGCGCGCAAGATGCGCGGCCCGCATTCCCGCTACCAGCGCTTTCTGGATTATGGCGACGCGGACGATTTTCACGGCAAGCTCGAAAGATTCCGTACCGAGCTTGCCGATGAGTTGAGCAATGACAGCAACAAAACGCTTTTGAAGGAGCAACCGTAATGACGCAGGAAATCAGCACCGAAGTATTGTTGGAAAAATACGCCGAACCCGGCGAGACCTCGATCGGGGACGTGCGCCGCCGCGTGGCGCGCGGCCTGGCGCAGGCCGAAAAAGACGAACAGCGCGCGCATTGGGAAGAGACATTCTTCCAGGCGCAGGAGAGCGGCTTCGTGCCCGCCGGGCGCATCAACTCGGCGGCCGGCCTGAAGATACAAGCGACGCTGATCAACTGTTTCGTGCAGCCGGTGGGCGATGCGATCTCCGGCATCAGCGACGGCAAACCCGGCATCTACGACGCCCTGCAGCAGGCGGCGGAGACCATGCGGCGCGGCGGCGGCGTCGGCTATGACTTCTCCGCCATCCGCCCCGAGGGCGCGATGGTCAAGGGCACCAACTCGCGCGCCAGCGGCCCGATCTCCTACATGCGCGTGTTCGACCGCTCCTGCGAGACCGTCGAATCCGCCGGCGCGCGGCGCGGCGCGCAGATGGGCGTGCTGCGCTGCGACCATCCCGACATCGAGCGTTTCATCCACGCCAAGGACACGGGCGACCTGCGCAACTTCAACATCTCTGTGGGCGTCACCGACGCGCTGATGGTCGCGGTGGAGAACGATCAGGAATTCGAGCTGGTACACCGCGCGGAACCCGCCGCCGCGCTCAGGGAACAGGGCGCGGCACAACGCGCCGACGGCAAGTGGGTGTATCGCAAGGTGCAAGCGCGCGACCTGTGGAAGCAGATCATGGAAAGCACCTACGACCACGCCGAGCCGGGCGTGCTGTTCATCGACCTGATGAACCGCGACAACAACCTCTCCTACATCGAAGTGATCGAGGCGACCAACCCGTGCGTCACCGCAGACACCTGGGTGATGACAGACACGGGCGCACGCCAGGTGCGCGAGCTGATCGGTAAGCCTTTCGCCGCGCTGGTCGATGGCAAGTGCTACCCGACCGAATCACAAGGCTTCTTCTTCACCGGCACCAAGCCAGTGCTGCGCCTCACTACCGCCGAAGGGCATACGCTGCGCCTGACCGCCGACCATAAGGTACTGCGCGTTTCCCGCATGACGCGTCACACGCGCGAAACGGAGTGGATCAACGCAGGCGAATTGCGCGCCGACGACCTGATCGTACTGCACGATCACCGCGCCATGCGGCAATGGGCGGGCGCGCGCACTGAAGCGGAAGGCTACCTGATCGGCTTGCTGATCGGCGACGGCACGCTCAAGAACGACAAAGCGGTGCTGAGCGTTTGGGACATGGCGGCATTGAAGGTCGCCAACGGCGCGGACATGCCCCCCTCCGCCGGCGCTGCCGCTGTCATGCGCGCTGCCGAACAAGCGGCGCGCTCGTTGCCGCATCGTTCCGATTTCAACGGCTGGCAGACGCCCATCCAAGGCCGTGGCGAATATCGTCTGGCGACAGGCGCGCTGCGCACACTGGCGCTCGAACTGGGGCTGACACCCGGCAACAAGCGCTTCACTGCGGCGCTGGAAACCGGCTCGTCCGATTTCTATCGCGGCGTATTGCGCGGCATGTTCGATGCCGACGGCTCGGTGCAGGGTTCGCAGGAGAAGGGCGTCAGCATCCGTTTGACGCAGATCGACCTCGGCAACCTGAAAGCCGTGCAGCGCATGCTGCAACGCCTCGGCATCGTCTCCACTATTTATCAGAACCGCCGTCCCGAAGGCATGAAGCTCCTGCCGGACGGCAAAGGCGGCACAAAGGAATATGCCTGCCAGGCACTGCATGAACTCATCATCAGCGGAGAGAACATCGGGCGTTATGCCGAGCTGATCGGCTTTGCCGACAGCGACAAGATGGGCAGGCTGGAAACGGCGCTGGCGAATTACCAGCGCAAGCCGAACGCGGAGCGCTTCGTCGCCACCGTGCAATCTCTGGAAGCCGATGGTACGGAAGACGTGTACGACGTGACCGTGGCCGAAGTGCATGCCTTCGATGCCAACGGTTTATATGTCCACAACTGCGCCGAGCAGCCCCTGCCCTCCTACGGCTGCTGCTGCCTCGGCTCGATCAACCTGGCGCGCATGGTGAAGAACCCGTTCTCGGTGCATGCCGGTTTCGACTACGAATCATTCAAGCAGGTGGTGCGCGTCGCGGTGCGCATGCTCGACAACGTGCTGGACGTGACGGCCTGGCCGCTGCCGGAACAGCAGCAGGAAGCGCAGAACAAGCGCCGCATCGGCCTCGGCTTCACCGGGCTGGGCGATGCGCTGGTGATGCTGGGACTGCGCTACAACACCGACGAGGCGCGCGCTTTCGCCGCCGACATCACGCGCATCATGCGCGACGAGTCCTATCTCACCTCGATCGATCTCGCCGTCGAGCGCGGCGCGTTCCCGCTGCTGGATGCCGAACAATATCTCGCCGCACCGCGCTTCGCCTCGCGCCTGCCGGACGAGATCAAGGACAAGATACGCAAGCACGGCATCCGCAACAGCCACCTGCTGTCCATCGCGCCCACCGGCACCATCTCGCTGGCCTTCGCCGACAACGCCTCCAACGGCATCGAGCCGCCGTTCTCGTGGTTCTACACGCGCAAGAAGCGCATGCCGGACGGCACCACCAAAGACTACTCGGTGGAAGACCACGCTTGGCGCGTGTACAAGCAACAGGGCGGCGACGTGAACAAACTGCCGCCCGCCTTCGTCACCGCGCTGGAGATCAGCGCCCTCGACCACATGAAGATGGTCGCCGCCGTCGCGCCCTGCATCGACACCTCGATCAGCAAGACGGTGAACGTGCCCGCCGACTATCCCTACGAGAACTTCAAGGATCTCTACCACGAGGCCTGGAAAGCCGGGCTGAAAGGCCTGGCGACCTACCGCCCCAACAGCGTGCTGGGCTCGGTGCTGTCGGTCACGCCTGAGAAAAAGGAAGAGCAGCCGCAGGATCTGGTGTTCGACCAGGACCGGCGCATCGTGCTGGAAGACACGCCCAACCCGGCGCTGGCCTCGCTACGCTGGCCGGGTCGCCCCGCGTTGCCCGCAGGCAGCGAGGGCTGGGTGTCGCAGGTGGTCAAGCACCCGCTCGGCAGCTTCGTGGTGTTCATCTCGCACACCGCCAACGGCTGCAACCACCCGTTCGAAGTCTGGGTGAACGGCTCGGAACAGCCGCGCGGCCTCGGCGCGCTGGCCAAGTCGCTGTCGATGGACATGCGCGCGCGCGACCCGGTGTGGCTGCGCATGAAGGTCGAGATGCTGATGAAGACCGCGGGCGACGACGCCTTCGACATGCCGATGCCGCCGGACGGCGAAGTGAAACGCATGCCCAGCCTGGTCGCCGCGTTCGCGTACCTGATCCGCTTCCGCCTCGAACAGCTCGGCGCGCTGGAGATCGGCGATGGCGCGACCACCCCGGTAATGGATGCGCTGTTCGCCAAGAAAGAACCCAAGACCGGCACCGACGGCACCATGAGCTGGACCGTGGATGTCGCCAACGCCGGCACCGGCGACGACTTCGTGCTGGGACTGAAGGAACTGGTGCTGCCGGACGGACAGCGCCGCCCTTACTCGATGTGGCTGTCCGGCGTGTATCCGCGTTCGCTCGACGGCCTGTGCAAGGTGCTGAGTCTGGACATGCGCGTGATCGACCCGGCGTGGATCGGCATGAAGCTGCGCAAGCTGCTGAACTTCGGCGAACCGCTGGGCGACTTCATGGCGCGCGTGCCGGGCGGCGCCAAGATGGAAAGCTACCCCTCGACCGTCTCGTATGTCGCCAAGCTCATCATCCACCGCTACGCCATGCTCGGCATTCTCGACGAGCACGGCTACCCGGTGCAGCAGATGGGCGTGATGGAAGTCCCGGCAGCGAAGAACAAGTCATCCGGCATCAAACCCATCGTCGGCAAGGTGTGCAAGGAATGCGGCAACGCCACGCTGATCAAAAAGGACGGCTGCGAGTTCTGCACCAGTTGCGGCGCGATCGGAGCGTGCGGCTGACGCGGAATCATCAAACCAATTTAACTGCTTATCACCATGAACAACCGGAAACGCAAGCAGAACTCGAACTATGTGATCACCCGGGAAAACGGGGTCTATATCGCGAGTTGCCCCGATCTTGATTTGGAATGTCGCGGCGCGACCGAACAGGAAGCCGTCGAGAACCTGCAAGAAGCGCTGGCGCTTTACTTCGAGGATCTGCCGGGGCCTGCCGACGGCTAACCCGGCCAGCCTCTACTCGCCCTGCACCGTCACCACGACGCGGCGGCTACCGCCATGGTCGCGGTGTTCGCACAGCCAGATGCCCTGCCAGGTGCCCAGCGCCGGGCGACCGTCGCGGACAGGGATGTTCAGACTGCTGCCCAGCAGGCTGGCCTTGATGTGCGCGGGCAGGTCGTCCGAGCCTTCGTCCTGATGCCGATAGTAAGGCTCGTCTTCCGGCACCGCACGGTTGAACCAATTCTCGAAATCCTGCCGCACCGTCTGATCGGCGTTCTCGTTCAGCGTCAGCGAGGCGGAAGTGTGCAGGATAAACACGTTCATCATGCCAATCTTGAAATCGCGCAGCTCCGGCAGCTCGCGCAACAACTCATCGGTGATCAGGTGGAAGCCGCGCGGCTTCGCTTGCAGGCGTATCTCTTTTTGCAGCCACATGACGATGCCCCGCGCTCAGCGCCTTTCCTCTATCCGTGATTCATCCACACGGATCACTTCGCCCTCGATCACCTCGCCCTTGAACGCTTCACCGGCAAAGGCTTCACTGCGCATCGTCGCGCCGGGAGGAGGCGTGAAGCCCCGCATTAGCTTGCGCAGCTCGCGCGTCTTCCACCACAGATAAGCGCCGCCGAACACGACAACGACCAGAATGACCGCCAGCAACACCACCGAGAACATGATCGCCACAACAGCCAGCGCAACCATCGCGATGAGCGCCACTATTTTGCGCAACAGGCTGGGAGGCCGACTCGGGGCAGTAGAGATGAATTTGATTTGCATGGCGCAAGTTTAGACGATTCTCGCAGAGAATATGCGGTCGGGTGTACCCCGTTCGCCCTGGGCTTGTCGCATCCTGAGTTTCTGCCAACCACTCGCCGTTTAACTCAGACAATCCAACAGGCCGGAATCCAGTCCCGTAGGTCGGGTTAGGCGCGTTCTTTGCGCCGTAACCCGACGGCAAATTGTCGGGTTACGCTACGCTAACCCGACCTACAGGCTTGCGTGGAAATTTGTTAATCAACTGGATTCCGGCCTTTGCCGGAATGACCAAAACCCCAACTAAACCAAGCAACAACCCCGCTACAATTCGGCATGGACTTACTCTACGACATGCCGCTGTTCCGCCCGCCCTCCGAGGGCGACAACCTCATCATCCAGGCCACGCTGGGCTGCAGCTTCAACCAGTGCAGCTTCTGCGCCATGTATCGCAGCAAGCACTATGTCGAACGCCCGCTGGCCGACGTGATCGCCGACATCCGCACTGCCGCCGCCGATTGGCCGGATGCGCAGCGCGTGTTCCTGGCCGATGGCGATGCGCTGGCACTGCCCACCGAACACCTGATCGCCATCCTGCGCGAACTGGCCGCGACCTTTCCGCGCCTCACGCGCGTCTCCTGCTATGCCACGCCCGGCAACATCACGCACAAGAGTGCAGAAGAACTGGCTCTGTTGCGCGAGCACAAACTCACCCTGCTCTACTTCGGCATCGAATCCGGCTCCGACCTCATCCTGAAAAAGATCACCAAGGGCGCCACGCAACGGCGCATCGCCGAAGTGCTGCACAAGGCGCACGACTGCGGCATGAAAGTCTCCGCCACCGTCATCCTCGGCCTCGGCGGCATCACGCACAGCAACGAACACATAGCCGGCACTATCGCCCTGCTCAACAGCGCGCCCGTCACCTACCTCTCCACGCTGCAACTGACTCTGGACGAAAGCATCGCCGAAGAATTCCAGCGCAAATATGGCGAGCCGTTCGAGATGCCGGACGACCTCGCGATATTGAAGGAACAGGAACAACTCATCAGCGGCCTCAACCCGCCGCAGCCGGTCATCTTCCGCTCCAACCACGCCTCCAATGCGCTGGCGCTCGCCGGGAATCTGCCCAAGGACAAAGAGAAACTGTTGCTGCAACTGCGGGAGGCGATAGCCGGGCAGCGGCGGCTGCGACCGGTTTACATGCGCGGACTTTGAGGCTGAAGACCAAGCCGAAGCCGCCCTCGTTAATCTCCTTACTTGCCGCATTGACACACCCCGCCCTGCTCACATAAAGTCCGATCTTCTTGCAGATTTGCCAAACGCACACCACGCCGCACGAACGGCGCGAGGCGCGAGGCTCAAGGCAAATACCCCCAGATCAGGAGCTGGCGCAAGACAAAACCCGCACAGCGGGTTGCCAGCATATGAACCGAGGGGACGCACTGAGCATGATCACATCAGTTGCACAGATCGAATCGAGGATGTTTTTCATCCATGGGCAAAAGGTCATGCTGGACGAGCATCTTGCCGCACTGTACGGCGTGGAAACTAAAGTGTTACTCCAAGCGGTAAAGCGCAACCTCGAACGATTCCCCGAAGATTTCATGTTCCAACTGGATGCCACGGAATGGCAAACTTTGAGGTCACAAATTGTGACCTCAAACGAAAAGCCCGCCGGACGCGGAGGCCGCCGATACGCCCCCTACGCCTTCACCGAACAGGGCGTCGCCATGCTTTCCAGCGTCCTCCACAGCGAGCGCGCCATTCAGGTCAACATCGAAATCATGCGGGCCTTTGTGCGCCTGCGGCAGATGTTGTCCAGCAATGCCGAACTCGCACGCAAGCTCAACGCACTGGAAAAGAAATACGACGTGCGCTTCAAGGCAGTCTTCGAGGCCATCCATGAATTAATGACCCCGCCTGAATCCAAAAAGAAACGCCCCATCGGCTTTGCGCCTTGGGAAAAGAAATGACCCAGCCAGCCACCAAAGCTTGCGCTGGCCTGGCTGGAAGAGACACTGCCTACGCTGAAGAGGCCGCTGACTTCGGATGCGTGGTTGGGGGTGAGGGAGAAGAGGTGAGCAGAATGCGCAGCCAAAAAATCCGCTTGCGCCCTTATCTAACTACTTATATATTGAACACATGAAGCCGCTCAAATTCACCGGCTCCAGCGAAGACGATCTGGCTGCATTCCCCAAAGAAGCCAAAGGACTGGCAGGGAACGAGCTTTGGCAAGTCCAGCTTGGACTGATGCCTTCTGACTGGAAGCCCATGCTGAACGTCGGCGCAAGCGCTTATGAGATTCGCATCCATGTATTGGGCGAATGGCGCGTGATCTATGTGGCGAAATTCGCCGATGCAATTTACGTGCTGCATGCCTTTCAGAAAAAGACGCAACAGACGCGCAAGGAAGACATCGCGCTGGCAGCCGCCCGCTACAAGCAACTCAAGGAGAGTACCAAATGAAAAAAGAAAAACTCAAAATCACAGAATCCTGCGGCAACGTATTTCTCGACCTCGGCTTCTCGCCGGAAGAAGCCACCATCCTCGCCATGCGCTCTCAATTGATGGGAGAGTTGCGCATCAAAATCCGCGACATGGAATGGACACAGGCAGAAGCCGCGCAAGTACTCGGCATTTCGCAATCGCGCGTCTCCGACCTGATCCGCGGCAAGTTCGAGAAATTCAGTCTGGACATGCTGATTACGCTGGCGACCAGAGCGGGAAAGAAAGTTGAATTGAAGATGGCGGCTTGAGCAATCAATTGCGATGCTGACCCCATATCACTCCGAAACAGACAAGACTGAGTCCTTTTGCTCTGAGTGCTTCACCGCACGAGAGTTAGTAGAAACCGTAACTACTAAGGGGGCCGTTATAAGTGAGTGCAGGATCTGTCACGCCACGAATGTGCCATCTCTATCGGCTCATGACCCTCTGCTGAAACGAATATTTCGCGCTCTCATACGTGTTCACTTTTCCGAGTGGAATTACAACCATCACTTAGGGGGCGATGACCTTTCATCTCTGCTGTTTGGTAAGTGACCTGCTCCCCCTAGACCGTACCAGCTAGAAGTTAGTAAAGTCCGCTTTTGAAGAGAG
>Ga0154346_107_pt1 | contig 20739 bp, 17 predicted proteins | sample RifGroA2_FD_115874 | JGI IMG/M metagenome (GOLD analysis project Ga0154346, IMG submission 115874) | Gallionellales bacterium GWA2_60_18 | reverse complement strand
GGTGGTTGGTCGGCTCGTCGAGCAGCAGCATGTCGGGTTTTTCCAGCAGCAGCTTGCACAGCGCGACGCGGCGCTTCTCGCCGCCGGACAGATTCTTGATTGCCGCGTCCCACTCCGGCAACCTCAATGCATCTGCCGCGATCTCCATCTGGTGCGCGGCGTCGCTGCCCGATGCGGCGATGATGTTCTCCAGGCGCGCCTGTTCGGCGGCGAGCGCGTCGAAATCGGCGTCCGGCTCGGCATACGCGGCATACACCTCGTCGAGTTTCTTCTGCGCCTGCATCACTTCGCCGAGCGCGGATTCCACTTCCTGTTTGACGGTGGCATCAGGGTCGAGCTGCGGTTCCTGCGGCAGGTAGCCGATGCGGATGTTCGGCTCGCGCTGCACCTCGCCGTCATATTCCTTGTCCACGTCCGCCATGATGCGCAGCACGGTGGATTTGCCCGAGCCGTTCAGGCCGAGCAGGCCGATCTTCGCGCCGGGGAAGAAACTGAGGGAGATGTCCTTGATAATCTGACGCTTTGGGGGAACGATTTTGCTCACGCGGAGCATCGACATTACATATTGGGCCATTTGAAATTCGCCATGCGGTTGAGGAAAGCGCGTAGCTTACCGCAAAGTGCAGACAACTAAAAATTCGTCGTCATTCCGGACTCGATCCGGAATCCAAACAAATTAAATTGCCTTACGCATTGTGTCGGCAAAGTCAAAAGCATATTTGATAAAACCGCTGGATTCCGGCCTGCGCCGGAATGACGGAGCTTTGTTTGCGTCCGTCAGAGAGGTAGGTTGAGTAAATGCGGGGTCGTAGGAGCGGGCCATGCCCGCGATCAATCGTTTCACGGACATGGCCCGCTCCTACGAAACAAATGAGTTGTATTAAAATGCAGGAATGGAGTTAAGCGGACTGCAACTGCAAGCGCAGGAATGCGGGTGCCTCTTCCACGCTGTCGAACGTGACGATTTCCCAAGCCTGCTCGTCCGCAAGCAACGCGCGCAGCAGGGCATTGTTCAATGCATGGCCGGACTTGTAGCCGGAAAACGCGCCGATCAACGGATACCCGAGCAGGTAAAGATCGCCGATCGCGTCGAGTACCTTGTGTTTGACAAACTCGTCCTCGAAGCGCAATCCGTCGGCATTCAGCACGCGGTATTCATCCATCACGATGGCGTTGTCCAAGCTACCGCCCAATGCCAGGCCCTGCGCATGCATGTTCTCTACATCATGCATGAAGCCGAAGGTGCGTGCCCGGCTGATGTCGCGCACGTATGATTCTTCGCCCAGATCGACCACTACATGCTGTTTGGTGCTGGCGAATACCGGGTGGGCAAAATTGATGGTGAAAGTCAGTTTGTAGCCGTGGTGCGGCTCAAAGCGCACCCACTTGTCGCCCTGCTTCACCTCGACGGTTTTTTTCACGCGAATGAATTTTTTGGCTGCGGTTTGCTCGACGATGCCCGCCGATTGCAGCAGAAAGATGAAGGTGCCGGCGCTACCGTCCATGATCGGCACTTCCGCGCTGTCCAGGTCGATGTATGCGTTATCCACGCCCAACCCGGCCAGTGCCGACATCAGGTGCTCGACGGTGGCGACACGTACGCCGTTCTGCTCCATGCAGGTGGAAAGGCGCGTGTCATTCACCAGCTCGGCGCGTGCGCAAATCTCTTCGACTGGCCTGGTGTCCACGCGGCGGAACACGATACCACTGTTGACCGGTGCGGGGCGCAGGCCGAGCATGACTTTCTCGCCGCTGTGCAAGCCAACTCCCGTCACGCTGACGGAATTTTTCAAGGTGCGCTGCTTAACCATCGGTGTCCTGAGCGTAATCATCATGGGGCAATTTTATCATAGCCCCCCGCCCTTCTGCCGCAACCCTAGTCCGCCTGTTTGCGCAAAAACGAGGGAATATCCAGCGTATCCATGCCGGATTTTTCCATCGCATCCACCGCTGCCCTGCGCCCGCTACGAATATACGCCGGGGTATCCAGATCCGGGTAATTCACATTGGAGCTGGCGATCGGTTCGTCATACGTGCCGGTGCGCTGGTAGGTTTCTTCGCTGCGATAAACCATTTCCGGCTTTTGTTTGGTGACGCGCGGTGCGCCCAGCCCGGTCGCGACGACGGTTACGCGCAATTCTTCGCCCATGATCTCGTCGAATACCGAACCGACGATCACGGTCGCTTCCTCCGCCGCGAATTGGACGCACTTCATCACATCGTCGATCTCCTTCAGCTTCAGGTTGCTCGAAGAAGTGATGTTCACCAGCACGCCGCGCGCGCCGGACATATCCACATCTTCCAGCAGCGGGCTGGCGATCGCCGCCTCTGCCGCAATGCGCGCGCGGTCCGGGCCGGACGCAATCGCGGAACCCATCATCGCCATGCCGTTTTCCGACATCACGGTCTTCACGTCAGCGAAGTCCACGTTGATCAGCCCCGGCACGTTGATCACCTCGGCGATACCCGCCACCGCGCCCTGCAACACGCCATTGGCGGCCTTGAACGCTTCCGGCACGGTGACATCCTCGCCCAGCACTTCCATCAGCTTGGAATTCGGCACGATGATCAGCGAATCGACATGCTCGTGCAGCGCGTCGATACCGGCCTTGGCGAAACGCATCCGGTTGCCTTCGTAGGCAAACGGCTTGGTGACCACCGCGACGGTCAGGATGTCCAGTTCCCGCGCGATCTGCGCGACGACTGGCGCGGCACCCGTTCCGGTTCCGCCGCCCATGCCGGCTGTAATGAACACCATGTTCGCACCGCAGATCATTTCCTTGATGCGCTCGCGGTCTTCCTCGGCAGCCGCCTGGCCGACCGAAGGTTTGGCTCCCGCCCCCAGACCCTTGGTGATGTTTGCGCCGATCTGCAACTGGGTGCGCGCCTTGCTGCGCTTGAGCGCCTGCGCATCGGTGTTGATGACGATGAACTCGACGCCCTGCACGCCCTGCTCGATCATGTGGTCCACAGCATTGCTGCCGCAACCGCCCACCCCGATCACCTTGATGATCGCATCCTGTGATTCCGCTTCCATTAGTTCGAACGACATCGTTTTCTCCTTTTGTAATTACAACTTAACCCTGAAACCCAACCTGAAAATCTCTGCAAAATAAAGGGCACATCCAAACTTAAAAATTCCCCTGAAACCATGTTTTCATTTTTGCCATCACGTCGCCAAACGAGCTCGATTGCATGCGCGTCTCCTCGTTGCGCTGATGGTGCTCCAGGCCATACAGCAGCAGCCCCATACCGGTCGACATGCGCGGCGTCTTCACCACATCCGACAACCCTCCGGCATATTTGGGTATCCCCAAACGTACCGGCAGGTGAAAAATTTCCTCGCCCAGTTCGACCATACCCTGCATGGCGCTGCTGCCGCCGGTGATCACGATGCCGGACGACAGCAGATCCTCGAAACCACTGCGGCGCAACTCCGCCTGCACCAACGAATAGAGTTCTTCGACACGCGGCTCGATCACCTCCGCCAATGTCTGGCGCGACAGCATGCGCGGCCCGCGCTCGCCCACGCCGGGCACCTCGATTACGCCGCCATCGGCCAGTTGGCGCAGCGCGCAGCCGTGCTTGATTTTGATGTCATCGGCATCCTGCGTGGGGGTGCGCAATGCCATCGCGATGTCGTTGGTGATCTGGTCCCCGGCAATCGGGATCACGGCGGTATGGCGTATCGCGCCGCCGGTGAACACAGCGATGTCGGTGGTGCCGCCGCCGATGTCGATGAGGCACACGCCCAATTCCTTTTCGTCCTCCTCAAGCACCGCCTTGCTCGAAGCCAGCGGTTGCAAGATCAATTCGTTGACCTCCAGACCGCAACGGTGGATGCACTTCATGATGTTCTGCACCGCAGACACCGCGCCCCTGACGATGTGCACCTCGACATCCAGGCGCATCCCGCTCATGCCGAGCGGTTTCTTGATGCCATCCTGCCCGTCGATACTGAATTCCTGTTCGAGGATATGCAGGATCTGCTGGTCACTCGACAGACTGATCGAACTGGCGGTTTCCAGGACGCGATCCACATCGGCCTGCGCCACTTCCTTTTCCTTGATCTTCACCATGCCGCGCCCGTTGATGCTGCTGATGTGGCTGCCCGCGATGCCGGTATGCACCGCCTGTATCTTGCAATCCGCCATCAGCTCGGCTTCCTGGAGCGCGAGCTGGATCGCGCCCACCGTCGCTTCGATATTGACCACCATGCCTTTTTTCATGCCGTCGGACGCGTGCATACCTTTGCCGATCACTTCCAGCATTCCATCCTGCTTGACCTCGCCGACGATGACCACGATCTTTGACGTACCGATGTCCAGCCCGACTATCAGGTTCTTGGCTTCCTTGTTTCTGCTCATCATTCGCTCCGTTCCACGGGACAGGTGGCATCGCCAGCGGTAATGCTGGTGGCACCAATCGCCAGCCTAGTCGAATGGCTGACAGTTTTATCGGGGAACAGAGGAACAAAACCCCGCCTATTCCCCGCCACCCTCCTTGCACCCTTGGTTATCAACATTTTCAACCTTCAATCCTCAGTTGTTTATCTTCTGCCGCACGCTTGACGGCAAATCCATTGCGATAACGCAAGTCCACATATACCGCCTTATTCGCAGCCCCCAGCCCTCCGCCGTCTATATGCGGATACCCTGCCACGAACCTTGCCAAACGCTGCTGCATATCCTCACGCCCCAACTCCAGCACCATGCCGTTGTTCAAACGCAATTGCCATGCATGGCGCGGCGACAGGGCAAGCTGCGCCACCCGCATATCCAGCGCGGCGAGTTGCCGGCTGAATTGTTCGTAGTGCGAGACTACTTCATACGAAGTCCCATCTTGCCCGATGAACCCCGGCAACACCTGCCCGCTGTCCGCAACAAAAACCTCACCCTGCAGATTCACCAGCGCATTGTTGTTCCAGCGCGCCAGCGCCTGATGCTCTTCCAGTTGCACCACGAGGCGATGCGGGAATTCGCGGCGGATGCTGACGCTACGCACCCACGGCAGCTTTTCCAGCGACTGCCTCAACCGCCCAATATCGGCGGTAAAAAAATTGCCCTGCACTTCGTTGCGCACCACCTCCAGTACGCCTGGAGGATCGACCCGTTGCGGAGCCGCGCTCAAACGCACGCTGTGCACCGGAAACAATCCCGGCAAATGCACCACGTAATAGACCGCGCCGTACAGCACCGCAAACACGCTGACAACAAACAGCGCGTTGGCCATGTTGCGTAGCAGGGGCGCGTTATCCCACATACATCCCTCTCCTCAATCCTCTGATGGAACCACTAGCCATTCGACTAGGCTGAAAAACAGCCTCAGCCAAGTCGCTGGTTATCCCGATAGAAGCCCCTCTCCCCAACCCTCTCCCGCTTGCGTGAGAGGGAGCGAACGAGAAAAGCCATTCTTTAATTCCAGCGGGAGAGGGAGCGAACGAGAAAGGCAATTCTCTAATTCCTGCGGGAGAAAGGACAAACGTAAAAATCATTTGTTAATCCCCGCCAGCTCCAATACGCGCAACACCAACTGTTCAAAACCAATACCCGCCTGGCGTGCCGCCTTCGGCACCAGGCTGTGGTCGGTCATCCCCGGCGAGGTGTTCACTTCCAGCAGGAACGGCTGGCCGCTCCCGCTCATCAGAAAATCCACGCGCCCCCAGCCCTGCCCGCCGATCAGATAAAACGCCTGTTTGGCAATGCCCTGCATCTCGGCTTCCTTTTCGGCGCTCAGGCCGCTCGGACACAAATAGAGCGTGTCGTCGCGCAAATACTTCGCCTCGTAGTCGTAAAATTCGCTGGCCGGTTCGATCTTGATGACCGGCAACGCCTGCACGGCCCCGTTCGCCGCATCGCCCCCATTCGCCGCATTGCCCAAAATCGCCACGGTGTATTCACCGCCCCCGACAAAACTTTCCGCGATCACCAGCTTGTCGTGCCTGGCCGCTTCACGGTAGGCCTCCTGCAACTCACCCACTGCCTTGACCTTGCTGATGCCGACGCTGGAACCTTCGTTAGCGGGTTTTACAAACAGCGGCAAACCCAGCCGCTGCGCAACACCAGCCCAATCGCTGTGCTCGTCAAGCAGCATGTAATCCGGGACGGGCAATTGCGCCGCCTGCCATACCATCTTGGTGCGCCATTTATCCATGCCCAGCGCCGAGGCCAGCACGCCGCTGCCCGTATAGGGGATGCCCAGCAATTCCAGCGCACCCTGCACCGTGCCGTCTTCGCCGAAACGCCCGTGCAGCGCAATGAAGGCGCGGTCATAACCCTCGTCGCGCAATGCCTGCAAGTTCTGTACCGCCGGATCGAACGCATGCGCATCCACACCGCTGCGTTGCAGCGCCGCCAACACCGCTGCGCCGCTCTTCAGCGACACCTCACGCTCGGCGGATTTGCCGCCGAATAACACCGCCACTTTTCCAAATCTCTTCATGTGCTCCATCCAATTTGTGGATCAGGGGCTAGAGACTAGGGGCTAAACCCCCAGCCCCCAACCCCTAGTCCCTAGCCTCTCCAATGATGCGCACTTCGCATTGCAGTTTCACGCCGGTTTGCTGCTCCACTGCCGCCTGCACTTCTTCGATCAGATTCTCGATATCCGCCGCCGTTGCCCCGCCCGTATTCACGATGAAGTTGGCATGTTTCTCCGACACCTGCGCGCCGCCGATGCGCCAGCCTTTTAACCCGCATTGCTGGATCAACCGCGCCGCATGATCGCCCGGCGGATTGCGAAACACCGACCCGGCATTCGGCATATCCAGCGGCTGGCTGGCGATGCGCTTGGCCAGCAGCGCCTTGATCTCCTGCCGCGCGGTCGCGCCATCGCCCGCCTCGAACTTCAGCCATGCGGCAACGAAGAATTCAGGGGATTGCTGATCCCTGATTCCTGATTCCTGATTCCTCACCACATGCCGGTAGCCGATCTCATAATCCGCCTGGGTTCGTTCATGCAGAGTGCCGCTCCGATCAACCACCAGCACACGCAACACCTTCTGCCATGTCTCGCTGCCGTAACAGCCGGCATTCATCGCCAGCATGCCGCCAACCGTGCCGGGTATCCCGGCAAAGAATTCCGCACCGCGCAGATCATGCAGTGCGGCGAAACGCGCCAGCTTTGCGCCTGGCACGCCGGCCTCGGCATAGATCGAGCCGTCAACTTCGAGGTTCAAACCGCACAGCGCACCGTGCAGCAGCAAAACCGTGCCGCGCAACCCGCCATCGCGCACCAGCAGGTTGCTGCCCAGACCCACCGCATGCAGCGGCTCATCGGCGGGCAAGCCGCGCAGGAACGCCAGCAGATCATTCAGGTCGGCGGGTTGATACATGCGTTCGGCCATGCCGCCCGCGCGCCAGCTCGTATGACGGCTCATGGGCATGTCACAGCGCATTTCTCCGCGCAAACTTTCTGTCCTGAACTGTTTCGGTTCGCTCATGTTCATGGTTTGCTATTCATTTGCATCAGCATGCCGGTTACGCTGCCAATTGAGCCCGCGCCCATCGTGAGCACCACATCGCCGTCGCGCACCATCTGCATGATGGCATGTGGCATATCGGCAATTTTCCCGACGAATACAGCCTCGTTCTGCCCCGCCACCCGCAACGCATGCATCAACGCGCGCCCGTCCGCCGCGACGATAGGCGGTTCTCCCGCCGGATATACTTCCGCCAGCACCAGCGCGTCCACGCTGCACAACACTTTGACGAAATCTTCGAACAGGTCGCGGGTGCGCGTGTAGCGGTGCGGCTGAAAAGCCAGCACCAGCCTCCTGCCGGGAAACGCACCGCGCGCCGCCGCCAGTGTCGCGGCCATTTCCACCGGATGGTGGCCGTAGTCGTCGATAAGAGTAAAGCTCGCACCGCGAACGTTCGTCCCCTCTCCCGCTTGCGGGAGAGGGTTAGGGAGAGGGAATGCAACCTCACCATACCGCTGAAACCTTCTCCCCACGCCCTGAAATTCCGCAAGCGCCGCAACGATCGCGTCATCCGCCACGCACACTTCCAGCCCGATCGCGATCGCGGCCAGCGCGTTCAGCACGTTGTGAGTCCCGGCCAGATTCAGCGTGATGTCCAGGTCTTTCGGGATTCCGTTCTGGCGGCATTCGGCGGTGAAGCGCATCTGCCCGCCCTGATGGCGGATATTCACGGCGCGGATCATCGCGCCCTCGCTGAGGCCGTAGGTGCATACCGGCTTGGTGATACGCGGCAGGATCTCGCGCACGTTGGCATCGTCAATACACAGCATCGCCATGCCATAAAACGGCAGGTGCTCGACGAAATCCACGAAGGCCTGCTTGAGCCTGCCAAAATCGTGGCCGTAGGTTTCCATGTGATCCGCGTCGATGTTGGTGATCACCGCGATGATCGGTTGCAGGTACAGGAACGAAGCATCCGATTCGTCCGCTTCGACGACGATGAATTCGCCGGTACCCAACTTGGCATTGGTGCCGCTGCTGTTGAGCTTGCCACCGATCACGAAAGTGGGATCGAAACCGCCCTTAGCCAGCACGCTGGCGGCCAGCGAAGTAGTAGTGGTCTTGCCGTGCGTACCCGCCACCGCGATACCCTGGCGCAGGCGCATCAGCTCGGCCAGCATCATCGCGCGCGGCACCACCGGAATGCGGCGTGCGCGTGCCGCCATCACCTCGGGATTGTCCTTGCCGACCGCAGTGGACACCACCACCACATCGGCCTTGGCAAGATGCTGCTCGGCATGGCCGAGATACACCGTCGCGCCGAGCTGCTTGAGGCGCTGCGTGGCGACGTTCTCGCCGAGATCGGAACCGCTCACCTGAAAACCCAGGTTGAGCAGCACCTCGGCGATGCCGTTCATGCCGGAGCCGCCGATACCGACGAAATGGATGTGCTTAACTTTATGCTTCATCTCTTAACCCCACTTGTCCACGAAAGACACGAAAAGCACGAAAGATAAAAACCCGCACTACATAGGGTTTGTTCGTGTCCTTTCGTGTCTTTCGTGGACAGGATTGTTTTTTCAGTTTCATATTCCAGCCAGCTCTGCGCAGACTTGCGCGACCCGTTGTGCCGCATCAACCTTCGCCACGCTGCGCGCTTGTTGCGCCATCACCAATAATTTTTCGCGCTTCAATTCGCGCAGCAACTGCGCGAGTTTTTCCGCGCTCAGCTCACCTTGCGGCAGCAATATCGCCGCGCCGCGCTCACTCAGGAAGCGCGCGTTGTGCGTCTGGTGATCGTCCACCGCAAACGGAAACGGAATCAGGATGCTTGCCACGCCCGCTGCGGCCAGCTCCGCAACGGTCAGCGCGCCGGCACGGCAGATCACCACATCGGCATCGGCATAACAGGCCGCCATGTCATCCAGAAACGGTCTGAGATCGGCTTGCACGCCAACCTGCCGATACAACTCTTGCACCGCCTCGAAATGCTGTTTTCCGGTTTGGTGCAGCACGTTCGGACGCAGGTCTTCCGGCAACTGCGCCAGCGCCTGTGGCAAAATTTCGTTGATCGCCTTTGCCCCCAGGCTGCCGCCCACCACCAGCACGTTCAACTTGCCGCTGCGCGCCGCATAGCGTGTTTGCGGATCGGGTAGTCCCGCGATGTCACCGCGCACCGGGTTACCGCACCATGCCGCCTTGGGCAACACATCGGGAAAGCCGCTCAACACTTTCTGCGCGATGCGCGCCAGCGCCTTGTTGCTCAACCCGGCGATGGAATTCTGCTCGTGTATCGCCAGCGGGCGGCGCAACAACGCAGCCATCATCCCTCCCGGGAAAGTGATGTAACCGCCCATGCCCAGCACCACATCCGGCCGATACCTGAATATCGCCGCCGCGCTCTGCCACAGGGCGACCAGCAGATTGAACGGCAACAACAATTTGCGCAGCAAGCCCTTGCCGCGTACGCCGGAGAAACGCACCCATGCCATGTTGTAGCCATGTTTCGGCACCAGCTCCGCCTCCATGCTGTTCGGTGCGCCCAGCCAGGTCACCAGCCAGCCTTGCGCGCGCAGGATGTCGGCGACCGCGAGCGCAGGGAAAATGTGCCCTCCGGTTCCGCCAGCCATGATGAGTATGGAGCGGCTCATAGCGAGCCTCCCAACCCGGAAGACAGAGGGCAGAAGACAGAGGACAGATTGCTGTATGCCGCTGTGCGGCACGTTATTTCAAGGACGCAATGCAGCCGCGGCAACACCCATGTCCTCTGTCCCCTGACTTCTGCCCTCTGACTCATACCGAGAACCCTTGAGCGATCCGCCGGTTTTGGTTATGACCGCCCCGCTGGGGCTTAACTTGCTTGCGCAAGTTAGTCTCCGCCGAAACAGACGGATGGTAAGAATGTGCGCTCATACCGCCATCCCCCGCGCAATCCGTCGGTTTTGGTTACGACCGCCCCGCTGGGGCTTAACTTGCTTGCGCAAGTTAGTCTCCGCCGAAACAGACGGATAGTAAAAATCGCTCATACCGCCATTCCTCGGGCGATCCGTCTGTTTTCATAATCCACGCGCAGCAACACTGCGGCGGCGATGCAATTCACCACCACGCCGCTGCCGCCGAAGCTCAGGAACGGCAGGGTCAATCCCTTGGTCGGCAGCACCCCCATATTCACGCCGATGTTGATCATCGCCTGCACGCCGAGCCACACGCCGATACCCTGCGCGACCAGCGCGGAAAAATTCCGTTCGAGAAACGCGGCATGGCGGCCGATCTGGAAGGCGCGCATCACCAGCAATGCAAACAGCGCGATCACGGCGGCCACGCATATCAAACCCAATTCCTCAGCGATCACCGCCATCAGGAAATCGGTGTGCGCCTCGGGCAGGTAAAACAATTTTTCCACGCTCGCGCCCAAGCCCACGCCGAACCACTCGCCGCGCCCGAATGCGATCAACGCATGGCTCAGTTGATAACCCTTGCCGTAAGGATCCAGCCACGGATCCATAAAACCCGTGACGCGCTGCAGGCGATAGGGCGAGGAAATTATCAGCGCGGCGAACGCCAGCGGCAGCGCCACCAGCAATCCGGCAAACACCTTGATATTGAAGCCGCCCAGCCACAGCGTGCACAGCGCGATGGCGCAGATCACCACGAATGCCCCCATGTCCGGTTCAAGCAACAGCAAGCTGCCGACCAGTGCCATCACCGCAAACATCGGCACGAAAGCCTTCCTGAACAAATGGCCAACCTTGCCCTTGCGCACCGTGTAGTCGGCGGCATACAGCACGGCGAATAACTTCATCAATTCGGAAGGCTGCAAGTTGACGACAAACAGGGACAACCAGCGGCGGCTGCCATTTACTTCGCGCCCGATGCCCGGAACCAGCACCAGTATCAATAGCGCCGCCCCGAACAAAAACAGATAGGGCGCATAGTTCTGCCATATCTGCACCGGCACCTGAAAAGCGAACAGCCCGGCAAGCAATCCGACGGTGATGAACACGCCGTGCCGCATCAGGTAATAGGCCGGTTGGTAGCCGGTAAACCGGCCAGCCTCGGCGGTGGCGATCGAAGCGGAATACACCATGACCAGGCCGAGCGCGAGCAGCCCGACCAATACCCAGATCAGCAATTCGTCGTATTGCGCTTGCGGGGGGCGGGTGCGCGTTTTAACTAGCGAGACCATGCGGCCTCCTTGATCAGTTCGTGCACCGCTTCCACGAATATCTCGGCGCGATGCTCATAATTGCGGAACATGTCGAAACTCGCGCAAGCCGGAGACAGCAATACCGCATCGCCGGATCGCGCGGAATGCACGGCTTGCAGCACCGCATCATGCATGTTTTCCGCGCGCAGCAGCGGCACACCGCAGTTTTTCAGCGCGGCCTCGATCAGCGGCGCATCGCGACCGATCAGCACCACCGCGCGGGCATGCTGCATCACTGCCGGCTTGAGCGGTGCAAAATCCTGCCCTTTGCCTTCGCCGCCCGCCAGCAACACCACTTTTCGCCCCAATCCTTCCAGCGCGGCAACTGTCGCGCCGACATTGGTTCCCTTGGAATCGTCGTAATAGACCACGCCGTCGATCTCGGCCACGCGCTCCACGCGATGCGGCAAACCCCTGAAGCTGCGCAATGCGTCAAGCAATACCGGCATCGGCAAATTGATCGCGCTGCACAGCGCCAGCGCAGCCAGTGCATTGGCGATGTTATGCAGCCCCGCAACTTGCAATTCACCGGTTTTGAGCAGCCGCTGTCGGCCTTGCATCAACCAGATATCATTTTCCGCACGCTCGATGCCAAAATCGTTGGCGCTTTCGGGCAGGCTCAAGCCAAAGGTGATGATCACGCTCCCGGCACGCGCCATGCCCATGCTGCGCGGGTCGTCGCGATTCAATATCTGCACCCCGCAACCTTGAAAGATGCGCGCCTTGGCCGCCGCGTATTCATCTATGCCGGCATAGCGGTCAAGATGATCTTCGCTGACGTTGAGCACCGTTGCCACATCGGCATTCAGCGTTTTGGTCGTCTCTAGCTGGAAACTCGACAACTCCAGCGCCCATATCTCCGGCTGATTTTCGCCGCGCGCCAGAACCATATCCAGTACCGCCGGAGAAATATTTCCCGCCGCCACCACATTCCTGTATGCCGCCTTGCACAGATGTTCCACCATGCTGGTCACGGTAGTCTTGCCGTTCGATCCGCTGATCGCCAGAACCCTGGTCTTTGACCGCAAGCCGCTGATTTCCAGATGCCATACGAACAACTCAATATCGCCGACAACCGGGGTGCCGCGCGCCACCGCGCGGGCTACGAGCTCATCATGCAACGGCACTCCGGGGCTGATGGCGATGAGCTCGATGCCATCAAACAATGCGTCGCTGAATGCGCCGCAAAATATCTGATCGCCCGCAACATGCTGGCCGACCTCGGGCAGATTGGGCGGCGAGCTACGGCTATCCGCGACGCGCAGGCGCGCGCCCTGTGCGCCGAGCCAGCGCACCATCGACAGGCCTGTCTCACCCAAACCCAGTACCAGCACGAATTTATCTTTCAGTTGTGTCATCTCAGTTTCAACGTCGCCAAGCCCAGCAACACCAGCAACATGGTGATGATCCAGAACCTCACCACAACCTGTGTCTCCTTCCACCCCTTTAATTCGTAGTGATGATGCAGCGGTGCCATCCTGAATACGCGTTTCCCGGTGAGCTTGAACGAGGCCACCTGGATCATCACCGAGACCGCCTCGACCACGAACACGCCGCCCATGATGAACAGCACCAGTTCCTGGCGCACGATCACCGCCACGGTGCCGAGCGCCGCGCCGAGTGCCAACGCGCCGACATCGCCCATGAACACTTCGGCCGGATAGGCGTTGAACCACAGGAAAGCCAACCCCGCACCGGCAATCGCACCGCAGAATATCGATAGTTCGCCCGCGCCCGGGATGTAAGGGATGCCGAGATATTTCGAGAACACCGCATTACCCGCCACATAGGCGAATATCGACAGCGCGCCGCTCACCAGCACGGTAGGCATGATCGCCAACCCGTCCAAGCCGTCGGTCAGATTCACCGCGTTGCTGGTGCCGACGATGACGAAATAAGCCAGCACGATGAACAGGAATGCGCCGAGCGGAAATACCAGCAGCTTCAGGAACGGCACGATGAGTTCGGTATGCGCAGGCAGAGTGGCTGCATTCCACAAATAGATGCCGACAGCCAGCGCAATGATGGATTGCCAGCCCATCTTGGCCCTGGCCGACAAACCCTTGGGATTGCGATGCACCACCTTGCGGTAATCGTCCACCCAACCGATCACGCCGAACCCCAGCGTGGTGAGCAACACCAGCCACACATAGTGATTTTGCAAATCGCCCCACAGCAAGGTGGTGATCGCGATCGAAGCGAGGATCAGCGCGCCGCCCATGGTCGGCGTGCCCGCCTTGACCAGATGCGTTTGCGGCCCGTCGTCGCGCACCGACTGGCCGATCTTGTAGGCCGTCAGCTTGCGGATCATCAGCGGGCCGATCATGAATGAAATCAGCAATGCGGTCATCGCCGCCAGCACGGTGCGCAACGTGATGTAATTGAACACGCTGAAGAACCTCACGTCCTGTGCTAACCATTGGGTTAATGCGAGCAGCATTGTGCCTCCTGTTCCGATGCGCAAAATGCCACCACGCGTTCCATTTTCATAAAGCGCGAACCCTTCACCAGCACGGTGGTGTCCGCATCCAGTTCAAGTTCCAGCGCGTCCTGCAAATCCTCAAGGCGCTCGAAATGCCGTGCGCCGCTGCCGAATTCACGTACCGCGTTGGCGCTCAATGCGCCCAGCGCATAAAGCTTTTCGATTCCGGCGCGGCGCACTTCGCTGCCGATCTCGGTATGCAACGCCGCCGCGTTATCGCCCAATTCGCCCATATCGCCAATAACCAGCACGCGCTTGGCGCCTGGCTTTTCCGCATTACTCTGGGCCAATACGCCAATCGCGGCGCGCATTGAGGCAGGGTTGGCGTTGTAGGTGTCGTCGATCAGCACCGCGCCATGCCGTGCGGCCTTGCGCTGCAAGCGTCCGGCCACACCGCCGAATTTTTCCAAACCGGCCACAATGATTTCCAACGGTACGTTCAACGCAATGGCAGCGGCGGTTGCCGCCAAGGCGTTGCGCGCGTTATGCGCACCGGGCACTTGCAGATCCGCGCCGAAATTTCCCGATGGAGTTTGGGCGTTGAGATGCAGCCCTGCACCCTGCGGCTGCCATTGTCCGGCCACATCAGCTGGCTGATCCGCCTCCGACACGTTACTGATAGAACTACTAGCCATTCGACTAGGCGAGCCAACAACACTCGCCAAGTCGCTGGTTATGGCAGAGCCAGCCGATTGCGGGAGGAGGCGGGGGGGCGGCATTCCCGCACCGGACGCTTGCGCGCACCGTGTCATACCGCCCAGCCCGAACTCGAGCAGCGTATGCGAACCGGCGAGCGTTCGCCACAGCGGCGCGTGATCGTCGTCGGCGTTGATCACTGCGCTGCCATGATGCTTGAGTCCGGCAAAGATTTCGCCCTTGGCGCGCGCCACCGCTTCCACCGAACCAAGCCCTTCCAAGTGCGCGCCGCTGGCATTGGTGATCAGCGCAACATCTGGACAGGCGATACGGGTCAGGTAATCGATTTCGCCGGGATGGTTCATGCCCATTTCGATCACGGCATAACGATGCTGCGCGTTCAATTTCAGCAGCGTTAGCGGCATGCCGATGTCGTTGTTAAAGTTACCCTGGGTGGCCAAAACCCCCTCTTCTCTTCCGGCTGCCGCGCGCAGGATGCTGGCGAGCATTTCCTTCACCGTGGTCTTGCCGTTGCTGCCGGTGACCGCCACCAGCGGAATATCAAACTGATTGCGCCAGTACGCCGCCAGTTGCCCCAGCGCGATGCGCGTATCTTCCACCACGAGAACCGGGGGATAGGGGCTGGAGGCTAGAGGAGGGTGCGCTGCATAGCTATCTGCATTGATTAATGCGGCCACCGCTCCGTCTTGAGCGGCTCTCGCGACAAACTCATAGCCATCGAATTTTTCACCGCGTAGCGCGATAAACAAATCGCCCAGCTGTATGTTGCGCGAGTCGCTGGACACGGCGACAAAACGCACATCCTCTCCAATCAGGCGCGCACCCAACGCCTGTGCGGCTTGCGAGAGCAGCATCATGCCAACTTCCTTCATGCCCGTTGCCTTCATGCCGGAGCCCTCCACATACGCAACGCACACCCGGCAACCGCCACATCGCTGAACGGGTGCTTCACCCCGTTGACCTCCTGGTAATCCTCATGTCCCTTGCCGGCCACCAGCACGGTATCGCGTTGCCGCGCCAGGCCGATAGCGCGCTCGATGGCCGCGGTGCGTTCGACGATGATCTCGTGGTTGTGTGCTGTCATGCCGCCGAGTATTTCGGCAATGATGTGCTGTGGGTCTTCGCTGCGCGGGTTGTCGCTGGTAACGATGCAGTGGTCGGAAAATTTTTCGGCAACCAGCCCCATCATGGGGCGCTTGCCGCGATCACGGTCACCGCCGCAACCGAATACGCAGATCAGCCTGCCGCCCTCTGATTCGTTTACCTCACGCAACGCCAGCAGCACTTTCTCCAGCGCATCCGGCGTATGCGCATAGTCCACGATGACCGTCGGCTGCGCTGCGTCTCCCGCCTGCCTTGGGCAACCGACCCGCTGCATCCTTCCGGCCACCGCCTGCACCCTGCCCAGCGACTGCACCGCCTTATCCAGTTCGATGCCGCTCACCAGCAACACCGCCAAGGTGCCCAGCAGATTCGCCGCATTAAAACGGCCAACCAGTGTGCTGTTTATCTGCGCCGCGCCTCCGACACGGTGCGCGCAAGCGTCTGGTGCGGGAGGAGGCGCGAGGCGGCTGCTCCCGCAATCGGCTGCTTCGCAGTAACGTGTCGCAGCCGCACCCCAACTCGAATAAATATCCAGCCGCAACCCCTGCCCGTTCATTTCCGCCAGGTTGCCGTACACCATGCGCAGGCCGAGGCGCTCGGCCAGTTGCAACGCGGCATCGCTCAGCCCGTAACCGATGATCTCGGCTTGTCCGTCTTGTAATTGTTCAGCCAGCTCTGCGCCGAAGGCATCGTCGAGATTCAGCACCGCATATTTCAACTGATCCCAATCGAACAGTTTGCGCTTGCTCGCCGCGTAGCTTTGCATGTCGCCGTGATAATCGAGATGGTCGCGGCTCAGGTTGGTCAGCAGCGCCACATCGAAGCGCACGCCGTTCACCCGCCCCTGCGCCAGCGCATGCGAGGACACTTCCATCGCTACGGCCTGCGCATCTGCGCGCAAATACTCCGCGAGCAGGTCATGCACGCGAATTGCGTCCGGCGTGGTATTGGCGCTGGCCTGCAACGCATCGGCAAAACCGTTGCCAAGCGTGCCGATCAGCGCGCATTTCTTTCCGGCATCGTTCAGCGCCTGAGCGATCCAGTGACAGGTGGAAGTCTTGCCGTTGGTGCCGGTGATGCCCACCAGCCACAACTTTTCGGAAGGCGCGCCATACACCGCGTCCGCCAGCCAGCCAGCCTTGTGACGCAGGTCGCTTATTCCGAGATTGGGCGCTTGCCAAGTTGTGTCCCAGGCAAAATGCTGCGCTTCCCACGGGTGCCCGGATACAAGTTTTTCGTAGATCACCGCATTCGCCCCCTGCGCAATTGCCTGCGCGATGAATTGGCGACCATCCGTTTTTTCGCCCGGATAGGCAACGAAGGTGTCGCCCTGCCGCACCGCGCGGCTATCGGTCACCAGGCGCGTGACGGGCACTTGAAGCTGATTCAATTGTTCGGCGGAAAACATTCTGGAAGCACCCATCACACCTCCTCCGCGACGATGTCCGCCGTCGGCGCAATGACGTTGTCCAGCGGCGCATCGTTCGGCACATTGAGCGCCCGCAACGCCTCTCCCGTCACTTTGCTGAACACCGGCGCGGCAACCAGTCCGCCGTAATATTGCCCGTTGTCCGGCTCATCGATCATCACCGCCACGATCAGGCGCGGATTCGATACCGGCGCAAAACCGACGAATGAGGATACATAGCGATTGACGTAATGCCCGCCTTCCAGCTTATGCGCGGTGCCGGTCTTGCCCGCCACGCGATAGCCTGCCACTTGCGCCAGCGGCGCCGTGCCGCCGGGTTGTACCGCCAATTCCAGCATGCCACGCAGCGCTTGTGCGGTGCGGTCTGAAAATATCTTTTTGCCGATTACCGCGGTATCCTGCTTGAGCATCGAGATGGGTTTTAATTCGCCGTCACTGGCAAAAATCGTATAGGCGCGCGCCAATTGCAGCAGGTTCACCGAAATGCCATGCCCATACGACATGGTGGCTTGCTCGATAGGCCGCCAGGTTTTCGCGGCGCGCAATTTGCCCGGTGCCTCACCCGGGAAATTACTGCCGGTGCGCGCGCCGAAACCGCTATCCGCGAGACTCTGCCACAACACCTCCGGCTCCATCGACAGGGCGATCTTGGCCGCGCCGACATTGCTGGATTTCTGGATAACCTGCGCCACGGTCAACATCGATTCCGGGTGCGAGTCGTGGATTTTCTTGCCGCCTACCGTGTACACGCCATATTCGGTGTTGATCACGGTTTCCGGGCGCACCTTGCCCTGCTCGATCGCGGTCGCCACGGTAAACGGCTTCATCGTCGAACCCGGTTCGAACAGATCGGCAATGGCGCGGTTGCGCATTGCCTGGCTGCTGACCTTGCCGCGATTGTTGGGGTTGTAAGCGGGATAATTGGCAAGCGCCAGCACTTCTCCGCTACGCGCGTCGAGAACCACCACTGCTCCCGCCTTGGCATGGTGCTGTTTGATGGCGTTCTCCAGCTCGCGATAGGCGAGGTGTTGCACATTGCGGTCGAGGCTCAGCACGACATCGCTGCCCGGCTTGGGCGCATGCAGGCTACCGGCATCTTCAACAATATGCCCGCGCCGATCCTTGATGACGCGCTGGCTGCCTGATTTGCCGCCAAGCCATTCCTGCAAGGCCAGCTCCAGCCCCTCTTGCCCATTGTCGTCCTGCCCGGTAAAACCCAGCATCTGTGCAGTCTCTTCGCCTGCCGGATAATAGCGGCGGTATTCGCGTTGCAGGGAGATACCGGGCAAATTCAGGCTCGCCACTTTCCCGGCCTGGTCGGGAGGCAGGTGCCGCTTGAGGTAAACGAAATCGCGCGAGGTATCGGACAGGCGGCTCTTGATTTCTTCCGCACCCATGCCGAGCACCTGCGCCAGTTGTTTTATCTGATGACTGTCGGCTTCGACATCTGCCGGGCTGGCCCACGCCGATTCTACCGGCGTGCTGATGGCAAGCGGTTCGCCGTTGCGGTCGGAAATCATGCCGCGATGCGCGCTGACTTCGATTACGCGGCTATAACGCGCATTGCCTTTTTCCTGCAAAAAGTCGTCGTGTATCCCTTGCAGGTAGATGCCGCGCCCGAGCAGCCCAGCCAAACCGAGCAACAATGCCACGAATAGCGCGGTGGCGCGCCATCCGGGCAATTTCGCCGTGATGTCTGGATGTGCGCTGGCCGCGTAATTCATGGTTGTCTGTTTGCTCTACCGTCAGGTTCTACCCGTATGAATTGAACTTGCCCGTTTTTGGGCAATTGCATTTGCAACTGTTGCGCCGCAATTTTCTCGACACGCGCAGGAGTGGCCCAGGTGCTTTGTTCCAATTGCAACTGCCCCCATTCCACTTCCATCTGCTGCGCGCGCTCCTTTTCATTCTGCAACTTGATGAACAGCTTGCGCGCCTTGTGCTGCGAAGTGACCACGCTCAGTGAGCACATCACCACCGCCGCCAACAGCAGCGCATTCAATACACCCTCGCTACGCCACATCGTTGCGCTCCGCCACGCGCATCACCGCGCTGCGCGCGCGCGGATTGGCCCGCACTTCCGCTTCACTCGCGCGCACTGCCTTGCCTGCCAGGTGCATCCTGCCCTGCGGCACTTCGCTGGCGCGTATCGGCACATCGCGCGGCAGCTTGTCGCCCTCCGCCATGTCGCGCATGAAGCGCTTCACGATACGGTCTTCCAGCGAATGGAAACTGATCACCACCAGACGCCCCCCGGTCTTGAGGTGCGTCACACACTCTGGCAATACCCGCGCAAGTTCTTCGAGTTCCTGATTGAGATAAATCCGTATAGCTTGAAAGGTACGTGTCGCCGGGTTCTGCCCTGCCTCGCGGGTGCGCACCGTTTTACCAACCAGCTCGACGAGCTGCCGCGTGGTATGGATAGGTTGAGTTGCGCGCGCAACAACAACCGCTCTTGCAATCTGCTTAGCAAACCGTTCCTCGCCGTAATCACGTATCACCTCCGTAAGCAAACCTTCATCCACCCCCGCCAGCCACTGCGCCGCGGTCATCCCGCTGCTGGTATCCATGCGCATATCCAGCGGCGCATCGAAACGAAAACTGAAGCCGCGCGATGCATCGTCCAGTTGCGGTGACGACACCCCTAGGTCGAGCAGAATGCCGTCCACCCGCGCCACGTCCAGCTCGCGCAACACTTCCGCCAGATGCGCAAAACCGCGATGCACCATTCGAAAACGCGCATCGCGCCAAGCGTTACCTGCCGCGACCGCCGCCGGATCCTTATCCAGCGCGATCAATTTTCCTTTGCCGCTTAAGCGTTTCAGTATTTCCGCACTATGTCCGCCGCGCCCGAATGTGCCATCCACATAGATACCATCCGGTTTGATCGCCAGCGCTTCAACAGCTTCATTCAATAAAACGGTGGTGTGGGCCAAGCCCTCACTCATAAAGAAAAACCTTCCAATTCCGGCGGCAACTCCCCGTCCATAAACGACAGCGCGGCTTCCTGCTGCGCCTGCCATTTCGCCTCGTCCCACAATTCGAATTTATTACCCTGACCGACCAGCATCACGCGCTTGTCCAGCGCGGCATAGCTGCGCAAGGTCGGCGAGATCAACACCCGCCCGGCGCCATCCATCACCACATCCTCGGCATAACCGATCAGGCGACGTTGCAAAGCGCGGATTTTCGGATTGAGCGCGGAAAGCTTGAGCAGCTTGTCGCGTATCGGTTGCCACTCAGGCTGCGGATAGATCAGCAGGCAACCGTCCGCATCGGCGGTCAGCACCAAGCTGCCCGCGCAATGCGCGAGCAGCATGTCGCGATGCCGAGCCGGTATCGCGAGCCTGCCTTTGCTATCCAGATTAAGTTGAGCGCAGCATGTCGCGATGCCGAGCCGGTATCGCGAGCCTGCCTTTGCTATCCAGATTAAGTTGAGC
>Ga0154346_118_pt2 | contig 23366 bp, 23 predicted proteins | sample RifGroA2_FD_115874 | JGI IMG/M metagenome (GOLD analysis project Ga0154346, IMG submission 115874) | Gallionellales bacterium GWA2_60_18 | reverse complement strand
ACGTGCCCACCCTACGTTGGCTACCGGCCACAAGCCACAAGCTATTTTAGGAGAGTTATATTATGGAACGAGACCAGGCCACCGAGCTAATCCACAACCTGCTGCGCGGCATGCTCAGCAAGAAGGCGTCCGACCTGTTCATCACCTCCGGCTTCCCGCCCGCGTTCAAGGTGGACGGCAAGATGACGCCGGTCTCCAACCAGACGCTCTCGCCGCAGCATACGCAGGAGCTGGCGCGCAGCATCATGAACGACCGCCAGGCCGCCGAATTCGAGGCGACGCACGAATGCAACTTCGCCATCAGCCCGAGCGGCATCGGGCGCTTCCGCGTCAACGTGTTCATGCAGCAGCAGCGCGTCGGCATGGTGCTGCGCACCATCACCACCAAGATCCCCGATCTCGACCAGATGGGGATGCCGCCGGTGTTGAAGGACATCGTGATGACCAAGCGCGGCCTGGTGATCCTGGTCGGCGGCACCGGCTCCGGCAAGTCCACCACGCTGGCGGCGATGCTCGGGCACCGCAACCACAACAGCTATGGCCACATCATCACCATCGAGGATCCGGTCGAATACGTGCACGAGCACGACAAGTGCATCATCACCCACCGCGAGGTCGGCGTGGACACCGACAACTGGCACAACGCGCTGAAGAACACCCTGCGCCAGGCGCCCGACGTGATCCTGATCGGCGAGATCCGCGACCGCGAGACTATGGAATACGCCGTCGCCTTCGCCGAGACCGGCCACCTGTGCATGGCCACGCTGCACGCCAACAGCGCCAACCAGGCGCTGGACCGCATCATCAACTTCTTCCCGGAAGAGCGGCGCGAGCAGCTGCTGATGGACCTGTCGCTGAATGTCAAGGCGCTGATCTCGCAGCGCCTGATCCCCAAAAGTGACGGCGTCGGCCGCGTCGCCGCGATGGAGATCCTGCTCAATTCGCCGCTGATCGCCGACCTGATCTTCAAGGGCGAGGTACATGCCATCAAGGAGGTGATGGCCAAGTCGCGCGAACTGGGCATGCAGACCTTCGACCAGGCGCTGTTCGATCAGTTCGAGGCCGCGCAGATCACCTATGAGGAAGCGCTCAAGAACGCCGATTCGGTCAACGACCTGCGCCTGCGCATCAAGCTGGAAAGCAAGACCACCAAGGACCGCGACGTGATGAGCGGAATCCAGGACCTCAAGATGACCTGATGCGGATGAGACCCGTAAAAAAGGCCGCTTTCGCGGCCTTTTTTATTTGCGGTTGCTGCCCGCGACGATCTTGTATTGCAGCAGCCGGCACTCGATCGCGCCGTTGAACAGCGGCGTGCGCCGCGAGGGCGACAGGCGCATCAGCTTGAGGATGGCCTTGTCGGCGGTGAACAGATACGCGGTCCAGCCGCCGAACTTCTTTTTCAGCGCGTCGCCGAGTTGCGGGTACAGCTCCGCCAGCTCGTCCAGTTCGCCCATGCGCTCGCCGTAGGGCAGGTTCGCCACCAGCACGCCGTGCTCCGCGGGCGCGGATATCTCCAGTATGTTGGCCTGTTTGAGCTGCACGCACTCCGACAGCCCGGCCTCGTGCAGGTTGCGCCATGCGGTCTTGAGCGCGTCGCCATACAGGTCGCTGCCGTAGATCTCCAGCGGCCTGGCCGGGAGCTGCGCGGCGATGGCCTGTTCGCGCATGCGGTTCCATTCCGCCGCATCGAAGTTCTTCAGTTTCTCGAAGGCGAAATTGCGCGCGATGCCGGGCTGGATATTGAGCGACATCTGTGCCGCCTCGATCAGGAAGGTGCCGCTGCCGCACATCGGGTCGAGCAGCGGTGTGCCGGGCTGCCAGCCGGTCATGCGCAGGATGCCCGCCGCGAGGTTCTCGCGTAGCGGCGCGATGTTGGTGTGCTGGCGCACACCGCGCTTGAACAGCGCGTCGCCGGAGGTGTCGAGATACAGCGTCAGGTCGTTGCCCTCGATGAAGGCGTGGATGCGCATGTCGGGTTGCAGCGTGTCCACGCTCGGGCGCTCGTTGCAGTGCGCGCGAAAGCGGTCGCACACCGCGTCCTTGATACGCAGTGTGACGAACTCCAGGCTCTTGAGCGGACACTTGATCGCGGTGACGTTGACGCGGATGGTGTTGGCTACGTCGAACCAGCGCTGCCATTGCAGCTCGAACGCGGCCTGGTAGATGTCCTGTTCGCTGCGATAAGGAACCTGCTTGACGCGCCACAGGATGCGGCTGGCGAGGCGGCTCTCCAGATTGAGGCGATAGCACAGCGGCCAGTCGCCGGAGAACCCCACGCCGCCTTCGGTGGTGCGCACGTTCTGCGCACCCAGCGTTTCGAGGTCGTCGCGCAACAGGGATTCGAGGCCGCGCGGGCAGGGGGCGAAAAAATCAGGCATCTGAAACTCTTAAAAAGGTTTGACGACGGCGAGGATGACGATGGCCGTCAGCATCAGCACCGGCACTTCATTGAACCAGCGGTAGAACACATGGCTGCGCGTATTGCGGTTTTCCGCGAACAGCTTCACCAGATGGCCGCAATAAAGATGGTAAGCGACCAAGCCGGCCACCAGCGCGGTCTTGGCATGCAGCCAGCCGCCTGTTGCGAACAGGTCTCCGTAGGCTAACCACAGCCAGAAGCCGAACAGGATCGCCAGCGCGCCGATCGGGGTGACGAAGCGGTACAGCTTGCGCTCCATCAGCTTCAGCCGTGCGATCTCGGCTGGCTCGGTCGCCATCGCGTGGTTGACGAAGATGCGCGGCAGGTAGAACAGCCCGGCGAACCAGCTGACCACGAAGATGATATGAAATGCCTTAACCCACAACATGGGATATCCTTACTGAGAAAGTCTTTTCCGGAACAGCGCCAGCGACACATAGAATCCCGTGACCGCATACCCCAGCAACACGGCGATATGCGACAGCCAGCCGGCGGGGATCGTGTCGTTCAGCAGCGGTCGCGCGAGGTTGACGGCATGGGTCAGCGGCAGCACGGCGGAGACGCTTTGCAGCGCCGACGGCAACTGGTCGACCGGAAAAAACACGCCGCATAATAGCACCATCGGCGTGATCAGCAGCGTGAAGTAGTACATGAAGAAATCGTAACCGGGTGCGAGCGAGGTCACGATCAGACCCAGAGCGGAGAAGCACAGCCCGACCAGCAATGCGAGCGGGATGAGCCACAGCGTCAGCGGCGAATGCGACAGCCCCAGCAGCCAGATCACCGCCAGCACCGCAGCGCCGGACAGCAGGCTCTTGCTCGCCCCCCAGACGATCTCGGACAGCACGACATCGTCCAGCGTGATCGGCGTGTTGAGGATCGCCTCCCAGGTGCGCTGCTCGTGCATGCGCGCGAAGCCGGAATACAGCGCCTCGAAGCTGGCGCTGTTCATCGTGCTGTAGCACACCGTCCCGGCGGCGAGGAAGGCGATGTAGGACATGCCGCCGACCTCCGGCAGCATCCCGCCCAGCCCGTAGCCCAGCCCCAGCATGTAGATCACCGGATCGGCGAGATGGCCGAGGATGGACGGCCCGGCCATCTTCTTCCACACCATGAAGTTGCGCCGCCAGATCGGAATGAAGCGCAGGCTCAGGCGTGGCGGGGAAAAATAGCGCATGTTCATCTCAGGACTCCGTCATTCCCGCATCTCCCTGCCGGTGAGTTTCAGGAACACGTCCTCCAGGTTCGCCGGGCGGTGCAGGTAGCGCAGCTCCGGCTGCCGCTGCAATTCCAGCAGCAGCGGCTGCGCGTCGTGCACATAGCAGAACACCGTCTCGCCGCTCACCTCGAAACGCTGCGCAAGGCTCACCGCATGTCCGCGCGCCCAAGCGGTCGCGTGCTCGCCGAACACCTCGACCACCTGCGGCTCGATGTTGCTCTCGATCAGTTCGCGCGGTGTGCCTTCGCTGATGAGCCGGCCGTTGTCCATCACCGCGAGGCGGTGGCACAGGCGCTCGGCCTCGTCCATGAAGTGCGTGGTGAGCAGCAGCGTCTTGCCGCGCCGGGTGAGTTCGCGCAGACGCTGCCAGATCAGGTGGCGCGCCTGCGGGTCGAGGCCGGTGGTCGGCTCGTCGAGGAAGATGACGTCGGGGTCGTTCACCAGCGCGCGCGCCAGCGTCAGCCGCCGCTTCATGCCGCCCGACAGCGTCGGCACCCTGGCATCGCGCTTGTGGGCGAGGTTGGCGAACTCCAGCAGCTCCGGCAGGCGCGCCTCGATGTCCGCGTCGCTCATGCCGAAATAGCGGCCATATACCTGCAGGTTCTCCGCCACGGTGAAATCCGGATCGAGGTTGTCCAGTTGCGGCACCACGCCGACGCGCAGCCGCGCCTCGCGCGCATGGCTGGGTACCGCATGGCCGAGCAGTTCCAGTTGGCCGCCGTCCGGCGCGATCAGGCCGAGCAGCAGGCGCAGCGTGGTGGTCTTGCCCGCGCCGTTCGGCCCCAGCAGACCAAAGCATTCACCCTTGCGGATGGAAAGGTCGATGCCGTCCACCACGCGCTGTCCGCCGTAGCGCTTGATCAGCCCTGTGGCCCGGATGACGGCGCTCACAGGCGGCACCCGTGAAATTCGTGCAGCACGAGCTGCTTGAGCTGGTTCAGCCGGCCGTGGAAGAAATGCCCCGCCTCCGGCAATACCACGACGGGCAGGTGCTGCGGCCGCGCCCAGTCCAGCACATCGGCCAGCGGGATCACCTCGTCCAGTTCGCCGTGCAGCAGCAGCGTGTCGTGCGCCACGTGCGGCATCGGGTAGCGTCCCGTCGCGGGCGCGACCAGCACCAGTTTGTGCGGCTGCGGGTGCAGCTGCTGCGCGGCGCGCGCCTGCACGTAGCCGCCGAAGGAAAAGCCGGCGAGGATCAGCGGCAGATGTCCGAATTCGTCCCGCACCTGACGCGCTGCCGCCAGCGCATCCTGTGTCTCGCCGTCGCCGTCGTCAAACTCGCCCGCGCTTGCGCCGACACTGCGAAAGTTGAAGCGCAGCGCGGCGAAGCCCAGCTCCGCGAAGGTCTTCGCCAGCGTGGTGACCACCTTGTTGTCCATGGTGCCGCCCAGGGTGGGCAGCGGATGTGCGATCACGGCGACGGCCTGCGGCGCGCCCTGCGGCAGATGCAGCACACCTTCGAGCTGGCCGGCGGGGCCGGCGAACAAGAGCTTGCGTTGCGTCATCAGATCTTCAGGCGTTCGACCGTGCGGCCATGCTTCAGGTGTTCCTCGATGATCTCGTCGAGGTCGCGCTCGTCCACATAGGTGTACCAGACGCCTTCCGGATAGACCACGATCACCGGCCCCTCGTCGCAGCGGTCCATGCAGCCCGCAGAATTGATGCGAATCTTGTTCTGCTGGCTGGAAAGGCCCAGCTCCTTGACCTTGTTCTTCATGTAATCACGCGCCTGCTGCGCGTTGCGGCCGCCGCAGCAATCGCCGCCATCGGTGCGCTGGTTGGTGCAGAAGAAGACATGCTTGTCGAAGAAACTCATGATGCGCTCCGGTGGGTTGAATGAGGAAATTATATGCCTTCTGGGCGCTTCTAAAAATTCAGAGTTCTAAGCAAGACAAGGCGCGAAGCGGATGCTCGCAAATCTGGATTTTTAGAAGCGCCCTACATGCGGCGGATGCGCCACAGATGCCACAGCAGCAGTAGTGGAAAGACCAGCGCGATGGTCTGCGCCAGGCCGTTGTAGTTCAGCAGGTGGCCGTAGTGCCAGTGGTAGATCGAGGCGGCGGCAGCGGGGGCGTTGGCATCGAACACGAAATTCACGATGACGAAATGGCACAGCGCCACCAGCGCGCCCGCCGCGAGCATCGCCGCGCGCGGCAGCAGCAGCGCCGCGAACAGCAGCAGCACGCCGGCCAGCATGCCCAGCATCGCTTCGCTGTTGATCCACAGCAGCAGCGCCCAGGATTTCAGCAGCAGCGCGGCGGTGACGAACTTCGCCAGCGCCACCGCGCTCAGCACCGCCAGCAGCGCGCTCACGGTGTTGCGCGCCACGCGCAGCAGCGACAGCAGCAGCGCACCCAGCATCAGCAGGTTCAGCATCACCGCCAGGCTCTCCCACAGGTCGAACGGCGCGGGCGCGACCACCGCAAAGGGCTGGCGCGCCACCTCGCTGATGAACAGATGGCCCAGCATCGGCAGCGACGGGTTGATCTGGCCGAACGTCCACAGTGCCAGCAGCGCAAGGCCGAAATCCATCTCCTTGCCGTGGTGGAACAGCGTGCTGCGCCAGCGCATCAGGCGCACGAACAAACCGGTCCAGGACGTGAGCGCCAGCGCCAGCAATGCGCCTGTCAGTGCCCCGGTGCTGTTGGCGAGCAGGTCCATGTTCGAGCTGGTGCGCGCGGGCAGGTACATCTGCAGATACTCCATGCCGGCCGACAGCAGCACGCCGCAGAGCAGCCCGAGCACCACGCAGCCGAACGCGCCGAAACGCGCGCGCAGCGCCATCCCGGCCAGCAGGCCGAACGGCAGGTAGGAAAGCAGGTTGAGCGAGGCATCGAACGTCGTGTAGGTGAGCCGCAGCGGCGCATCGAGCACATCGAGGAAACCCAGCCCCTGATCGCGCCAGCCGGAGAACGGCGACAGGCTCGCATACACGATGAACAGCGCATAGCCGAGCGCCAGCCAGGTGCGCAACCGCGCGCGCGTCTCGGTGATGAATAGCTCTCTCATGGCCGGCGGAGTGTTGGCGAAATCGGGATGAGTGTCAACACGGCAGGCGGCAAAACCTGCTTGCCGCGGCTCTGTGCGCAGGCGTTATGCGATGCCGGAAAGATAACGCGAGAAATCCTCGGCCGGCATCGGTTTTGCGAAATAATACCCCTGCCCTTCGTCGCAATGCTGCAAACGCAGCAGGGAAAGCTGCTTTTTGTTCTCGATCCCTTCGGCGATGGTTTTCAGGTTCAGGCTCCTGGCCATCTGGATGATGGCCAGGACGATGGCGGCGTCGTTCGGGTCGTCGGCCATGTCGCGCACAAACGACTGGTCGATTTTCAGCTTGTCGACATTGAAGCGTTTCAGGTAGGAAAGGCTCGAATAGCCGGTGCCAAAATCGTCGATGGAAAGCTTGATGCCGAGCGATTTTAGGCGTTGCAGCCGCCCCACCACATTCTCTATGTCATTTATCAGGATCGATTCGGTCAGTTCGAGTTCGAGCTGGGCCGGCGCCAGCCCGGATTCGGTCAGCGCATGAATGACGTTTTCCTCCAGGTCGCCGCGCCGGAACTGCAATGCCGACAGGTTGACCGCGATCACGATGTCGGGCAATCCCGCCTGATGCCATGCCGCCGCCTGACGGCAGGCCTCGTGCAGCACCCAGTTCCCGATCGGCACGATCATCCCGCTTTCTTCGGCGACCGGGATGAAACGTCCCGGCGGCAGCAGGCCGAGTTTGGGGTGGTTCCAGCGGATCAATGCCTCCGCGCCGAGCACCCGGCCGTCGGCGAGACTGTTTTGCGGCTGGTAATGGAGCACGAATTCGCCGCGATCCAGCGCATGCCGCAGGCCGTTCAGCATGCGCAGGTGCTCTTCGGCATCGACATTCATCTTTTCGGTGTGGAAGCGATATATGTTGCGCCCGGCTTCCTTGGCCTGATACATCGCCGTGTCCGCCTTTTTGAGCAGCGTATCGAAATCGTTGCCGTCATCCGGGTAAATGGCGATGCCCATGGAGGTGGAAACGGTCAGTTCATGCCCTTCCATGCTGAAAGGCTCGGCGATCTGCGCCAGGATCTTTTCGGCGGTCGCCGTAATGGAATCGTTATTGCCGATACCGGTGAGCACGATCAGGAATTCATCACCCCCCTGCCGGCTGAGGGTATCGGTATCGCGCAGGCAATGATGCAGCCGTGCCGCGATGGTCCTGAGCGCGGTATCGCCGAAATCATGGCCGAGGGAGTCGTTGATCGTCTTGAAATTGTCGAGATCGAGGAACAGCAACGCCACCCTGGTGTGCGCGCGGTGTGCGACGGCGATCGCCAGTTCGCTGCGATCCCTGGCCAGCAGGCGGTTCGGCAGCCCGGTCAGCGCATCGTGGTAAGCCAGGAACTGGATCTGCTCTTCCGCAGCATGGCGCTCCGTGATGTCCTGCACGGTGCCCAGCATCCTGGCGGCGCGCCCCTGTTCGTCGCGCTGCACTTCCCCCTGGCTATGCACGTAACGCACCAGGCCGTCCGGCAGCACGATGCGATGGTCGAGGGCATATGGATGGCCCGACTCGAGCGCCGCGCGTATCTGCCCTTTGACCATTGCGCGGTCTTCCGGATGTACGGCATCCAGAAAGGAGTCCTTGCTGGCCTCGAATCGCTGCGGTTCGAAGCCGAAGATGCGATACACCTCGTCCGACCATACCAGCGTGCCGCTGGCGACATCCCATTCCCAGTTGCCGAGACGGGCGATGCGCTGCGCTTCGGTCAGGTTGGCCGTGCGCTGCGCCACCTCCTGTTCCAGATGTTCGCGATACCGCTTCCGTTCGGTGTCGTGCATCTGGATGCGTTCCAGCATCTCGTTGAAGGTGCGGGCCAGCAGCCCCACCTCGTCGTTGCCGTGGACTTCCACCCGCACCGCATAGTCCTGTTTGTCGGACACGCTCCGCATTCCGTCGCTCAGATGGCGGAGGGGATCGATGATGGCTTTTTGCATCCGGGCGAACAGGGCGATGGAAGCCAGAAACACGGCCATGGCCACCATCAGGGTCAACGACGCGTCGCGCAGGATGAATGAGTTCAGGCTGCGCAGATCCGATTCCAGATAGAGGGTGCCGAGCGTCTCGCCCTTGAACAGGATGGGCCTGGCCACGATCAACTCGTGCAAGGTGATCCGGGTGCCGCCGGGTTCGAGGCGGGGTATATCGGGCGCGTGCCCGGCAACGGTATAGCGCGCGAAGATACCGCCTTCATTGTCGTAAACGACGGCATCGACGATGTCCGGGTTTTCCGACAACGCGGCCAATATGCCGTTGGCCGCCTTGCGGTCATCGAAGACCATGGTCGGCGCGATATTCGTGCCGACCACTCCGGAATAGACTGACAGCTCGGAGGTCTTGTAGTCGCGCCACTCGACCCATCCACTGAAGATCAGGATGAGACTGACCAGGAGCAAGGCGAGGCCGGTAGTCAGCAGGCCGATCAGCGTCAGCTTGTATTTGATGGAGGCGTTCCGGAACCACGCGTTCATGCTCATCTCGCTCCGCCGCCGCGCGTGACGATACGCGCCAGTTTCAGCAACTGCGAACTGATGAGTAATTGCGCCCGCGTTGCTGCTTCCCGGTTGATCTCGAATCTCACCTTGTTGCCTTCCAGATAGAAATTGACCATCACGCCGCGTTCGGCGTAACCGTCGCTGTCCCCGACTGTCAGCACCGGGTTGTTGCCGATGCTGTCCAGGATGCCGCCGAGATTGTCGCGCTCGGAAGCGGCGATGAACAGCACGCGGCAGCTCTTCGGGCTGGAGCCGGGGGCGAGCGGGACGATTTCCCAGCCCAATCCGCCAATCGGCTTACCCTGCAGCACTTCGAGCGCGCCGCCGAACGGATCGCGCCCCAGCAGGCACAGTCTTGCCGTGTTCGAGGATGGCGCGGTCGCGGGCCACTCGACGAACCTGGCGATGTTGTGGATGAAGGCGGCCTTGACTTCATATTCGGCTGGCGGCGCCGCGTGCGCCCCCGCGCACCACAGCGCCGCGCATGCAGCGCCCGCGAACCATTTTTGCAATGCGCCGTTCATCTGCCCTAGAAGCTGTAACCCAGCTTGAGCCTGAAACTGCGGCCGTCCTGTTCGATCATGTCCTGCACGTGCTCCTGTCCGCCGGGATCGGCATGATGCTTGTCGAACAGATTGTAGAGACTGGCGGAAAGCGTCATATTCCCCGTCCCTCTGCCCGACAGGGTCAGGTTGGTGACGGCATGGCCGCCCGCGACATTGCCGCCGAGCGTCTTGCGGCTCCCAGTGTATTGTAGCTCCAGCCCGGCGAGGAGTTTGCCGTCACAGACGGGCATGGCGCCATTGACCTTCAGCAGGTTTCTGGGCGAGTTGACGAGTTCGGCGCCGCCGGATTCTTCGCGGCTGAGCTGCCATGCATAGCTCGCGCGCAAGCGCGCGCCACCGCTCCACAGGCGTTCCGCCTCGAATTCGACCCCGCGCGCGTTCACCTGCCCGGTGTTCATGAAGACCAGATCGTCCGCGGAATCGGTAATCTGGTTGATGTTGTCGCTGATCCTGTTGGCGTAGGCATCGGCGGTGAGGCGGAAATCCGGCCGCAGCCAGTGTTCGACGACGAATTCGCGGGTGCGTATCTTCTCCGGCTTGAGGGCCGGATTCGCCTTCTGGCTGCCCGCCACCGCGTAATACAGCTCATAGGCGTTGGGCGCGCGGAAGGCGGTGCCGTACAGCAGCTTGACGCTCGTGGTGTCGAGCGGATTCCAGATCAACCCGAGCCGGGGATTGAGCGTATCGCCGACGGTGGAATAACGGTCATAGCGCAGGCCTGCGTTGAGCAGCAACGGCTGGGCCAGGGTGATCTCGTCCTGGATGTAAACCCCCTCCCGGGTGCTGCTGCGCCGGTCGTCCAGGTGGAGCGTATAGGGCGCGATATCGTAGTTGGTCTGTTCCTGCTGGAAATTGTCCTGATATTCCGCGCCCGCGACCAGCTTGTGCCGGTCGAACTGGCCGACGAGTTTCACCTCGGCGCCCCACCACGCGCCATTGGCCGTATCCATGTTGAGAACGACGGGCGGACCGGCATAGGGATAGAGGCCCCGGTAGGCGTACCGGCCCTGGAACGCATGTGCCGCAACCTCCCATTGCCGGTTCAACGAAGCGGAATAATCGAGATCGATGAATGACGAGCTGTCCGTCACCAGAAAGTTGGGATCATTGAACGCCGTATCGTAAGAGGCGGTGGGAACCGCCTTGTCGCGGCTGGAATGCCCGAGCGTGACGGTAAAATTCTCATAAGCCAGTTTGCCGAACACGCTGTCGTAGGCGTCGCCGTCCAGATTCGCCGCGATGCCGTTGTTGTCGGCCGGCGTGTCGAACTCGGGGAAAAACAGATCCTGCCCGCGACTGCGGTAGCGCGATGCCGAGAGCAACAGTTCGGCGCCGTTCCCGTAGCGTTTTCCGTAACTCAGCCGCTCCTTGTCGGTGCCGAAGCCGGCGAGTTCGCCCGATGCTTCGAGACCGTCCAGATCGCTCCCGCGTTTGGTGATGACATTGATGACGCCGAGTATGGCATTGCTGCCATAAATGGAAGAGCCAGGACCGCGTATCACCTCCACCCGGTCGATCAGGTCCATGTCCAGCGGGAAATCGGTGCCGATCGCGGCCGTATCGTAGATCGGGTCGTTGAGCCGGTAACCGTCCACCAGCAGCAGCATGCGACTGTTGAAGTCGCCCGTCCGTCCGGAACCGCGCACGCCAAGATAGGCATAGTTTCGGTCATAGGCGACATTCATGCCGCGCACGCTGTTGAGCAGATCGCCCAGCGTCCGGTAACCATAATTGCCGATGTCGGCGGCAGTGATGATGGTGACGGATGACGGCGCTTCCGTGGTCTTCTGGACGAATTTGCTGGCGCTGTAGACTTCGACGGAAAGCAGTTCTTCAAGGGATAGCCGGGTAAGGTCGGCCGCCGGGTAAGCTGCCGCCGGCACGGCGGTCATGCCGAGCGCGATGCCGATGATCGCAGCCGAAATGCATGGGCGCGGCGGATGCGCAATCGTTCCCGCCGGCAAGTTTGTCTTCATCTATAGGCTCTCCGGAAAGGTGCATCCTGATACGAAAAGGGCATGGATACAAGCGAATCATGCCGGCAATGCGCTTGCTCGCGCACGGCCCCTCACACAGGTATGCGTACCCCGGCCATGCGCAACGCCAGCGGCGCGCTGATGAATAATGCTCTCATGGCCGGCGAAGTGTTGGCGAAATCGAAAGGAGTGTCAACATGACGTCGCACCTGCGACCGCCCAGCGCCATTCGTTTTTCATGCCCGGGCAAACTGCCTGCGTGCAAACGGAAACCGTGGAACGCCGCCGTTGCCGGTCGCGCGATGGTATGCCGGATGCTATAATCCGTGCCTCTCTAAAGGTGCTGTTTCATGTCCGTTGTCCTGAATTTCAGATCCCATTTGTCCGAGTTGTTCGCGCAGGCGTTGCGCGAGGTTGCGCCGGAACAGAGTGGCGCGACCGTCCTGATCGAGCGCCCCAAGCTGGCTACCCACGGCGACTATGCCTGCAACCTGGCGATGCAGTTGGCCAAGCCGCTGCGCAAGCCGCCGCGCGACATCGCGAATGCGCTGCTCGCGGCGCTGCCGAAGACCGATTTCATCGAGAAACTGGAGATCGCCGGGGCGGGCTTCATCAATGTGTTCATCGCCGCCGCCGCGAAACGTGCTGTGGTGCAGGGCGTACTGCGGGCGGGCGCGGGCTATGGCCATGTGCACGTAGGCAGCCTGCGCAAGGTGCAGGTGGAGTTCGTCTCGGCCAACCCCACCGGGCCGCTGCATATCGGCCACGGGCGCGGCGCGGCAGTCGGCGATTGTCTGTGCCGCGTGCTGCATGCGGCGGGCTGGAGCGTGACGCGCGAGTTCTATTACAACGACGCGGGCCAGCAGATCGACAACCTGATGCGCTCGGTGCAACTGCGCTGCAAGGGCATCACACCGGACGACCCGTCCTGGCCGGAAGGCGGCTATCGCGGCGATTACATCGTGGATGTGGCGAACGCCTACATGGCGCGGGAGACCGTCGAAGCGGACGACCAGCACATCACCGGCAAAGGCGATGCGGACGATGCCGAAGCGATCCGTCATTTCGCCGTGGCCTATCTGCGCCGCGAACAGGATCTGGATCTGCGCGCATTCGAGGTGGAGTTCGACGTGTTCTCGCTGGAGTCCGCGCTCTATGCCGATGGCAAGGTGGAAGAGACGGTGCAAAGACTCATCGCCAGCGGCCACACTTACGAGCAGGACGATGCGCTGTGGCTGCGCACCACGGCCTTCGGCGACGACAAGGACCGCGTGATGCGCAAGAGCGACGGCGGCTACACCTACTTCGTGCCGGACGTGGCCTACCATCTGGACAAGTGGCGACGCGGTTTCGTGCGCGTCATCAACGAGCAGGGCTCGGACCACCACTCCACCATCACCCGCGTGCGCGCCGGGTTGCAGGCGCTGGACGTGGGCATCCCCGAGAGCTGGCCGGATTACGTGCTGCACCAGATGGTGACGGTGCTGAAGAACGGCGAAGAAGTGAAGATCTCCAAGCGCGCCGGCAGCTACGTCACGCTGCGCGACCTGATCGACGAAGTGGGCTGCGACGCGACGCGCTACTTCCTCGCGGCGCGCCATCCCGATTCGCAGCTGGTGTTCGACATCGACCTGGCCAAATCGCAGAGCAACGACAATCCGGTGTATTACATCCAGTATGCGCATGCGCGCATCCACGCGGTGCTGGCGCAGTGGGGCGGCGACAGACAATATCTGCATGCAGTTGATCTTGCGCCGCTGGAAAGCGAATACGAGACACAACTGTTGCAGCGCATGATCGACTTCCCGCAGGTGATCGAAACTGCGGCGGAAGACCTTGCGCCACACCAGGTCGCCTTCTACCTGAAGGAGTTGGCGGCGGATTTTCACAGCTACTATAATGCGTCGCGCTTCCTGGTCGAGGATGAGAAGGTCAAGCTGGCGCGGCTGGCACTGATTGCGGCAGTGGCGCAGGTGCTGAGGAACGGCCTGGCGCTGCTGGGTGTTTCCGCACCGGAACAAATGTAAGGGACGACAGATATGGCCAGAAATACAGGCAATAACAGACCGGCGGCACCGAACAAGGGCGGCAGCCAATTGCTGACCGGCATCCTCGTCGGCATGGTGATCGGGGTCAGCATGGCGGCAGGGCTGGCCTGGTATCTCATGAAGTCGCCCAGCCCGTTCGTGCAGAACGGGCAGGCGGTCGTGCCGCCCGCAGAAAAGACCGCCCCCCCTCCGACAGGCACCACAACACCGCCCGCGACCGCTGATGCGGTCAGCGGCGACGGCAAGCCGCGCTTCGAATTCTACAAGGTGCTGACCGAGAAGCCGGATGCGGTTGCCAAGCCTGCCGCCAAACCGGCGGCGAAAGCGCCGGAACCGGCCAAACCCGCTGCCGGCGAAGCGCAATACCTGCAGGCCGGATCGTTCACCAGCGCCGAAGATGCCGAGAAGCTCAAGGTTAGGCTGGCCCTGATGGGCATCGAGGCCAACATCCAGACCGTGGCCATTCCCGACAAGGGCGTATGGCATCGCGTGCGCACCGGGCCGCACAAGAACGCGGACGAGATGGAGCGCGTGCGCGCATTGATGAAACAAAACGGCGTGGAGGCCACTCCAACCCGTGCGCAGTGAGCGTATCGAACAATGACGAGGAGGATAGATTGAAGAAACTGATCAAAAGCCTGATGGTTGCGCTGGCCTTGCTGGCCAGCGGTGCGGTGTTCGCTGCCGAAGCGGGCAAGGATTACACGATGCTGATCCCGGCGCGCCCGGCCAGCACACAGAAAATCGAGGTGCTGGAGTTCTTCTTTTACGGCTGTTCGCACTGTTTCCATCTGCATGGATCGTTGGGCACATGGGAAAAGAACATGCCGAAAGATGTGGAACTGACCCTGGTGCCCACCGTCTTCCGCGCTTCCTGGGAGCCGATGGCGAGCACCTACTACGCGCTCGAGGCGCTCGGAAAACTGCATCCGTTGCATGATGCGCTGTTCCAGGCCTGGAACGTGGAGCGGATCGAGCTGATGGAAGAGTCGCAGATCGCGGACTTCGTCGCTGCGCGCGGCGTGGACCGCAACAAGTTCTCGTCGGCCTACGGCTCGTTCTCGGTACAGAGCAAGGTGGCGCGCGCCAAGCAGATGCTGCGCAGCTATGCGATCCAATCCACACCGACCATCGTGGTGGACGGCAAATATGTCATCAACGGCCTGCAGCCGGCGGAAACCATCCGTGTGCTGAACGATGTCATCGCGCTGGCGCGCAAGGAGCGCGGTGCAGGCAAGCGCTGATGCGCGTCGTCATCAGCGGCGCGTCGAGCGGCATCGGTCTTGCCCTCGCGCGCCACTATCTTGAACGCGGCGCAAGCGTCGCCGCCTTCGCCCGACGCAGCGAATTGCTGCAAGCGCTCGCTGCGGAATTCCCCGGAAAAGTCTTTCCCTATGCGCTCGATGTGCGCGATGCCGTCGCCTTGCGCGGGGCAGCGGACGACTTCATGGCACGTGCCGGCGTGCCGGACATCGTGATCGCCAATGCCGGCGTGAGCGTCGGCACCCTCACCGAATATGTCGAAGACGAAGCGGTGTTCCGGAACGTCATGGACATCAACGTGCTCGGCACGGTGCAGACCTTCCAGCCCTTCATCGCGGCCATGCGCGCGGCTGCCCTCTCCCCCAACCCCTCTCCCGCTTGCGGGAGAGGGGAGTATTTCACATTGGTCGGCATCGCCAGTGTTGCCGGTTTTCGCGGCTTGCCGGGGGCGGGTGCCTACTCCGCCTCCAAGGCTGCCGTCATCTCGTATCTGGAAAGCCTGCGCGTCGAACTGCATGGCAGCGGAATCCGCGTGGTGACCCTCTGTCCCGGCTACATCAGGACGCCGATGACCGACGTGAACACCTTTCCCATGCCCTTCATCATCGCAGCGGACGAAGCGGCGCGGCGCATGGCGCGCGTCATCGCGCGCGGAACGCCCTTCGCGGTGATTCCGTGGCAGATGGGTGTGGTGGGATGGTTGTTGAAGCGCTTGCCGAACCGGCTGTATGACAGCCTGTTCGCCAACGCGCCGCGCAAGCCGCGCGGCCTGTTGCGTTAAGGCGCGGCACTATCCATATCCCCGCGTATCCGCATGAAGCGCGCGAAGCGCGGAATGCCGGTCTTTTCGTTGACCCCGTTATGGCGATACGTCACCCAGCAGCCGAGCGGCGGCGGGTCGCGCCGCTCGGCATCGGACAGTCCCGCCCCCAGCCTGAAGCGCAGCCCTGTTGCCGTCTCGACCTCCAGCGCGCCCAGCATCCCGGCATATTTCCCCTTGCCCGGCACATGCCCGACCACCCGCGCCTCGGCATCCAGATAGGGTTTGTACTTGAGCAGGTCGTCGCTGCGTTCGGCCCGGTAAAGCGATGCGCCGCGATGCAGCATCAGGCCCTCGCCGCCTTGCTTGGCCACGCGCTTTAACAAGGCTTGCAGCGCGACCCGGTCGGCCACCCTGAGCTGTGCGACCTGACGCAGCCATGGTTGGCCGACTTGCGCGACGACCTGTTGCAGTGCCGCGTTGCGTTCGTCGAATGTGCCGGGATGGGCGGGCAGGTCGAATGCCATGAAGCGCAGCTTGCGCCATGCTGCATCGTCGGGTGATTGTTGCCGGACGATGGAAACGGTCTGCGAAAACTTCCCGTGTGCGACCCATAACTCGCCGTCCAGCGGCGTCACTGGCCAGCCGGCGGTAAACCATGGCGGCGCCTGGATGCGCTCGCCGCCGCGAGTCAGCAATTGCTTGCCGTCCCAGTAACCGCGCACGCCATCAAATTTTTCGCTAACCCGGTATTCAGCCAGCGGGATATCGTCGCGGTAGACGTTCGCCAGCATCAGCGGAGGCGGTGCGAACTCGGTAGCAATTAACGTCTGGGGAAATGAGAAAAAGGAAAGTGCCAGCAGGAATGGAGCAAAGCGTGCGCGCATATTCTCCTCCGCTGGAAAAATGGGAGCGCCGACGTCCTCGTCGGCAAGTTTCTTTAGATTTTATGCCGACGAGGACGTCGGCGCTCCCATTAACCCGCGAGTTTCTGCTTCAGTATCTCGTTGAGTTGAGCGGGATTGGCCTTGCCCTTGCTGGCTTTCATCGCGAGGCCGATGAAGAAGCCGAACAGCTTGTCCTTGCCGCTGCGGTATTCCGCTACCTTGTCGGCATTGGCGGCGATGATCTCGTCCACCAGCGCTTCGATCGCGCCCGAATCCGAAACCTGCTTCAGTCCCTTTGCTTCGATGATCGCATCCGCTTCGCCGCCTTCCGCCCACATGGTGCGGAACACTTCCTTCGCGCCTGAGTTAGAGATGGTGCCATCGGCGATGCGTTGCAACATGCCGCCGAGCTGTTGCGGCGTGATCGGGCACTGCGCCATTTCTAACCCATCACGGTTCAACTGCGCGCTGACTTCGCCGATGATCCAATTTGCACAGAGCTTCGGATCGGCAGGCCGCCAGATTTTATCGTTAATGTTAATGTAGACCCTTGGCCCAAACTCACAGACCGATACAAAATAATCCCCAATCGACTCGTCTGCGGTAAGCAACAGCGTGTCGTATCGCGGTAGCCCGTATTCCTTTTGATATCGCTCAGCCCGAGCGTCTCGTAACTCAGGTAATTTGGCTTTTATTTCTTGTATCCACTCTTCAGTTATCTCCAGCGGCAACAAATCAGGATCGGGAAAATATCGGTAATCGTGCGCGTCTTCCTTGCTGCGCATCGCGCGCGTCTCGCCGGTATCCGGATTGAACAGTATGGTCGCCTGGTGGATCGTGCCGCCATTCTCCAGTCTTTCGATCTGCCACTGCACTTCGTAGTCTATCGCCTGCTGCATGAACTTGAACGAGTTGAGGTTCTTGATCTCGCGGCGCGTCCCGAGCGGGGCGCCGGGTTTGCGCACCGATACGTTCACGTCGCAGCGGAACGAGCCTTCCTGCATGTTGCCGTCGCAGATGCCGATCCAGCGCACCAGCGTGTGCAAAGCCTTGGCATAAGCCACCGCTTCGGCGGCGGAACACATGTCCGGCTCGGAGACGATCTCCAGCAAGGGTGTCCCGGCGCGGTTCAGGTCGATGCCGGTCATGCCGTGGAAATCGCCGTGCAGCGATTTGCCCGCATCTTCTTCCAGATGTGCGCGGGTGATGCGCACGGTTTTTTCGTAGGGCTTGGCGTTGCCCGATAGCGGCTCGACCTGGATGGTCAGCGCGCCTTGTCCCACCACAGGCAGGTCGAATTGGCTGATCTGGTAGCCCTTGGGCAGGTCGGGATAGAAGTAATTCTTGCGTGCGAATACCGAGCGCTGTGCGATGTGTGCGCCGGTGGCGAGGCCGAACTTGATCGCGCGTTCCACCGCCCCCTTGTTCAGCACCGGCAGCACGCCGGGCAGCGCGATACTTACCGCATCGGCCTGGGTGTTGGGTTCCGCGCCGAACGCCGTCGAAGCGCCGGAAAAGATTTTAGTGTTGGTCGAAAGTTGCGCATGCACTTCCAGCCCGATGACGATTTCCCAAGTCATGACGTTTCCTTACAGCCCTTGCGGCGCGCGGCTGTGCCAGTCGGTCGCCAGTTGATATTGGTGCGCCACGTTCAGCATGCGCGCCTCGTCGAAATAGTTGCCGATGATCTGCAAACCGACCGGCATGCTGTTATCGCCAAAGCCGCAGGGAATGGACATACCGGGCAGGCCGGCGAGGTTCACCGCGATGGTGTAGATGTCGGACAGGTACATCTGCACCGGGTCGTCGCCCTTCTCGCCCAGCTTGAAGGCGGTGCTCGGACTGGTTGGCCCCATGATGACATCGCACTGCTTGAACGCCTCGACGAAATCCTGCGCGATCAGGCGGCGGATGCGCTGCGCCTTGATGTAGTAGGCATCGTAGTAACCGTGCGACAGCACATAGGTGCCGATCATGATGCGGCGCTGCACTTCCGCGCCGAAGCCCTGCGCACGGCTCTTCTCGTACATATCGGCGAGGTCGGTGTATTCCGGCGCGCGGTAGCCGTAGCGCACGCCGTCGAAGCGCGACAGGTTGCTCGATGCTTCCGCCGGCGCCAGCACGTAATACACCGGCACGGAAAGCTTGGAATTCGGCAGGCTGATGGGCACGATGGAGGCACCCAGTTTTCTATACTCGGCAATGGCGGCTTCGACGGCTTGCGCCACGTCGCTGCCCCTGCCTGCCGCGAAGAACTCTTTCGGCAGACCGATGCGCAGACCGTTCAGAGGTTTTGCCAGATCGCGCGCGTAATCTTCCTTGTCGCGTTGCAAGGAAGTTGAATCGCGCTCGTCGAAACCCGCCATCACGTTCAGCATCAGCGCGAGGTCTTCCGCGCTGCGCCCCATCGGCCCGGCCTGGTCGAGGCTGGAGGCGAAAGCGATCATGCCGTAGCGGGAGCACACGCCGTAGGTGGGTTTCAGGCCGGAGATGCCGCACAGCGCGGCCGGCTGGCGGATCGAGCCGCCGGTGTCGGTGCCGGTCGCCGCCGCGCACAGGCGCGCAGCGACCGCCGCCGCCGTGCCGCCGGAGCTGCCGCCGGGCACGCGCGCGGTGTCCCACGGGTTCTTGACCGGGCCGTAATACGAGGTCTCGTTGCTTGAACCCATGGCGAACTCGTCCATGTTGGTCTTGCCGAGGTTGACCGCACCCGCATCGTTGAATTGGCTGATGACGTGCGCGTCATAGGGCGAGACGAAGTTGGAGAGCATCTTCGAGCCGCAGGTGGTGAGCCAGCCCTTGGCGCAGAAGATGTCCTTCTGTGCGAACGGGATGCCGGTGAGCGCCTCGGCCTTGCCCGCGGCGATGCGCGCGTCGGCGGCGCGCGCCTGCGCCAGGCTTTTCTCCGCGTCCAGCGTGATGAAGGCGTTGAGCGCCGGGTTGAGCCGGGCGATGCGGTCGAGGTAAAGCTGCGTCAGTTCGACGCTGGAGATATGCTTTGCAGCAAGGGCTGCGGAAAGTTGTTTGATTGAGGCGTTGATCATGTTCGTTCGGTTCGTATGCGGAAGAGCACCCTCTCCCCCGGCCCCTCTCCCGCCTGCGGGCGAGGGGAGTGCGTTTACTCGATGACTTTGGGGACGAGGTACAGCCCGGCTTCGACCTGCGGGGCGATGGCCTGGAACGCCTCGCGCTGATTCGCTTCCGTAACCACATCGGCGCGCAGGCGCTGCGCCACGTCCTGCGCATGCGACATCGGCTCGATCCCGGCGGTATCCACCGCCTGCATCTCGGCGATCAGGTCGAAGATACCCGACAATTGCGCGCGGGCGGTTTCGATTTCGGTTGGGGTCATCGCCAGGCGCGCCAGGCGGGCGATCTTTTCGACATCCGGGGTGCTTAAAGACATAGTAAAAACTTTATTGAAACAAGGCCGATAGGGTATCATAAACAAGTTTGACAGCGCACCTTTCTGGGCACCTCTTTGACTACGGGACACAACATGTTTGGATTCTTCAACAGCTATTTCTCCAATGACCTCGCGATCGACCTCGGCACCGCGAACACGCTGATCTGGGTGCGCGGACAGGGCATCGTGCTGGACGAACCGTCGGTGGTGGCGATCCGCCAGGAAGGCGGGCCGAACGGCAAGAAGGTGATTCAGCAGGTCGGCCTCGCCGCCAAGCAGATGCTGGGACGCACGCCCGGTAACATCACCGCGATCCGCCCGATGAAGGACGGCGTGATCGCCGACTTCACCGTCACCGAGCAGATGCTCAAGCAGTTCATCCGCAAGGTATACAAGGCCAGCATCTTCAGCCCCAGCCCGCGCATCGTGATCTGCGTGCCGTGCGGCTCGACCCAGGTCGAGCGCCGCGCGATCCGCGAATCGGCGGTCGGCGCCGGCGCGCGTCGCGTCGAGCTGATCGAGGAGCCGATGGCGGCGGCGCTCGGCGCGGGGCTGCCGGTGGAAGACGCGACCGGTTCGATGGTGGTGGACATCGGCGGCGGCACCACCGAAGTGGGCGTGATCTCGCTCGGCGGCGCGGTGTATTCCGGCTCGGTGCGCGTCGGCGGCGACAAGTTCGACGAGGCGATCATCAACTACATCCGCCGCAACTACGGCATGCTGATCGGCGAACCCACCGCCGAGGAGATCAAGAAGACCATCGGCTCCGCCTTCCCCGGCAGCGAGGTGCGCGAGATGGAAGTGAAGGGGCGCAACCTGGCGGAAGGCGTGCCGCGCAGCTTCACCATCTCCAGCAACGAGATCCTCGAAGCGCTGACCGAGCCGCTCAACAGCATCGTCAGCGCGGTCAAGACGGCGCTGGAACAGACCCCGCCGGAACTGGGCGCGGACATCGCCAACAAGGGCATGGTGCTGACCGGCGGCGGCGCGCTGCTGCGCGACCTCGACCGCCTGCTGATGGAAGAGACCGGCCTGCCGGTGCTGATCGCCGACGACCCGCTCACCTGCGTGGTGCGCGGCTCGGGCATCGCCCTGGAAAGCATGGACAAGTCCACCAACATCTTCACTACGGAGTGATTTTCTGGTGAGTAGTGAGTGGTAAGTGGTAAGTGGTAAAAACCGTTCGCCACTCGCCACTCACTACCCACCATTTACCAGCATGGACAGCACGCAATCCTTCCAGTTCTTCAATCGCGGCCCCAGCCCGGTGGCACGGCTGGTGTTCTTCGCGGTGCTCTCATTGTTGCTGCTGTTCGTGGATGCGCGCTACCGCTACCTGGAGTCCACGCGCAATGCGCTGTCGGTGCTGGTATCGCCGATCCAGAAACTGGCGACGCTACCCAGCACCTTATGGCAGCAGGCGAGCGGATTCTTCGTCACGCAGCGCAGCCTGACCGAGGAGAACCTGACTCTGCGCCAGCAACATGAGCGCGATGCGGTGCAACTGGCGCAATGGCATGCCGTGCAACAGGAGAACCGGCATCTGCACAGCCTGATGGCGCTGCAGCAGCGCGGCGGATTCAATGCCAGGTTCGCCGAGATCGTGTACGCCGAGCACGACGTGTTTAAGCGCCGGGTGCTGATCGACAAGGGCGCTGATGCGGGCGTGGAGGTCGGCCAGGTGGTGATGGACGACATCGGCATCGTCGGCCAGATCACGCGCGTCTATCCCTGGCTGGCGGAAGTCACCCTGATCACCGAGAAGGACCATGCGGTGCCGGTACAGGTGCTGCGCAACGGATTGCGCACCATCGTGTTCGGTGCGGGCGACACCAGCCAGCTGTCGCTGCGCTACATGCCGGTGAGCTCCGATATCCAGAGCGGCGACGAACTGGTGACCTCGGGTATCGACGGTCTTTATCCGCCGGGCATCCCGGTAGCCCGGGTAGAGAAGATCGAGCGCGATCCCGCCTATCCGTTTGCGCGCGTGACCTGCCTGCCGCTGGCCGGGGTGGACCGGCAGCGGCATCTGATGATCCTGTCCGGCCTGCCGAAACTACCGGAACGCCCGGCACAGGAACCTGCTGCGCCGATTGACGGGAAGCCTACGCAGGACGCCGCGAAGAAAGCGGAGGCGCACTGATGGCGCGTTTCGCCCATAGCCCTCCCGAGATCCAGCGCCCGGCCAGCAACCTCTTCATCCTGCTGAGCATGGGCGGCGCATTGTTCCTGAACGGATTGCCGTGGGGCGGCATCTGGCTGTTGCTGCGCCCGGACTTCGTAGCGATGGTGATACTGTACTGGTGCATGCACAAGCCGCTACGCGTCGGTATCGGGGTAGCCTGGATGGTCGGGATACTCGCCGACGTGGCCGATGCCAGCCTGTTCGGCCAGCATGCGCTGGCCTATACCCTGCTCGCCTTCGGCGGCGTAGTGCTGCACCACCGGCTGCAGATGTTCAACCTGCGCCAGCAGACCTTCCAGGTATTCGGCATCTTCGCACTCACCTATGCGGTGTATGCACTGGTGCATTGGCAGGTGAACGGCTATGTGATCTGGCCGTTCTTTCTCGGCTGCCTGACTTCGACCCTGCTGTGGGCGCCGCTCAGCGCCATGCTCCAGTCGCTGCGGCAGTTGCGCGTGGATCATGCCGCCAGACGTCAATGAAAAGACCCGCTGAACTAAAGAACCATCAGCGCGAGATCTTCTACTTCAAGCTGAGAGTGCTGGTCAGCATCGGTTTCGTGGCGCTGCTGATGGGGATACTGCTGGCGCGCTTCGTCTATCTGCAAGCGGTGCGCCATGATTACTACCAGACCCTGGCGGAAAGCAACCGCATCTCCGTGGTGCCCATCGTCCCCAACCGCGGCCTGATCCTGGACCGCAACGGCGTGGTATTGGCGCACAACTATTCCGGTTATACCTTGGAAATCACCCCGAACAAATCCGCCGACCTGGAGGCCACCATCAACGAACTGGCGACGCTGGTCGAGATCACGCCCAGAGACCGCAAGCGCTTCAGGAAGCTGTTGTCCGAGCGCCGCAACTTCGAGTCGCTGATGATCCGCAACCGCCTGACGGACGAGGAGGTCGCGCGCTTCGCGGCGCAGCAATACCGCTTCCCCGGCGTCGAGATCAGGGCGCGCCTGTTCCGCGATTATCCTTTCGGCGCAAACACCGCGCATCTGATCGGCTACATCGGGCGTATCAACCAGACCGACGTCGAGCAGCTCGAAGAGAACGAACTGGCTGCCAACTACCGCGGCTCGGACTACATCGGCAAG
>Ga0154346_128_pt2 | contig 27934 bp, 29 predicted proteins | sample RifGroA2_FD_115874 | JGI IMG/M metagenome (GOLD analysis project Ga0154346, IMG submission 115874) | Gallionellales bacterium GWA2_60_18 | reverse complement strand
GAAGAGCAATACGACAGGAAAGGCGCACGTTACAAGCAGTTCAGCGCCGATGAAATTGCCGAGGTAAATGGCATTCCCACGGTGGCCAAGCGCACCATGAAGAATTTGCAGACCGGCCACCGCACCGAGGTCGCTTACCTCAAGACCGGCTACGACCTCGGCCTTGAGGACAGCCTGTTCTCCGAACGCTTCCTGCGCCAGCCTCCGCGCAAGTGGGTTGACTGATGCTGCGAACGGCCACGTTCTTTGCGGCTCTTCTATTGGCGCCGACGGCGGCGTGGGCGGAGGTCATGCTCTCCGGCTTCCTGCAGCAGAACACGGCCTTCAACACCGCCGGGCAAAACCCCGATGGCCGCCATTACAAGTGGCTGGAGGAGCGCGCCCAGATCAAGCTCGATGCCGCAGAAGGCGATTGGCGGCTGCTGGCGAAGGGCGATCTGGCCTATGACCATCTCGGCCGACAGGATGAGAGCGAATTGCGCGAGGGCTACCTCGACTATGCGGGAGGTAACTGGGATTTGCGCCTTGGCCGCCAGATCATCACCTGGGGTTTGGGCGACCTGGTATTCGTGAACGATTTTTTCCCCAAAGATCACGAGGCGCTCTTTGCCGGGCGACCGCTGGAATACCTCAAGCGCGGCGTGGATGCGGTGAAGCTGGGCGCCTATCCAGAGTTTGCTTCGTTCGAGCTGGTGCTGTCGCCCGATTTCCGCGAGAGCCGCACCCCGGACGCGCGCCGATTCCAGCTTTATGACCCGATGCCAGCGGTCGCCAACCGCGAAACCGTCAAACCGGGACAGGGAGATGTTGCGTTGCGCGCTTACCGCGATGTTGCCGGCTATGACGCGGCACTCTACTTGTATCGCGGCTTCCAGCGTACCCCTTCGATGCGGCCGGACAACATGACGGCGGCAACAAAAATCACGTATTTCTACCCAAAACTTTCGATCTACGGCGCCAGCCTTTCCGGCCGTGCGGGAGATGGGGTGCTGAGTCTGGAAGCGGCATACTACGATTCGCCCGAGGATCGCGAGGGGAACGACTTTGCCGTGCCCAACTCGCAGACGCGGCTGCTCGCGGGCTACCAGACGCAGCCGGCGGAGGATACCTCGCTCGGTTTCCAGTACTATGCAGAAATCATGCACGACCATGACGCCTACCTCGCCGCACTGCCCACAGGCTTTCCGATCGAGGAGCGCTGGAGCCATACTGTCACGGCGCGTCTGACGCAGTTTTTCCTGCACCAGACGCTGCGGCTTTCCGCCTATGCCTCGTACAACACCGGCAACGGCGACCACTTCGTAAACACGGAACTACGCTATAGCTTTACCGACAAGGTGTGGGGCGCGCTCGGTGCCAATCTCTTCGGCGGCAAGCCGTGGGGCCAGTTCGGGCAACTCGCGCGCGACGACAACGTGTATCTCCAGGCACGTTACGAATTCTGACTTGGAGCATGAAACGCAGGAGGTGCATGACATGATGAACGACTGGGGTAATTTTGGTGGATGGGGAATGGGCTTGGGTTTTGTGTTCATGTTGCTGTTTTGGGCGCTGGTCATTCTTGGCATCGCGGCGCTGATCCGGTGGCTGCTGGCGCAGTCGCCGTCAGGGCGCGGCTCGCGCGACAGGACGCCACTGGAGATCGTGCAGGAGCGCTATGCACGCGGCGAAATCGACCACGATGAGTACGAGCAGAAAAAGCGCGACCTGGAAACGTAAGCATGACGCCGCCGATCTATCTCGATTACAACGCGACCACGCCGGTTGCGCCCGAAGTGGTGGAGGCGATGCTGCCCTATCTGGTGGAGCACTTCGGCAACCCCTCGTCGTCGCATGCGTATGGGTTGGCTGCCCGGCAAGCCGTTGCCGAAGCGCGAGCGTCGGTGGCCGCGCTTATCCATGCGCAGGAGGATGAGATCGTTTTCACCGGAAGCGCGACCGAGGCCAACAATCTTGCGCTTCTCGGCGTCGCCGGCGCATCGGGGCAAACCCGGCGGCACCTTGTCGTCAGCGCGGTCGAACATCCGGCGGTGATGCAGCCGGCGCAGCATCTGCGCGAGATGGGCTGGGATTTGAGTGTGGTGCCGGTGGATGGTTACGGCCGCGTCGATCCGCATGTCGTGGCCGCAGCTGTGCGGCCCGATACGGCGCTGGTGTCGATCATGCACGCCAATAACGAAGTCGGAACGATACAGCCGATCGCCGAGATCGCGCGCCTCATCAAGCCGATGGGCGTATTGCTCCACACCGATGCCGCGCAGTCGGTCGGCAAGGTTGAAATCGATGTCGATGCGCTGGGGGTCGATCTGCTGACTCTGGCGGGCCACAAGTTCTATGCCACGAAAGGGGTGGGCGCGTTGTATGTCAGGCCGGGAACGCCGATCGGGCCGATCCTGTATGGTGCCGGACAGGAGCATGGCCTGCGGCCGGGTACTGAGAACGTTCCGCTGGTGGTTGGCCTGGGCGCGGCAGCAAGACTTGCGCGTGAACATCTTCCGGCGGCGACGGAGAAATTGCGGACACTGCGGGATGCGCTGCACGAGCGGCTGGCGGCGGCTGTCCCCGGTCTCGTGCTCAACGGCCATCCGGTCGAGCGATTGCCCAACACCTTGCATGTTTCCTTTCCGGGCGTCGCAGGGCACGAATTGCTGTCCCGCGTCGCCGGGCGGGTTGCCGCATCGGTCGGTTCGGCGTGCCATTCGGATGCGGATGCGGTTAGTGGCGTGCTGGCGGCGATGGGGTGCGATGCGGAGCGGGCGCGCGGTGCAGTCAGGCTCTCGGTGGGGTGGATGTCAACACAAGAGGAAATCGAAGCCGGAGCGGCGGCATTATCCGAAGCTGTAACCGGGTTGCGCGCCGGGCGGCGTTAGTCGAAGCCATGTGCCAAGGAAGTATGGGCGGTATTGCTTCTAAGGTTATAATTGCCGCTGAGTTATCCAAGAGATGCCGTCATGAGCACTGCCGCAAAACGTCCCATTGCCGATGTACAAAGTTCCGCCGATACGCGCCATCTGGCGATCGACAAGGTCGGCATCAAGGGCATCCGTCACCCGGTCAAGGTGAAGGACAAGAGCGTCGGCGTGCAGCACACCATCGCCACCTTCAATATGTATGTGCATCTGCCGCACAACTTCAAGGGCACGCACATGTCGCGTTTCGTCGAGATACTCAACGAGCACGAGCGCGAGATATCGGTGGAGTCGTTCGGCAGCATCCTGCGCGAGATGGTGGCGCGCCTCGAGGCGCAGTCCGGCTATATCGAGATGAACTTTCCCTACTTCGTGAACAAGGCTGCGCCGGTATCCGGCGTGCAGAGCCTGCTGGACTACGATGTGACCTTCATCGGCGAGTGCAGCGGCGGTACGCCGCGTTTCATCGTGAAGGTGGTGGTGCCGGTCACCAGCCTGTGCCCGTGCTCCAAGAAGATCTCCGAGCGCGGCGCACACAATCAGCGTTCCCATGTCACGCTCACCCTGCGCACCAACGATTTCATCTGGGTCGAGGACGTGATCCGCATCGCGGAGGAGCAGGCTTCCTGCGAACTGTTCGGCCTGTTGAAGCGCCCCGACGAGAAATACGTCACCGAGCGCGCCTATGACAATCCCAAGTTCGTCGAGGACATGGTGCGCGATGTCGCTGCCGTGCTGAACGCCGACCCGCGCATCGACGCCTATATCGTCGAATCGGAGAACTTCGAGTCGATTCACAACCACTCGGCCTATGCGCTGATCGAACGGGACAAGACCCTGGGCTGAAGGGCCGGGGTCATTCCGGTTTTCCGATTTTCTGCCTTGCTCCCATAATCCATGAAACCCGTCGCCATCTTCCGTCATTACCCCAGCGAAGGCCCCGGCTATCTCGCCGGGTTCCTCGACGCGCACCGCATTCCGCAGCAGCTGATCGCCATCGATGCGGGCGAGGCCGTACCAGATTCCGCAGAGGGATTTTCCGGCCTGGTGTTCATGGGCGGGCCGATGAGCGTCAACGACGATCTGCCGTGGATCGCGCAGGTCGAGGCGCTGATCCGTGCGGCGGTGGCGCGCGACATTCCGGTGCTGGGGCATTGTCTCGGCGGCCAGTTGATGAGCAAGGCGCTGGGCGGCAGGGTGTCGCGCAATCCGGTCAAGGAGATCGGCTGGGGCGAAGTGGTGGTGGCCGACAACGACACTGCGCGTGCGTGGTTCGGCGAGATACGGCGCTTCGACGCCTTCCACTGGCACGGCGAGACCTTCAGCCTGCCGCAGGACGCAGAGCGCCTACTGTCCAGCGCGCATTGCGTCAACCAAGGCTGGGCCAGGGGCAAGCACCTCGCGCTGCAATGCCATGTCGAGATGACCGAACAAATGATCCGCGAGTGGTGTGAGATCGGCGCGGACGAAATGCTTGCCGCACAGGATAGTCCGGCGGTGCAGTCGGCAAGCGAAATCCTGCGGCAAATGGAGGCCGAACTGCCGCGCCTGCATCAGGTCGCGGCGCAACTCTATGGCAGATGGATAACCGGGTTGGCAGGCCGCTAGGCCGAATTATCTAGGCAATCCGGCATATTGTCCCTGTCTTATATATGGAATAAGGTGCGTTCCGGGGATGACTCGTTCATTGCGTTGCCCCGTCGTCACTTAACCTGAATTCAAGGAGATTTCCATGAAGAAACTGATCGCACTGGCCTGTACGGGTTTTGTCTTTGCTGTTTCTGCGCCGGCATTCGCAAGCCCGCAACAGGACAAGATGAAGGGTTGCAATGAGGAAGCGAGGCAAATGGGCGTAAAAGGCGACGAGCGCAAGGCGTTCATGAAGAAGTGCCTGTCCAAGGACTACGAGTTGAAGCATGCTGCGGCGATGATGGCTCCGGCGGCGAAACCGGTCGCGCCGGCGACACCCGCCACGCCGGCCATGCCCGCGACAACCCAGCAGGACAGGATGAAGGCGTGCAATGCCGAGGCCAAGGGCAAGGCATTGATGGGCGACGCACGCAAGATGTTCATGAGCGAATGCCTGAAGAAATAGGCCGCTCCCGCCCGCAGAGAGACGCGCCGCGAGGCGCGTTTTTCTTTGCCGTCGCAAAAACACTGCGGTGTATAATCCGCGCTCTTTTGCGCGACCCGGGTCGCGTCCCGATTCCATAAGAACTGCATGATCAAAAAATTATTCAAGCGCGTATTTCGCAAACCGGCCAGAACCAGATCGGTGGGCAATGCGCAGGTGATCCCGTTCGGGTTGCATGGCGTGGCGCGCGAACAGGTCAGTTACGGCGCGCAGAGGGTCACCGACGGCTTGCAGGCGGCAGGCTATCAGGCTTACGTGGTGGGCGGCGCGGTGCGCGACCTGCTGCTGGAGCGCCGGCCCAAGGATTTCGATGTGGCGACCGACGCCACGCCGGAGGAGGTACGCCGCGTGTTCCGCCGCTCACGCATCATCGGGCGGCGCTTCCGCCTGGTGCATGTGATGTTCGGCGAGGAAGTGGTCGAGGTCTCGACCTTCCGCAGCATGATCGAGGCCGAAGATGCCGAGACCGACGAACATGGCCGTTTGTTGCGCGACAACCAGTTCGGCGACATGGAACAGGATGCGGCGCGGCGCGACTTTACCGCCAACGCGCTGTTCTACGACCCGGCCACCCAGGAGATACACGACTACCACCACGGTTACGCCGACACCCGCGCGCGCCTGCTGCGCATGATCGGCGACCCGGCGGTGCGCTACCGCGAAGACCCGGTGCGCATGTTGCGCGCGGTGCGCTTGTCCGCCAAGCTCGACATGAAACTCGATGCGGCGACCGCCGCGCCGATCGGCAAGTTGAAGAGCCTGCTCGACAACGTGCCGCAGGCGCGCCTGCTCGATGAGGTGTTGAAGATGTTGTTGTCCGGCCACTCGGTCGAGTGCATCCAGCAGTTGCGCAGGATGAACTTGCATCACGGCTTGTTGCCGCTGCTGGACGTGATCCTGGAACAGCCGATGGGCGAGAAGTTCGTGATGCTGGCGTTGCGCAACACCGATGAACGATTGGCCCAGGAAAAGCCGGTCTCGCCCGCGTTCCTGTTCGCCGCGCTGTTGTGGCACGAGGTGCTGGCGGCGTGGAATCTGCGCGTGCAGCAGGGCGAGCGCCCGGTAGGCGCGATGCACGAGGCGATGGACGAGGTGCTGCACAAACAGAAGGCTCAGCTTGCCATCCCGCACCGCCATGATGCGGTGATGAAGGAGATATGGCTGTTGCAGCAACGTTTCGAGCAGCGCGCCGGGCAGCGCCCGTTCCGCTTGCTGGAGCAGGCGCGCTTCCGTGCCGCGTTCGACTTCCTGTTGCTGCGCTGCGCCAGCGGCGAGGTGGATGAGCAGCTCGGGCTGTGGTGGGACGAGTTCCAGGATGCCGGCGCCGAGCGCCGCGCCGAGATGTTGCAGCCGGAGGGAGCGGGGGACAAGAAACGCCGGCGCCGCAAACCGCGCAGGAAAACCGCAGCGGGCGATGCGGATGGTGGAGCGGTGGAGCAGCCGCCGGCGAGCGGGTCGCCCGCGTGACGCGGCACATTGCCTTTGTCGGCCTGGGCAGCAATATGGACGAACCGCACAGGCAGTTGCAGCGGGCCTTTACCGAACTCGACGGCTTGCCGGATACGCGGCTGCTTGCTAGGTCTTCGCTGTACCGCAGCGCACCGCTGGGTTTTGCGGAGCAGCCGGATTTCGTCAATGCGGTGGCAAAACTGGAGACGGCCCTGACGCCGCAAGCCTTGCTGCAGGTACTGTTGCTGGTCGAGCACCGGCATGGCCGCGAGCGCACCTTCCGCAACGCACCGCGTACGCTCGATCTGGACGTGCTGCTGTATGACGATCTGCGTCTGCATGAGCATGGCCTGACCATCCCGCATCCGCAGATGCAGTTGCGCGCCTTCGTGCTGCAACCCTTGCTGGAGATCGCGCCGGATTGCGCGATCCCCGGCATCGGCAGCGCGGAGCAGGCCTTGCGCGAGTGCCATGACCAGACGCTGGAGAAAATTGCCGATGCTGCCTGACCGGTATCGCTACGTGGTGGTGGAAGGGCCGATCGGCGCGGGCAAGACCAGTCTGGCGCGCCGCCTCGCGCAGCATTTCGGCGCGGCAGAGCTGCTGGAAAAGCCGGACGAGAACCCGTTCCTGGAGAAGTTCTATCGCGATCCGGCGCGTTATGCGCTGGCGACGCAACTGTTCTTCCTGTTCCAGCGCGGCGATGAGGTGCGCGAACTGGCGCAGATGGATATGTTCCGCACCAGCACCGTGGCGGACTATCTGTTCGACAAGGATACGCTGTTCGCCCGGCTCAACCTGAACGACGAGGAATTCGCGCTGTACCAACAGATATACCGCAGCCTGCAATTGCAGGCGCCGGAGCCGGATCTGGTGATCTACTTGCAGGCCGCGCCGCAGACGCTGGTGGAGAGGGTGCGCCGCCGCGCCAAGCCTTATGAACAGGAGATCGCAGACGAGTATCTGCTGCGCCTGGCACAAAGCTACAGCGACTTCTTTTATCATTACGATGCGGCACCCGTGCTGATGGTGAACAGCGATCACCTTAATTTCGTCGATGACGACGATGACTTTACCCTGTTGTTGCGGCGCATCGGCGAGATGCGCGGGCAGCGCGAGTTTTTCAGCATGGGGCGGGAATGAAGATTGTTTTTGGGGGGCTCTGATGCGGACCACATTGAGCGGATTGCAAACGATGCGCGGCAAGGGCGAGAAGATCGCCGTGCTGACCTGTTATGACGCCAGCTTCGCCGCACTGCTCGAGGCGCAGGGCGTGGATGTGCTGCTGGTCGGCGATTCGCTCGGCATGGTGTTGCAGGGGCGCGAGACGACCTTGCCGGTGACCCTGAACGACATGGCCTACCACACCGCCTGTGTGGCGAGCGGCTCCAGCCAGACATTCATCGTGGCCGACATGCCGTTCGGCACCTCCCAGGTCAGTCCGCGCGAGACCTTTGCCAATGCGGCGCGGCTGATGGCGGCCGGAGCGCAGATGGTCAAGCTGGAGGGCGGGGCGGCGCTGGCCGAGACCGTGAGTTTCCTCACCGGACGCGGCATCCCGGTATGCGGGCACATCGGGTTGACGCCGCAATCGGTGCACCAGATGGGCGGCTACCGCGTGCAGGGGCGCGAAGCCGCCGCCGCGCGGCAGTTGCTGGAAGATGCCGTGGCGCTCGAACAGGCCGGCGCCGGCCTGCTGGTGCTGGAAGCGGTGCCGGCGGCGCTGGCCGCAGAGATCACCGCGCGGCTGAAAATCCCCACCATCGGCATCGGCGCGGGCGCGGTCTGTTCCGGCCAGGTGCTGGTGCTGTATGACATGCTGGATATCTATCCGGGCAAAAAACCGCGTTTCGTGAAGAACTACATGCAGGGCGCGGCTTCCATCGCCGAAGCCGTGGCGCGTTATGTGGCCGAGGTCAAGGCTGGCAGTTTCCCGGCGGCGGAGCATTCGTTCTGATGCAACTCGTTTCAACCGTTGGCGAGTTGCGTGCGCGGCTGGCCGGCGAGCCTGCCGTCGCCTTCGTCCCGACCATGGGCAACCTGCATGAAGGACATCTCGAACTGGTAAGGCTGGCGCGCGAACATGGTGGCTGTGTGGTGGTCAGCATCTTCGTCAATCCGCTGCAATTCGGACCGAGCGAGGATTTCGACCGCTACCCGCGCACGCTGGAGGCGGACTGCGCCAAGCTGCAAGGGCTGGCGGACGTGGTGTTCGCGCCATCGGTGAATGAGATGTATCCCGCGCAGCAGACCGTGTTCGTCGAGCCGCCGCCGATCGCCGACGATCTGTGCGGCGCGGCGCGCCCCGGCCATTTTCGCGGCATGGCGACGGTCGTGCTGAAGCTGCTCAACATCGTGCAGCCGCAAGTCGCGCTGTTCGGCAAGAAGGATTACCAGCAATTGCACATCATCCGCCGCATGGTCGCGCAACTGAACCTGCCGGTCGCCATTGTCGGCGGTGAGACCGTGCGCGCGGCGGACGGCCTCGCGCTGAGTTCGCGCAACCAGTATCTGAACGAGATCGAGCGCGCCGGGGCGGTTTTCCTGTATCAGGCCCTGCAAGCGATGAAATCAGCCATCCTGCAAGGTGAGCGCGATTTTGAACGCTTGCGCCGGGGTGAGGTCGAACGGTTCACGGCAAGGGGCTGGTCGGTGGATTATGTGGCGGTGCGCAACCAGTCCGATCTGCTTGCCGCCTGCGGCGACCAACGCGAATTGGTCATCCTGGCGGCGGCCAGACTGGGCAATACCCGCTTACTGGATAATGTCGAAGTTTGCCTTGAATCGTGAGTGCTATATAATCCGCGCCCCATTAAAAAGGGAATGACCCATGCAGAAAATCATGCTTAAAGCCAAGTTGCACCGGGTGCGCGTCACGCACTCCGAGCTGCATTACGAAGGCTCCTGCGCGATCGACGATGATTTGCTGGATGCTGCCGACATCCGCGAATACCAGCAGATCGACATCTACAATGTCACCAACGGTGAGCGTTTCACCACCTATGCGATCCGGGCACAACGCGGCTCCGGCGTGATTTCGGTGAACGGCGCGGCGGCGCACAAGGCCGACCCGGGCGATATCCTGATCATCGCGACTTATGCGATGTATTCCGAACTGGAATTGCAGAAATTCCACCCGCAACTCGTCTATGTGGACGAGCACAACCGCATCGTCGCGCAACGCGACAGCATCGCCGTGCAGGCGGCATGAATACTGGGGCATGGCATTCCTGCCCGGATATTTTTCTCTTGCCGATTCGTTGACCGTTGTCGGGTTCACAGGTAGGATTGCGCACCTTTTTGCGCGGTAAGGACTGGTTTCATGCGCCGTAAGTTAGTGGTTGGAAATTGGAAAATGCATGGCCGTCTGGCCAGCAACCATACCCTGCTTGAAGGGGTCGTTGCCGGGGTGCGTGAATTGCGCGGGGCGGACTACGCGGTTTGTGTGCCCTATCCCTATCTTGCGCAGGCTCAGGCTATGCTGCGCTACAGCAATGTGGCCTGGGGAGCGCAGAACCTCAGTCAGTTTGAAGAGGGTGCTTTTACGGGCGCGGTTGCGCCGGGCATGTTGAGCGACTTCGGTTGCCATTATGTGATCATCGGGCACTCCGAGCGTCGTGGTCTGTTCCATGAGAGCAACGAGATCGCGGTCGCAAAGTTCGTTGCTGCGCAACGGGCAGGGATGAAGCCGATCTTTTGTGTCGGCGAGACGCTGGAAGAGCGCGAGGCGGGGCAGATGGAGCAGGCGGTGGCGGTTCAGCTGGATGCATTGCTCGACGGCCCCGGCGCAGGAGCCTTGGCAAATGCTGTGCTCGCCTATGAGCCGGTCTGGGCGATCGGTACCGGGAAAACGGCATCTCCCGGTCAGGCACAAGAGGTGCATGCATTTATTCGAGGGAAGGTGGCGCAACATGATAGCCACATCGCACAGAGCTTGTGTATACTCTACGGCGGCAGCGTGAAGGGCAGTAATGCAGCAGAGTTGTTTGCGATGCCGGATATCGATGGTGGCTTGATCGGCGGTGCCTCCCTGGTGGTTGATGAGTTCCTGGCGATATGTCGCGCGGGTACCCGGACATGATTTTTTGTCCCGGACAGGTTTGACTTTTGTATTTTTGGAGTAGTTGAGTGGAAACATTGGTTTGGGTGGTGCACGTTGCGACTGCGGTAGTGCTGATCGGCCTGGTGCTGATGCAGCATGGCAAGGGTGCCGATATGGGCGCGGCTTTCGGCTCCGGCTCGGCCGGCAGCCTGTTCGGTTCCAGCGGTTCGGCGAATTTTCTCAGCCGCAGCACGGCAGTCGTTGCGACGGTGTTCTTCATCACCAGTTTGTCGCTGACCTATATCTATTCGCATCCCGCGCAACAACTGGGCGTGATGGACAAGGTGGTTCCGGCTGCCGGTCAGGCGGCTCCGGTCGCGCCTGCGGCTAATCCCGCCGACGCTTCGAAGTCCGGGGAGATTCCAAAGTAATTTTCAAGCAGTATTGCCGATGTGGTGAAATTGGTAGACACGCTATCTTGAGGGGGTAGTGGCGCAAGCCGTAGCAGTTCGAGTCTGCTCATCGGCACCAGATGATAATAAGCGGGCACGCAAGCGTGCCGGCAAGATAAAACGTTGAAATGTGATTCCGCAAACTTCGGATCACAACTGGCAGAGAGGGGGAAGCTCAATGTTGGAAAACTATTTTCCGGTGCTGTTGTTCATCTGCGTCGGATTGGCCTTTGGCGTGGTTCCGGTGGTATTGGGCAAGCTGGTGTCGCTCAACCGCCCGGACAACAAGAAAAACTCTCCTTACGAGTGCGGTTTCGAGGCCTTCGAAGACGCGCGCATGAAATTCGACGTGCGCTATTACCTCATTGCCATCCTGTTCATCCTGTTCGATCTTGAAATCGCCTTCATGTTTCCATGGGCGGTGGTACTCAAGGAGATCGGCACCTTCGGTTTCGTCTCCATGATGATCTTTCTGGCCGTCCTGGTGGTTGGCTTCGTCTATGAATGGATGAAGGGGGCGTTGGAATGGGAGTAGCAGCGCGACAACACGGCGCGCAGCGACTTGTTGCGGCGCAGGCTAACCTTCAGGTTATGCCGGAGCCAACAGGGAGCAGGGGCCCCGCGCAGCGGGGATGTGACCGTCCGCGAGTGCTGCCGGGTGCAATCGAGGTGCAATGCGCAGAGAAGGGAGTAATGCATGGGCATTGAAGGGAAGCTGGAGCAGGGCTTCGTTACCACGACGCTCGATACCATCATCAACTACACGCGCACCGGCTCGCTGTGGCCGATGACTTTCGGTCTGGCCTGTTGCGCGGTGGAAATGATGCAAGCCGGCGCGGCGCGCTATGACCTGGATCGCTTCGGCATCGTGTTCCGCCCCAGCCCGCGCCAATCCGATGTGATGGTGGTGGCCGGGACGCTGTGCAACAAGATGGCGCCGGCGTTGCGCAAGGTGTACGACCAGATGGCCGAGCCGCGCTGGGTGATCTCCATGGGCACCTGCGCGAACGGCGGCGGCTACTACCATTATTCCTATTCTGTGGTACGCGGTTGCGACCGCATCGTGCCGGTGGACGTGTATGTCCCGGGATGCCCGCCCACAGCCGAAGCGCTGCTCTACGGTTTTATCCAGTTGCAGAACAAGATCAAACGAACCAATACCATTGCGCGCCAGGGTGAACTATGACGGCTGATTTGAGTATGTTGAGCAGCAACCTGGCCGTTGCGTTCGGCGATAAGCTGGCCAGTGTCGAGGAAAGGCTGGGAGAGTTGACCGTGACGGTCGAGCCTGCCGCCATGCCGGAGGTACTGACACGCTTGCGCGATGCGGCGGAGTTCCGTTTCGAGCAACTGACCGACCTGTGCGGGGTGGACTATTCCACCTATGGCGATGGCGCATGGCAGGGCAAGCGTTTTGCGGTGGTATATCAGCTGCTCTCGGTGACGCATAACGTGCGGTTGCGGGTACGCGTCTTTGCCGAGGATGACGATTTCCCGGTGCTGGAGTCGGTCGACGGCATCTGGCCGAGCGCCAACTGGTGCGAGCGGGAGGCCTTCGACCTGTATGGCATCGTGTTCACCGGCCACCCCGACCTGCGCCGCATCCTGACCGACTACGGTTTCGTCGGTAATCCGTTCCGCAAGGACTTCCCGTTGTCGGGCCAGGTGGAGATGCGCTACGACCCGGAACAGCAGCGCGTGGTGTACCAGCCGGTGTCGATCGAGCCGCGCGAAGTGACTCCGCGTGTCGTGCGCGAAGAAAACTACGGTTGCAATTAAGGTGCGCTCATGGCGGAAATAAAAAATTACACACTGAATTTTGGCCCGCAGCACCCTGCGGCGCACGGGGTGTTGCGCCTGGTGCTGGAGCTGGACGGCGAGGTGGTCGAGCGCGCCGATCCGCATATCGGGCTGCTGCATCGCGCCACCGAAAAACTCGCCGAACACAAGACCTTCCTGCAGTCCGTCCCCTACATGGACCGGCTCGATTACGCCTCGATGATGGTCAACGAGCATGCCTACGTGATGGCGATCGAGAAGCTGGCGGGGATCGAAGTGCCGTTGCGCGCGCAATATATCCGCGTGATGTTCGACGAGATCACCCGCATCCTGAACCATCTGCTGTTCCTCGGCGCGCACGGGCTGGACATCGGTGCGATGACCATGTTCCTGTACTGCTTCCGCGAGCGCGAGGATTTAATGGATGCCTATGAGGCGGTGTCCGGCGCGCGCATGCATGCGGCCTATTACCGTCCCGGCGGCGTCTACCGCGACCTGCCGGAGGTCATGCCGCAGTACCAGGCTTCCAAGATACACAATGCCGCTGCGGTCAAACGCCTCAACGAGAACCGTCAGGGTTCGTTGCTTGATTTCCTGGAAGACTTCACCAGTCGTTTTCCCAAGTGCGTAGATGAATACGAAACCCTGCTGACCGACAACCGCATCTGGAAGCAGCGCACCGTCGGCATCGGTGTCGTCACCGCCGAACGCGCGCTGGCGCTGGGGCTGACCGGGCCGATGCTGCGCGGCTCCGGCGTGGAATGGGACATCCGCAAGAAGCAACCCTATGAGGTCTATGACCGGCTCGATTTCGATATTCCGGTCGGCGTCACCGGCGACTCCTACGACCGTTATCTGGTGCGTGTCGAAGAGATGCGCCAATCAAACCGCATCGTCAGGCAGTGCATAGACTGGCTGCGCAAGAATCCCGGCCAGGTGATGACGGACAATCTCAAATTTGCGCCGCCCAAACGCGAGGCGATGAAGATGAACATGGAGGAGCTGATCCATCACTTCAAGCTGTTCTCAGAGGGCATGCATGTGCCGGCCGGCGAAACCTATACGGCGGTGGAACAGCCCAAGGGCGAATTCGGCATCTACCTGATCTCGGACGGGGCGAACAAACCCTACCGCATGAAGATACGCGCTTCCGGTTTTGCGCATATGTCCGCGCTGGACGAGCTGTGCCGCGGCCACATGATCGCCGACGTGGTGACCGTGATTGGCACACTGGACATTGTTTTTGGTGAGGTAGACCGCTGATGAATACCTCCCAAAATCCAAATTTCATCCCAACTGCGGCGTTGCTCAAAAATTTTCTTGCTTGCATATACGTCATATGCGGCGCGGCAAAAATTTCTTCGCGCCTTGCATTTGGGCGAACTTTGAATTTTTTGAGGCATTCATAAAAAATGTTATCCGAACAAATACAAGCGAAGATCGACCGCGAGCTTAAAAAATATCCCGCGAACCAGAAGCAGTCTGCGGTGATGGCTGCCCTGCGCTTCGTGCAGGACGAGAAGGGCTGGATCTCCACCGACGACATGGCGGATGTCGCGTCCTACCTCGGTATGCCCAGGATCGCAGTGTACGAGGTGGCGACTTTCTACCACATGTACAACCTCAAGCCGATGGGCCGCCACACGCTTACCGTGTGCACTAACCTGTCCTGCACCCTGTGCGGCGCGGGCGATACCCTGGCGCATCTGGAATCGAGGCTGGGCATCGGCCTGGGCGAAGTGACGGCGGACGGCAAATACGGCCTGCGCGAGGGCGAATGCATGGGCGCCTGCAAGGATGCGCCGCTGCTCACCGTCAACAACAGGAAGTTGTGCGGATGCCTGAGCAAGGAGAAGATCGATCAAATTTTGGCGGAGTTGGATAAATCATGAGAGGCCCGGTCATTCTTACCACGATGGAGTTCGACCAGCCCTGGACGCTGGAGAACTATCTCAAGGTCGGCGGCTATCAGGCCTTGCGCAAGGTGCTGGCGGAGAAGATGTCTCCGGACGCCATCATCGCCGAGGTCAAGCTGTCCGCCCTGCGCGGGCGCGGCGGTGCGGGTTTCCCGACCGGGCTGAAATGGAGCTTCATGCCCAAGAACTATGAGGGCGACAAATACATCGTCTGCAATTCGGACGAAGGCGAGCCGGGCACCTGCAAGGACTGGGACATCCTGCTCTACAACCCGCACCTGCTGATCGAAGGCATGGCGATCGCCGCCTATGCCATGGGCGTGAAGACCGGCTACAACTATATCCACGGCGAGATCTTCGAAGCCTACGAGCGCATGGAGGAAGCCTGCGAGGTGGCCCGCGCCGCCGGTTATCTGGGCGACAACATCCTCGGTAGCGACCACAGTTTCGACCTGCATAACCATCTCGGCTACGGCGCCTATGTCTGCGGCGAGGAAACCGCCCTGCTCGAGTCCATCGAGGGCAAGAAGGGGCAGCCGCGCTTCAAGCCACCGTTCCCGGCCAGCTTCGGCCTGTACGGCAAGCCGACCACCATCAACAACACCGAGACCTTTGCCAGCATCCCTTACATCATTCGCGAGGGCGGGCAGAAGTTCCTCGAGCTGGGCAAGCCCAACAACGGCGGCACCAAGCTGTTCTCGGTCTCCGGTCACGTGAACAATCCCGGCAACTTCGAAGTCCCGATGGGGACGCCGTTCGGAAAACTGCTGGAAATGGCGGGCGGCGTGCGCCACGGCCACAAGCTCAAGGCAGTGATCCCCGGCGGCTCGTCGATGCCGGTGCTGAAGGGCGAGGTCATGATGGACCTGACCATGGATTACGACTCTATCCAGAAGGCTGGTTCCGGGCTGGGCAGCGGCGCGGTGATCGTGATGGACGAGACCACCTGCATGGTGCGCGCGCTGGAGCGCCTGTCCTATTTCTACTATGAGGAATCCTGCGGCCAGTGCACGCCCTGCCGCGAAGGCACCGGCTGGCTGTATCGCATCGTGCATCGCATCGAGCACGGCGAGGGGCGCAAGGAAGACCTCGATCTGTTGTTGAGCGTGGGCGAGAACATCGCCGGGCGCACCATCTGCGCGCTGGGCGAGGCGGCGGTGTGGCCGGTGCAGGGGATGCTGAAGAGTTTCCGCGACGAATTCGAGTATCACATCGAGCACAAGCGCTGTCTGGTGCAAAGCTGAGAGTGGGTGAAGCAATGATCAATATCGAAATTGACGGGAAGCCGGTCAAAGCCGAACGCGGATCAATGGTGATCGAGGCGGCGCACGGGGCGGGCATCCATATTCCGCACTTCTGCTATCACAAGAAACTTTCCATCGCGGCCAGCTGCCGCATGTGCCTGGTCGAGGTGGAGAAGGCGCCCAAACCGTTGCCTGCCTGCGCGACCCCGGTGGCCGAAGGCATGAAGGTCTGCACCCATTCGGCCATGGCGGTGAAGGCGCAAAAGGGCGTGATGGAGTTCCTGCTGCTGAATCACCCGCTGGATTGCCCGATCTGCGACCAGGGCGGCGAATGCCTGTTGCAGGATCTGGCGGTGGGCTATGGCGGAAGCGCCTCGCGCTATACCGAAGAGAAGCGCATCGTGCCGCACAAGGCGATCGGCGCGCTGATCTCCACCGAAGAGATGGCGCGTTGCATCCAGTGCACGCGCTGCGTGCGTTTCGGCCAAGAGATCGCCGGCATCATGGAACTCGGCATGGCGTTCCGCGGCGAGCACGCCCAGATACTGAGTTTCGTGAACGGTTCGGTGGATTCCGAACTGTCCGGCAACATGATCGACCTGTGCCCGGTCGGCGCGCTGACCAGCAAGCCGTTCCGCTACACCGCGCGCAACTGGGAGTTGTCGCGGCGCCGCTCGGTGAGCCCGCATGACGGCCTCGGTTCCAACCTGGCGGTGCATGTGAAAGACAACCGCGTGATGCGCGTCACGCCTTCCAGCAACGAGGAAGTCAACGAATGCTGGCTGTCCGACAAGGATCGCTTCAGCTACGAAGGCGTCAATGCGCCGGAGCGCCTGACCAGGCCGATGATCAAGCACGACGGCAAATGGGTCGAGGTCGAATGGCAGGTCGCGCTGGAATATGTGGCGAAGAACCTGCGCCAGATCGCAGCGACCGAAGGCAAGGACCAGATCGGCGCGCTGGCGACCCCGCATAGCACGCTGGAAGAACTGTACCTGTTGCAGAAGCTGTTGCGCGGCATCGGCTGCGGCAATGTTGATTTCCGCCTGCGCCAATCCGATTTTTCGACCGACGGCAAGCAGGCGGGCGCGCCCTGGCTGGGTATGCCGCTGGCGGACATCAATACGCGCGACCGTTTCCTGATCGTCGGCAGTTTCCTGCGCAAGGATCATCCGCTGCTGGCGCAGCGCGTGCGCCAAGCCGCGAAGAAGGGCGCGCAGGTCAGCATCGTGCATGCGTGCGATGACGACCTGCTGATGCCGCTGGCCAACAAGGCTATTGTCGCACCGGACGAGCTGGCGAACCTTCTGGCGCAGATACTGAAGGCGCTCGGCGCGGCGAAGGACGTTGCCGTACCTGCTGTGCAGGATGTTGCAGTCGGTGACGAGGCTAAAGCCATCGCTGCCAGCCTGGCGAGCGGCGAACGCGCGGCGGTGCTGCTGGGCAACTTCGCGCAACAGCATCCCCAGGCAGCGCAGATCGCGCTGCTGGCGGAACAGATTGCCGCATTGTGCGGTGCAAGATTCGGTTATCTCGGCGAAGCAGCGAACAGTGTCGGCGGTTATCTCGCCGGTGCGGTACCGTTCGGCGGCAGCGTGCAGGGCATGAATGCCGCGCAGATGCTGGCTACACCGCGCAAGGCCTATGTGTTGCTGAATGTCGAGCCGGAACTGGACATGCACGATCCGCAACAGGCGATGCAGGCGATGCGCGCCGCCGATACGGTGGTGGTCCTGTCCGCCTTCAAGCATCATGCCACCGACTATGCCGACGTGTTGCTGCCCATCGCGCCGTTCACCGAGACTTCGGGAACCTTCATCAGCACCGAAGGCCGCGTGCAGAGCTTCAAGGGCGCGGTCAGACCGCTCGGCGAGGCGCGTCCGGCCTGGAAGGTGCTGCGCGTACTGGGCAACCTGCTCGGTCTGCCGGGTTTCGATTACGACTCCAGCGAGGCGGTGCGCGACGAGATCCTGTCCGGCGTGGACCTTGCCGGCAGGCTGAACAATCATATCGATGGCATTGCGCTGCAAGTCGCGTCCGGCGGCAGCACTGCCGGCCTGCAACGCGTCAGCGAAGTGCCGATCTATGCCGCCGATGCGCTGGTGCGGCGCGCGCACTCCCTGCAGCAGACCCGCGATGCGGCGGCTCCGTGCGTGGTGATGCACGGCAGCGAACTGCAAAAACTGGGCGTGCAGCCGGGCGATACCGTCAAGGTCGTTCAGGGCGATGCCAGCGTGCGCCTGACCGCGCGTGCGGATGACTGCCAGCCGTTGCGCAGCGCGCGCGTGTCGGCAGGCCATCCGGCCACGGCAGAACTGGGCGCGATGTTTGGAACGATCACAGTGGAGCGCGCATGATGGAATTGCTGCAAACCCTACAACAGTTCGGGCAGGACCTGCTCGGGCCGGCCTGGCTGCCGCTCTGGACGCTGGTGAAGATCATGGTCATCATCCTGCCGCTGATGGGCGCGGTCGCCTACCTGACGCTGGCCGAGCGCAAGGTCATCGGCTACATGCAGATCCGCATCGGCCCGAACCGCGTCGGCTATTACGGCCTGCTACAGCCGCTGGCCGACGGCCTCAAACTGCTGTTCAAGGAAATCATCGTCCCGACCGGATCGGACAAATTCCTGTTCGTGCTGGCACCGATCATGGCGCTGGCGCCGTCGCTGGCGGCCTGGGCGGTGGTGCCGTTCGGCGACGGTACCGTGCTGGCCGATGTCAACGCCGGCCTGCTGTATATCCTGGCGATGACCTCGCTCGGGGTGTACGGCATCATCATCGCCGGCTGGGCATCCAATTCCAAGTATGCCTTCCTCGGCGCGGTGCGCTCCACGGCACAGATCGTGTCGTATGAGATCGCCATGGGTTTCGCGCTGGTGTGCGTGCTGATGGCATCGCAAAGCATGAACCTGAGCGACATCGTGCGCGGCCAGCAGGGCGCTTTCGGGCTGCTCAACTGGTACATGCTGCCGTTGTTCCCGATGTTCCTCGTCTACCTGATCTCCGGCGTGGCCGAGACCAACCGCGCGCCGTTCGATATGGCCGAGGGCGAGTCCGAGATCGTCGCCGGCTTCCATGTCGAATATTCCGGTATGGCCTTCGCGCTGTTCTTCCTGGCCGAATACGCCAACATGATCCTGATCGCGTTCCTCACCTCGATCATGTTCCTGGGCGGCTGGCTGTCGCCGCTGCCGTTCCTGCCGGACGGCTTCATCTGGCTCCTGGCCAAGGTGTCGTTCATCCTGCTGCTGTTCCTGTGGTTCCGCGCGACCTTCCCGCGCTACCGCTACGACCAGTTGATGCGGCTGGGCTGGAAGGTGTTCATCCCGCTCACCATCATCTGGGTCGTGGTAGTGGCTGCGTGGATGCAGACGCCGCTCTGGGTCTGGTAAGGGGCGGGGGAGAACCAATATGAATATCGAAAAATTCCTCAAGACGTTCCTGCTCTATGAACTGCTCAAGGGCATGGCGCTGACCGGGCGCTATTTCTTCGCGCGCAAGATCACCGTGCAGTACCCGGAAGAGAAGACGCCGCAGAGCGTCCGCTTCCGCGGGTTGCATGCGCAGCGCCGCTACGCCAACGGTGAGGAGCGTTGCATCGGCTGCAAGCTGTGCGAGGCGGTGTGCCCGGCGCTGGCGATCAAGATCGAGATCGCCGAACGCGAGGACGGCACCCGCCGCACCACGCAATACGACATCGACCTGAACAAGTGCATCTTCTGCGGTTTCTGCGAAGAGTCCTGTCCGGTGGACGCCATCGTCGAGACCCGCGTGTTCGATTACCACGGCGAAAAGAACAGCGACCTGTATTACACCAAGCAGATGCTGCTGGCGAATGGCGACAGACATGAAGAGCAGATCGCCAAGGATCGCGCCGCCGATGCCAGGTACCGATAAGAGGGCAAGCCCATGAATTTCGAAACTATAGTGTTTTACCTGTTCGCCGCGCTGACCGTATTTGCGGCAGTGCGCGTGATCACCGCGCGCAACCCGGTGCATGCGGTGCTGTTCCTGGTGCTGGCGTTCATCAGCTCGGCCGGCATCTGGATGCTGCTGGAAGCGGAATTCCTGGCGATCGCGCTGGTGCTGGTGTATGTCGGCGCGGTGATGGTGCTGTTCCTGTTCGTGGTGATGATGCTGGATATCAATCTGGTGCGCTTGCGCGAGAACTTCTGGCGCTGGTTGCCGTTCGGCGCGGCGCTGGCCGCGTTGATGGCATTCGAGATGATCTGGGTGCTGGGCTCGGTGCCAGGGCAGGGCGGCATGATGGAGCCGGTCAAGCATGCGGCCGATTACAGCAACACCAAGGAATTGGGGCGCCTGATTTATACCGATTACGTCTATCCGTTCGAGATCGCCGCAGTGCTGCTACTGGTGGCGATGGTCGCCGCAATCGCGCTGACCCAGCGCCGGCGCAAGGATGCCAAGTCGCAGGTGATCTCCGAGCAGCTCGCGGCCAACAAGGCGAACCGTTTGCGCATCGTGAAGATGCAGGCTGAACGCAAGAACCCGGATCCGGCGACGGCTCCGACCGAATGAAGGAGCGAAAAGCGTGTTGACACTCTCGCATTACCTGGTATTGAGCGCCGTGCTGTTCGCCATCAGCGTGGTCGGCATCTTCCTGAACCGCAAGAACCTGATCGTGCTGCTGATGGCGATCGAAATGATGCTGCTGGCGGTGAACACCAATTTCGTGGCGTTCTCGCATTACCTGAACGACGCCGCCGGGCAGGTCTTCGTGTTCTTCATCCTGACTGTGGCCGCAGCGGAAGCCGCCATCGGCCTGGCGATACTGGTGGTGCTGTTCCGCAATCTGAACACCATCGACGTTGACGATCTCGACAGTTTGAAAGGTTGATCCGCATGAGTTTGCAAAGCCTTTATTTGCTCGTTCCCGTGGCGCCGCTGCTCGGCGCGGTCATCGTCGGCCTGTTCGGCAAATGCCTGGGACGCGCTTGGTCGCATCGCATCACCATCGCGCTGGTGGCGGTCTCGTTCTTCGCCTCGCTGGCGATCTTCAACGACGTGCTGGCGGGCAACGTGTTCAATGGCCCGGTCTATACCTGGATGACCTCTGGCGACACCAGCTTCCAGGTCGGCTTCCTGATCGACAAGCTCACCGTCACCATGATGCTGGTGGTGACCTTCGTCTCGCTGATGGTGCATATCTACACCATCGGCTACATGCAGGAAGACCCCGGCTACCAGCGTTTCTTCAGCTACATCTCGCTGTTCACCTTCTCCATGCTGATGCTGGTGATGGCCAACAACTTCATGCAGCTGTTCTTCGGCTGGGAAGCGGTGGGGTTGGTGTCCTACCTGCTGATCGGTTTCTGGCATGACCGTCCGACCGCGATCTACGCCAACCTCAAGGCGTTCCTGGTCAACCGCGTCGGCGACTTCGGCTTCCTGCTCGGCATCGGCCTGGTGCTGATGGTGTTCGGCACGCTGGACTATGCGGCCGTGTTCGCCAACGCCGCCGGCCATGCCGACGACATCGCGCCCATCCCCGGCATGTCGGTGAACCTGCTGAGCGCGATTTGCATCCTGCTGTTCATCGGCGCGATGGGCAAGTCGGCGCAATTCCCGCTGCATGTCTGGCTGCCCGATTCGATGGAAGGCCCGACCCCGATCTCCGCGCTGATCCACGCCGCGACCATGGTGACCGCCGGTATCTTCATGGTGGCGCGCATGTCGCCGCTGTTCGAGCTATCCGAGACCGCGCTGTCCTTCGTCATGGTCATCGGCGCGATCACCGCGCTGTTCATGGGTTTCCTCGGCGTCATCCAGAACGACATCAAGCGCGTGGTGGCGTATTCCACCCTGTCGCAGCTCGGTTACATGACCGTGGCGCTCGGCGCCTCCGCCTATTCGGTGGCGATCTTCCACCTGATGACCCATGCCTTCTTCAAGGCGTTGCTGTTCCTCGCTGCTGGCTCGGTGATCATCGCCATGCACCACAATCAGGACATCCGTTACATGGGCGGCCTGAAGAAATACATGCCGATCACCTGGATCACCTCGCTGATCGGCTCGCTGGCGCTGATCGGCACGCCGTTCTTCTCCGGTTTCTATTCCAAGGACAGTATCATCGAGGCGGTCGCGCTGTCGCACCTGCCCGGTTCCGGCTTCGCCTATTTCGCCGTGGTGGCGGGCGTGTTCGTCACCGCGTTCTATTCGTTCCGCATGTATTTCCTGGTGTTCCACGGCAAGGAGCGCTATGACCAGATGCCGCATGACGAGCATGCGCATGATGACCATGGGCACGACGACCACGGCCATCACGGCGGCAAGCCGCACGAGACGCCATGGGTGGTGACGCTGCCGCTGGTGCTGCTGGCCATCCCGTCGGTGGTCATCGGTTACCTGGCCATCGGGCCGATGCTGTACGGCGGCTACTTCGGCGATGCGATCTACGTCGCCGAGCATCACCACGCGCTGCACGAGATGCAGGAAGAATTCCACGGGGCGCTGGCCATGACGCTGCATGCGCTGACCACGCTTCCGCTGTGGCTGGCGATCGCCGGCGTGGCGAGCGCGGCCTGGTTCTACCTGAAGCGCCCCGATATCCCCGACGCGATCCGCAAGCGTTTCCAGGTCATCTACACCATCCTGGACAACAAATATTACTTCGACCGTTTCAACGACTGGTTCTTTGCCGGCGGCGCGCGCCGTCTCAGCGATTTCCTGTGGAAGAACGGCGACGTGAAGGTCATCGACGGCTGGATCGTGAACGGTTCGGCGAAACTGGTCGGGACGCTCTCCGGCGTCGTCCGCCGCCTGCAATCCGGCTACATTTACCACTATGCGTTTTCCATGATCATCGGCGTGTTCGTGCTGCTGAGCGTGCGCAACTGGTTTGAATAAGGAATGACAGCATGATCTTTGGCTTACCCATCATTAGCGTTGCGGTCTGGTTGCCGATCATCTTCGGCGTGCTGGTGCTGGCCACCGGCGACGACAAGAACGCCCCGCTTGCGCGCATCCTGGCGCTGGTCGGCTCAGTGCTCGGTTTCCTGGTGACGATCCCGCTGTACACCGGCTTCGACTACAACACCTCCGAGATGCAGTTCGTCGAACTGCACGACTGGATCACGCGCTTCAACATCCATTACTTCCTTGGCGTGGACGGCATCTCGGTGCTGTTCATCATGCTCACAGCTTTCTTCACCCCTATCGTGGTGCTGGCCGGCTGGCAGGTGATTGAGAAGCGCGTCGCGCAATACATGGCCGCCTTCCTGTTCATGTCCGGCATCATGATCGGCGTGTTCGCCGCGCTCGACGCGGTGCTGTTCTATGTGTTCTGGGAGGCGATGCTGATCCCGATGTTCCTCATCATCGGCGTGTGGGGCGGTGCCAACCGCGTGTATGCGGCGGTCAAGTTCTTCCTCTACACCCTGCTCGGGTCGCTGCTGATGCTGGTGGCGCTGATCTACCTGTACAACCAGTCCGGCGGCAGCTTCTCCATCCTCGATTTCCACCGTACCCAGATCCCGCTGAACGCGCAGATACTGATCTTCATCGCCTTCTTCTTCGCCTTCGCGGTCAAGGTGCCGATGGTGCCGGTGCACACCTGGTTGCCAGATGCGCACGTCGAGGCGCCGACCGGCGGCTCGGTGATTCTGGCGGCGATCATGCTGAAGGTGGGTGCCTACGGCTTCCTGCGCTTCTCGCTGCCGATCGTGCCGGACGCCAGCCACGAGCTGGCCGGCATGATGATCGCGCTGTCGCTGGTCGCAGTGGTGTACATCGGCCTGGTGGCGCTGATGCAGAGCGACATGAAGAAGCTGGTGGCGTATTCATCGATCTCGCACATGGGCTTCGTCACGCTCGGCCTTTTCATCTTTAACGCTTACGGCATGGAAGGCGCGCTGCTGCAGATGATCTCGCACGGTTTCGTGTCCGGCGCGCTGTTCCTGTGCATCGGCGTGATGTATGACCGCATGCATTCGCGCAACATCGCCGACTATGGCGGCGTGGTCAACACCATGCCGGTGTTCGCGGCGTTCTTCATGCTGTTCTCCATGGCCAACAGCGGCTTGCCCGGCACCAGCGGCTTCGTCGGCGAATTCATGGTGATCCTGGGCGCGGTCAAGGCGAACTTCTGGTATGCCTTCGCCGCCGCGACCACGCTGATCTTCGGTGCGGCCTATACGCTGTGGATGTACAAGCGCGTGATCTTCGGCGCGGTGGCCAACCCGCATGTCGCCGAACTGACCGATATGAACCTGCGCGAGAAGGTCATCTTTGCGATCCTGGCGGTCGCGGTGCTGGGGATGGGGCTGTATCCCCTGCCGTTCAGCGAGATCATGCATGTATCGGTGAACGACCTGCTGGTGCATGTGGCGCGTTCCAAGCTGCCGTTGTAAACGAATACAGACGTTAGTCGCTAGACGTTAGTTACTAGTTGAAACAACTCGTTGCTAACGACTAATGACTAACGACTAACGACTGATGTTGAGGTGAATATGGATTTGATAACTAATTGGACGTCGGCCGGCGCGGAAATATTCATGCTGGTGATGGCGAGCGTGATCCTGATCGCGGACCTGCTGATCCGGCAGAACGGCAGGCTGGTCACTTACCTGCTGGTGCAGCTCACCTTGCTGGGTTGTTCGCTGATCACCGTCGGCACGCATGAGAACGGCGTGATGTACGCCTTCAACAACATGTTCGTGGACGACCTGATGTCCGACGTGCTCAAGCTGCTCACCTATCTGGCGGTGTCCATGATGCTGGTGTATTCGCGCCAGTATCTAGTCGTGCGCAATCTGTTCAGCGGCGAATTCATGGTGCTGGCGCTGTTCGCCACGCTCGGCATGATGGTGATGATCTCCGCCAGCCATTTCCTGACGCTGTATCTCGGCCTGGAGCTGCTGTCGCTCTCGCTGTACGCGATGGTCGCGTTGCAGCGTGACTCCGCCATCGCCACCGAAGCCGCGATGAAATACTTCATCCTCGGCGCGCTGGCTTCCGGCCTGCTGTTGTACGGCATGTCCATGCTGTACGGCGCGACCGGCTCGCTGGAACTGGGCGCGGTATCGAGCGCGATCCAGTCGGGTGACGCCGACAAGACCCTGCTGGTGTTCGGTCTGGTGTTCGTGGTCTCCGGCCTGGCCTTCAAGCTCGGCGTGGTGCCGTTCCACATGTGGGTGCCGGACGTGTATCACGGCGCCCCCACCGCGATGACCATGCTGATCGGTTCCGCGCCCAAGCTCGCCGCCTTTGCCTTCATCGTGCGCATCCTGGCGGATGGCCTGCAACCGCTGGTGCAGCACTGGTCCGGCATGCTGATCATCCTCGCCATCGCCTCGATGGCGATCGGCAACATCACCGCGATCGCGCAGACCAACCTCAAGCGCATGTTCGCCTACTCGACCATCTCGCACATGGGCTTCCTGCTGCTCGGCCTGCTGAGCGGCGGCATCGAGGGCTACGGCGCCTCGATGTTCTATGCCGTGATCTATGTGTTGATGTCGCTGGGCGCGTTCGGCATGATCATGCTGCTGTCCCGGGCCGGTTTTGAGGCAGACACGCTCAACGACTTCAAGGGACTCAACCAGCGCAGCCCGTGGCTGGCCTTCATGATGCTGCTGCTGATGTTCTCCATGGCCGGCGTGCCGCCCACGGTGGGCTTCTATGCCAAGTTCTCGGTGCTGAACGCCGTGGTGCAGGCTGGACATATCTGGCTGGCAGTGGTTGCGGTGCTGTTCTCGCTGATTGGCGCGTTCTACTATCTGCGCATCGTCAAACTGATGTATTTCGACGCGCCGGAAAGCCATGCGCCGATCACGGTCGGCCAGGACAGCGCCCTGCTGATCAGCGTGAACGGACTCGGCGTGCTGTTCCTCGGGCTGTTGCCCGGCGCGCTGATGTCGATCTGCGCCGTCTCGGTGCAGCAATCCCTGCTGCTGCATTAACCGCTTCTTGCTCACTGCAAACTCCCGCCCCGTGCGGGAGTTTTGTTTTGTGGCCAGCATTTTTATGCGGAAATACCCACATGCTTTTTGGGTTAATCCGGAAGGGGGCGGTATAATCCGGAACCTTCAACAAGGTGCCCCGGGCACGCTGACACATGAAAAAATACCCCGACGGCTCCGCCGCGCTGGCGCTCGCCAGAGAGACCTCACCTCCGCCGATCCCACACTATCTGCAAGCCGTCTACTGGTGGGCCTATGTGCATCCGCGCGCCGTCCACGTGTTCGAGCGCGAGTGGCTGGTCAACCTGATCCTGTGGGGCAACTACAGGCGGCTGTGCGATGCCGTGCTGCACGACTATGGCAACCGCCTGGAAGGGCGCAGCCTGCAGGTGGCATGCGCCTACGGCCGGCTGACGCCGCGCCTCGTGGAGTGCGTGGCGCCGGACGGCATGCTGGACGTCATCGACATCCTGCCGGTGCAGCTCGACAACCTGAAGCGCAAGCTGCCGCGGGATGGGCGCGTCAGGCTGGACTGCATGGATGCTTCCGCGCTCGAATACGAGGATGCGCAGTTCGAGCGTGCGCTGCTGTTCTTCCTGCTGCACGAACAACCGCGGGAGGTGCGCGAAAAAACCCTGGCGGAGGCGTTGCGCGTAATCCGTCCCGGCGGTACATTGACCATCGTCGATTACGCCAAACCGGGGTGGTTCAACCCGATGCGTTATATCATGACGCCGATACTCGCCTGGCTGGAGCCGTTCGCGCGCGACCTCTGGCGCGAGGACGTGACGGCATGGCTGCCGCATGATACCAAGGCCGTCCTCATCGGCGAGCGCCGCTTCTTCGGCGGGCTTTACCAGATGCTGACGTTCAGGGTGGAAGACGACTGAACAATCCGGACAGGCAGGTCTTCCGGATGAACAAGACAGGAAGGTGACGTGGCATTACCCGATCTGACCGACGACCCGGAAGATGTCCTGCTGGGCAAGCTGATCGTCCCGGGATTCGTTTCCCGCCGGGACGACGGGGTATTCGTCGATCTGTCGCAACTGCGCGACAACGGTGATTTCGGCTTGTTCATCAACCGTCTGTTCGCCGAAGACGCGCGCTTTTCCGGCCTGGATTATGACGTCTTCCTGAAACTGCTGTACGACGCCGACTGGCTGGCCGCAAAGAAAAAGGCTCAAACTCCCGAATTGAAGATTGCCGCGCAAATCGTCCGCTTTGCGCCGGAACGGCACGCGTTGTACCGCGCCGTGAAGCTGCTGGAAGGTGGGCTGCATGCGGAATATCTGTTCGAACCGGCCAGCCTCGAAGTCGCTTACGAAGAGCCGGTCTATGGCGAGCCGGACGAGCTGGGCGTAGCGCCGATCATCGAATACGCGAGCAAGACCCGGCAGGAACCGACGACGCTAGACTTCGACGAATTCGTCGCCGATATGTGGCTGAAAGGCGTGAAGTTCGGCATCGACGAGAAGGGGGTGCGCAAGGTCATCGCGAGCGGCGAGACGACACGCATGCAGATCGCCCATTATCTTGAACCCACCGAAGGCCGGGATGCCGAAATCCTGGAGATGTCGAGCCACCTGCATCGCGACGATTCGCCAAAGATACTGGCGAACGGCAAGGCCGACCTGCGCATTTTCAAGAACCGTTTCCCGCAAATGGTCAAGGGCGAGCGCCTGATCAAGAAGATACCGCGCGAGCTGGGCAAGCAGGGGCGCAAAGTGAGCGGCGAAGCCATCGAGCCGAGAAAGCCGGATGATCTGGATCTGGACGCGCTGGTCTCGCTCGGCACGAATGTGGAACGGGAGGCCGATGGCGAATACGTCGTGGCGACCATGGATGGTTTTCTCATCATCGACGAGCGCACGAACAAGATATCCGTTGTCGAGAAGATCGAGAACAAGGGCGGGATCAGCGCCAGGACCACGGGCGATCTGTTGCTGGCGGTGGACGAATTCATCGAGCATGGCGAGGTACAGGAAGGCCGCACGGTGGAAGGCAAGCACATGACCTTCATGGCCGACGTGTATGGCAGGGTGCTTTCCCAGGGCGGGAACATCCGCATCGGCGGGAACCTGACC
>Ga0154346_125_pt2 | contig 28751 bp, 21 predicted proteins | sample RifGroA2_FD_115874 | JGI IMG/M metagenome (GOLD analysis project Ga0154346, IMG submission 115874) | Gallionellales bacterium GWA2_60_18 | reverse complement strand
CAATATGCCATAAGCGATAAAGAGGTACCCGCACCATCTGAAATACCAGCCGTAGCCGAGCGGAAGGATTTTTTCGTAATGGTTGTGCGACAGTTTATAAAGCCCTATGCCGGCAATGACCGCGGCGGGAAAGCCTAAGAGGTTTCTGAACACGATCTCCAGATTTTTCATCTCCGGCAGGCCATTCCAGAAATAGGCAGGGACAATCAGAAAGAACAGCAAGGCGGCGAACCCGAGAAAGCGCCTGTAAACTTTGGCAGGTATCCGCTCCATGTTCTGGTTTAGCCTGAGACCAAAGGCGAACATGAAGAGGAAAGAAGACACGAGCAGGGTGAGTCGCACGTAAGAGAAGTGGACGCTGGCCCCTTGTCCATGCACGAGCAGCGTGTATTGCAGGTACGCATCCATCCACTCGGCTATCGCGTGGGTGAGCGCGAACAGCATGAGGTAGCTGAAAGCGGCAGCAAGCCCAGTCGCCCTCAGCGGCCTGAAGCTGAACAGGAGGGACAGGAATAAGTAGAAGAAGCTGACGCCATAGATGAGAAAAATGGCTATCAGGTTCTTTTCAAAAAATGTGGCGTAATCGATGCTGAATATCATGGACGAACCTGAACCTGCCTTGTTTCAAGCGAGACCACAATCAACGCCATCTTTTCACAATTAAGGGGGAGAACAATCATCTCCTGCCAACGCCTTGCTCCTGTCAGGGAGATCACGGAGCAGGGCGATAGCCGGGGATGCAGTGTCAGATTTACGGTTATTTCTTTTCCGGCACTACCCTGTCCACAAAAATAATCGTGTCAAATGTGCGGTTCAGCGATTTGCTATGAAAGTTGCTCATCGGCACACCGTCCGAGTAGTTGACGACGGTACCCTTGGCAAGGTTGATCTTGTAGGCGGCGAGCCATACCGGATTCTTGTCGCCGGTTACCTGAAGGTAGGTGTACATCGGTGAATCGACCACCTCCAGCACTTTGCCCTTGCGGGGAAGCTGGATGGCGGCAGGTGCCGTGATGACCGGAACGTGTCCGGCAGGCAGGGTAACGGCTTGCCTGGCTGCACCATGGGCATCGGGCTGGGATGCCGCGACGGCAATATCGGCAACCGCAGCCTGCGCCAGCAGAACAAAAATGGTTTTCTTCATTGGATTTCCTTTAATAAACACTCCATCGGGCTGCAAGCCGGGTTGCATGGCTGTCGGGGCACCAACCCCATACAACAATACGGTATACCCCTTGCCCGTGTACCTGGCGCTTGCGGCCTGGCGGGTAGCGGGCGCCGGCTCTGCGGCTTGCTTGCCATCCCTGGATAGTTGATGAGGATGCTGCCTACTCCTCCGCATCCTTGGGCAATTCATGCGCTATACCTTGATGACAGTCGATGCACGTTTTTCCGGAGTCGGCTTTTGCGGCCATCGCGTGTTTTTTCACTGCGGACGAATCCTGCATTTCGGAGTTCATGCCATCGTATGTGTGGCAACCGCGGCAGGTGGCAGAATCCGAAGCTTTCATCCTGGCCCATTCGCGCTCTGCCATCGCCTTGCGGTTAGCCTCGAATTTTTCCTTCGAATCGACTTTCCCGGTGAGGTGCCCCCATACGTCATGCCGCGCCTCTAATTTGCGCAGCATCTTGGGGATGAATTCCTTGGGCACGTGGCAGTCCGAACAGGTGGCCCGTACGCCGGTACGATTGGAATAGTGGATGGTCTTTTTGTATTCCTCGTAATTTCCCTGCATTTCGTGGCAACCGATACAGAACGCCTCCGTGTTGGATGCAGCCATGCCGGTATGGAATCCGCCCCAGAAGAGGATACCTAGCACGAAACCGACCATCAGCAGGGTAAACAGCGTGTATTCGACGCTGGGCCGGTGCAGCACACGCCAGAATCTTTTCAATCTACCCGGCTTGCTTGATTTACTCGATTTACTTGTCTCTACGGGATCCGACATGCCTTTACTTTCTCAATAACGGGTTAATTTCCGGGCGCGCTGTGCGCCCGGAACGCTATCCGGCCTACTGCTGGCTGGCGTAATAATGGAGAGCCGCCTCGACCTCATTCTTGTCGAGTGCTTCGAGCTTGGGCTTCATCTTCTTGTGTATCCAGCGCTTGCCGGCAAGATAAAACTCCGTTTGCTCTTTCAGGTAAGCCATTTTCTGGCCTGCGAGGATTCCGTTATCGTCATCCGCCTTGCTGGCGGCTTCGGAGTGGCATTTTTCGCAGCTCTTTTCGTGAACTGATTTGCCTTTGGCCGCCAGCGCCGCATCAAACTTCTGCGCGGTGCGCACAAATTTTTTCCCGGCAAAATGCTCCGACAACTGTTTGATATCGTCGTCACTCAGATCCTTGACCACTTGGCACATGTCGGATTTGGTGCCTTTCTTGTCGCCGGAGCGGATCTTGGTCTCGACGCAGGGACGTTCCTCCTTCTTGTAATGCTCCATGGTGAGGGTCAGATACTTGGCGGAAAGACCGCCGATGTTCGGCACATCGCCTTCGCTATTGACACCATCCTTGCCATGACAATTCGCGCAGCCTTCGGCAAGCTTGTTTACGTCGGCAGCATGTGCGCCGGTTGCCATGACAAGCCCGAACAGCATGCCGCCCGTCAACAATGCATAACCCATTTTTTGTTTCATGGAAATCTCCTCGTTCTAAAAGTTTCAAAACCCTTGCACCAGCCATTGCCCGCATCAAGCACGGTACACATGAATACCGGGATCTTTCGATCCCGGCAGTAATGCGGCAATCTGCAAATTATTTAAGGTTATAGGTAAGCGTAACCCCGACCACATGCACCTGGTAGTCCGGGCTGGTCTGCTCGGTGCTGATGAAATTGGTGGGCGCCACGGCAATCGTTTGGCCATCCCATGCCCAGTCGACGGAATCGAACTGCTCATAAGCATATTTAACGTTGAGCGTGACCGCCTTCTGCACCTTGTATTTACCGAACAGTTCCAGCCGGCTGAGGCGGGAAACCGTATCCGGCATGCCCGTAACGCTAACTAAAGTGCCGATGTTGCTGAAGCCGGTCGATCCGACCGTGGCGGCGTGCGTTAAATTGCCGCCCCAGTCAAGGCTGCCGTTCTGTTTCACCTTGAAGCCCAACCCCAGGGTCAGCGAACGGTCGAGGCGGGAAATTACCCCGCCATACTGAGCGAAGAACGCCGGGTCATTCGTCTCTCTGGCAACAGTCTTGTTTTTGGTATCGCTGCTCCTCTGGTCGGTCCGGGAGCCTTCAAAGGTAGCAAAGAAAATCCCGTTCACCGCCTCGGTCGCGGCCCAGTTGGCATCGAAGTTGGTGGACCAGCCGGTCGCTTTGGTCAGGCCGTAGCCGGCTTCAGCCTCCGGATATTTTTCCTGGTAATAGCTGGCGCCGAATTGCAGGTCGAGTTTTTCGCTGGGCGCGAAATTGGCGTACGCGCGCAGCTTGTCGCGCTTGCGGTCGGTCAGGAAGAACTTCCGCAAGGCCGGCGTATCGAGCCATGGGGTGGTGGCGGTAAAGGTTGCCGATGCCGTTCCCGTACAGGCCGTCACTACGCCATTATATGAAAATGAGTTTCCGACAACGCAAAGGCTCGCAAGATAGGTTGCGGTATGCGTGGCCATTGCAGGAGCCATGCCGTCATAGGCCGAGGCATTCCGGTCGGAGTGGGCGTAAGCCAGCCCGCCGGAAGTGGTGTCGCTGAAATCGTGCTTGATTTCGGCCTTGAGCGTATGCTCCTTGTCTCCGGCAGTGGGCTCGTAAGTATGCGTGATCTTGTCGTAGTCGTAGCCCAGTTTGAGCTTGGTGGCCTCCGACAGGTGGTAGTCGATGTCCGCGTACAACTGCTGCTGCTTCTTGCTGAGCGGGGTATTCGTTCTTACACTCGCCTCGCTTGCTGGAAGTACAGTATTGTCGGCAATGTAATAAGTATATTGGTTGACCGGGGTGCGGTTATCGCGATCGTCATACTTGTAGCCGGCGGTGAAATTGATTTTGTGCGCCAGCTTCGTGTTCAGCTTGATGTCCGCATGCGTGGTATCGACCCTGCCGTTGAGCGAGGTCGTCGCAGGCATGGTGTTGGTCCAGGTGTCGTAGGGCAGGAATGCCTCGTTCTGCGTCGCGCGACCGAAGCTCAAGCTGCCAGACAGGCGCGTATCCTTGCTGAGGGTATAGCCGCCCGAAGCCTTGAGTTGGTGGAACTGGTTGTCCGGCATCATCCCGAGCCGGCCGGTAAGCCCGCCATCGCCAGTACAGGGAGTGCCGTCCTCAAAACAAGCCAGACTATCCCAGCCAAGCGACCGGATGGCGTTGTCGAACAGCGAGGCATGATAACCGACTTGCATTTGCAATTTTTCGTCGGCATAAAGCGCCACGGCATCGAACAGGTCGGTGGTGTAATCGATCGGATCGGGCGCCAGGAAGGTGCTCCGGTTCTCGCTGGAGTTTACGGTCTGCATCGGCGCCCCGGAAAGCTGGGTGCCTTCCTTTTTCTCTCGCTTATAGTTCAGCGCGACATTCCATCCGCCGGTGAGCTGCTTGGTCAGGCCGAGGTTGGCTGCCTTGCGCTGGGTCTCGACGTTGAACCGCTTCATATTCGCCGCGAGGTCGGTCATCGTAGCTGTGGAGGGGTTAGCTGCATTGCCCACCGTCCAGCCAGCCGGTTTGGTCAAATAGGTGGAGCCCATCCCGGTGAACGGTGTCTGGTAGCTGTCGCTATGCAGCTTCGACAACTCGTCGTATTCGAAGCTTAAGCCGTAGTTGCCCTGCTCGCCCGCCTTGATGCCGAAATCCCGGGAGCCGCTCAAACCCAGATTGCGCCCGATGAGTTCCATATACCTGGCGTTGTTGTCGCCACGCTTGTTCACCTGGACATTGCCGATCAGGTACGCGCCGGATTGCTCCAGCCCCCTGCCGTAATCGCCGAACTTGAAGCTGCCGTCCGATACATGTCCGACCCCCACTTCGACTTCGCTGTCCGGACGGGTCAGGCTGAGCAGATCATCTTCTTCCGCTTGGGCGGCCAGCGGGGCGGAAAGCCCGATCGCCGCAATGGACGCCGCCAGGATGGTGCGGCTGAAGCGTTTTTCAATTATATGTTTCATTATAAATTCTCCCCTGATCTATCGAGCGAAGCCTGCACCGGACGGGTGATTGCTCCCGTGTATCCGGCCATGGCAATTCATACATGCCTTACCCACCAATGGAACTTTTGCGCGGCCCGCTATACCTCCTGGCGTACCCAAATCTTCGCCGCCGCGAATACCTTCAGCCTGGTGGCCTCTTATGTGGCACGACGAGCACAGATAGGGAGGGCGATTCTTCAGCAGCGCGGCATTGCTGGAGCCGTGCGGCGTATGGCAGTTGGTGCAACTGTCGGCAACCGGCGCATGCTCCCACAGGAACGGGCCGCGTTTCTCGGCATGACAGGTGAAGCAGGTCTCATTCACCGTATTCCCCAGCAGCAGCTTGGAACCGCTGGAGCCGTGCGGATTGTGGCAATTCGAGCAGGCGATCTTGCCTTCCTTGACCGGGTGATGCGAGGAGCGATTCGACTGGGCGCGCTGTTCCTTGTGGCAAGAGAAGCAGGTTTCGGTCTGGGTCGCCTTGTCGCGCACCTTGTCGTGCTGGTTATGCACCGTGTGGCAGTTGGTACAGGCCAGCCCCTGGCCTTCATGCTGGCTGCCGGCCCATTGCATGCGGTTGCCGCCCTTGTGACAACCCAGGCAGGTATCGTTGCGCACTTCTGCGGGAGTGGCCGTGCCCTTGGTAAAGTTGCGATCCGGCAAAGGCCTGTTGCCACCCTTGTGCTCGGTATGCTTGACGCTATCGCCGTGGCAATTGGTGCAGGTCGGTGTGCGGCTATCGCCCGTCGCGCCGTGGCGCGTCTTACCGATGGCCATCACGCTCTTTTCATCCTTGTCATGGCAGCTCGTGCACTTTGCGTCGCCCTTGAGAACGAGATCCTTGCCCTCTTCGGCCTGCGCCGTTGCTGCGACACCCAGCGCCAAAGCCATGCCAAGCAGCATGGCGGCAAAAGAATGCCTTGGATATTTCTGTTTCATCGCGTAACCCTCTCCCTTAATTTAATTTGGCACTGCCACGTCAAGTTTTTTTAAACTCGACAACTACTACGCAACAACAGTGCCAAAGCAAAAATTAAAGGGTAATAAATATCGGGATCAACGAGTTACGCAGAAAAACGAGGGCGGGAGAGGAGGGAATACTTCCGGTTAGACTGTCATAAATTCATGACGGCTGTCATGAATTTATGACAGCACCGAAATGCTTTATGCGGGTGTAAAGATTTTGGCGCGCCACCCCGGATAAGCGGGCGGCCACGGTAACATTGCCATCGGCTGCCTTAAGCAGATTTGCGAAATACTCGCGCTCGAACTCTTCGCGCGCCTCGCGGAAACTCAGCAATGGGCGTGTAGCACTATTTGGCGCAGTCTGCGCTGCGGCGCCGTTAATGCCCAAGTCTTCCGCAGTGACCATGCCCGAAGACTTCACCGCCACGGCGCGCTCGATGATATGTTGCAGCTCGCGCACGTTGCCCGGCCATTGCGCCGCTTCGAGCGCAATGAGCGCTTTCTGGGTGAACGGTCCAACCTCTTTGCCGAACTTGCGCTTGAAGCAATCGAGGAAATGCAGCGCCAGCGACATGATATCTTCCGTCCGCTCGCGCAATGGCGGAATGCGCAGCGACACCACATTGATCCGGTAGTAAAGGTCTGCCCGAAAGCGTCCGGCGGCAATCTCTTCCTTCAGCGGTTTGTTGGTGGCGCAGATCAGCCGGAAATTACTGCGCCGCTGCGCCGTGGTGCCCAGCCGGGTAAATTTGCCTTCCTGCAGCACGCGCAGCAGGCTGGATTGCAGCTTGGGGCTCATATCGGCGATTTCGTCGAGAAACAGTGTGCCGCCATTGGCCTCATCGAAATAGCCTGCCGTAGATTTTGCCGCGCCGGTGAATGCGCCCTTTTCATAGCCGAACAAGGTGCTCTCCAGCAACTGTTCGGAAAGCGCGCCACAGTTGATCTCCAGCATGGGGCCACCCGAGCGGGGGCCGGAGGAGCGATGAACAAGCTGGGCGATCAACTCCTTGCCGGTGCCGCTTTCGCCCTCAATCAGCACCGTCGCATCGAGTGGCGCCACTTGGCGCACTTGCGCGAGCAACCCCTTGATGGCCGCCGATCGCCCGATGATCGTCGGTGTGCAGCCGGATGCGCCCATATTCTCCCGCAACTCGGAAATCTCGCGGTAGGCGCGATCCAGCTCGAGCGCACGTGCGATCACCGCCTCCAGTTCCTCGGGATTTTCGAAGGGTTTGATCAGGTAATCGAACAGCCCTTCCCGGACTGCTCTCATTGCATCGTGCACGTCGGCATGCCCCGTGATCAGGATGGCCATCTGGCGTGGCCGCTCACGCCGTAATTCGGTGAAAATATTCAGCCCATTGCCATCCGGCAGGCGCTGGTCGAGCATGACCAGATTAAAGTCCGTCTCGCGAAGTATGGCCCGCGCTTGTGCTGCATCCGCCACTATCCGCAAATCAACCGGCCAGCTACGCAACAGCCCTTCGACCAGTTTCTGCGTAAAGACATCGTCGTCAACCAGTAATATTTTCGGTTTCATCCTTTAAACATCCTTCTGCGGTTCTACCGTCAAGTCCGCTTGTAACGGCAACCAGATCACAAAGCGGGCGCCCCCTTCCGGGTTGTTTCCCGCATACAGCCGCCCGCCGAGCTGGATCACGATGAATTGCGCCACCGACAGGCCCAGCCCGGTACCACCCTTGCGCGTGGTATAGAACGGCGTGAACAGGTGTTTCATGACCTCGGCAGACAGTCCCGGCCCGCGGTCGGTAACCAATATCGCCCAGCCGTCGATGCCCTCGTGCTGCATGGAAGAAAGTTCGATCCCGATCGGCCCGGACGGGTCGGCCTGGGCCGCATTGTTGATCAGGTTGAACAAGGCATGATGTAACAGTACAGGATCGACTTGCAGCACCACCCCGCTGTCCGGCGCGGCGAATTCCACGCGAGGGGCGGCAGCGACGCTCTGCGCGAAAAAACCGATGGTATCGCGCACCAGCCCGGCAATTTCCGTCGGCTGCGGTTCGGAACGGGCAAGCTGGGTAAATTTCAGCATGCGTTGCACGAAGCCACGGCAGTGTTCTCCGGCCTTGCGGATTTCGCCCAGCAGTTCGCGCACACGTTCCGGCTTGTCGGCCTCGCGCTCGGCCAGTTGCGTCAAATTGATGACGCCGACCAGCGGATTGTTGAATTGGTGCGCAATTTCGCCGACCATGCGGCCCATGGTCGAGAGTTTCTCCATCTGCACGATACGCTCATGATCGGTGCTCAACCGGTAAAACTGGTTTTCCACCTCGATCTTGCGACGATAGATCGAACGGAACAAGTAAAAAAGCGCGAAGAACAGCAGGCTGCCGCCGATGGCCGCAACCAGCCACAGCAACACCATGCCGCGCCGCAGGGTATCGGTCAGCCCCTTGGCCGAGCGATAGATCGCCACCACAGCCTTGACTTCCCCTCCGGCGGTATCCGTGACTGTGATCGGCACGTAGAACTCGATCAACGGGATTCTCGGCAACAAATCTTCCGAATGAGAAATGCGCTTGGTCGGATCGAAAACACCGCTGGAAATTCCCGCCCAGACGCGGGCGCGATGCGCCTCGGTCTGTGGCAGACGTTTACCGACCAAATCTTTCGCATCGGACCAGACAATGACGTCATCGGAGTTATACAGCTTGAGACGCACCACGCCCGAGATTTTTTTCAGCGACGAGAGACCCTCATCGAAGTTCAATTGCGATTGAACATCCGTGTAGTTGACGAAGTTTTCGGCCCGCAGGTGTTCATGCGCAAGAGTGATGACCGTTTGTTTGACTATCTCCGCCTCGCGCTCGATCAGCGCATCCTGGAAAAACCTTGATTGCGTGTAGCTGCTGGCAATAACCATGGAGGTAATCAGTATCAGGCTGACCTGCGTGAAGATGCACAGCGGGCAGGAAACCAGCCTGGTAAACCACGCTTTCATCGGTGCCTCGATTTACGAATTACAATTTCAAGATAACTTGCCAAATAGTTCATTTATGCATTTCGCCAAATACTGACTTATGAGTAGTTCCGGTTTAACAAGTGACTATGTTCGCTACGCCGCGAACATCATTTGATGAGATTCTCAATTGCCCCCGGGTAAAATATTTCCGGCGGCAATATCGCCCATTCATGGCTTCTGTGTCAATAAACATCGGAAGCACCGGCGCAAGCGAGGCATCCCGCGGAGGAGCCGCTGGATTGGCCTGGACCAATACTGAGAGCTTTGCATCTCCTGCCACGAGATGCGCGACAACGTTTACGCGGAATACAAGGACAGCGTGCACGACCGCAACCGCTCCGGCATGCGCGCGGTATGCACGGACTGCCATGTACCGCGCGAACCGGACGCAATGCTGCTGGCCAAGCTGTATGCCAGCCGGAACCTGTATCACAAGCTCGCCGGCAGCATCGGCACGCGGGAGAAACGAGACCAGACGGCTGGAGCTGGCGCAACGGGTATGGCGGCGCATGAAGGCGACCGGCTCCCTCGAACCGAGCGAAAAACAGCAGGACACCGCCGAGAATGCAAGCAAGATTGCTGACTTTCAGCATGAAGAGGAATCCGAAATTTTGGGCAGCGCGGGGTTATATACGATGGTTCTTCAAGAAACTTACGCGCGGGTCGATTCCCTTGAGGTTCTTCAAATGAAGCGCCCGGCCATTCAAGCGAGTGTGGGATGAACACGCGGGTTTGGATTAACGGCAAATCAGGCTATCATTAGCAAAACAATTCTAATGTTCGTTAGCTAGAAGGCCTATTTATGAGTTCACGTGTTTCGTTGCGGGATATTCCGAAGACCAATATCTTCCGGAAGGGAGATGTTTTCGTGCTGTTCGGCGAGCTGTTCGGTCGCGGCTATGCCAATGGCCTAGTCGACGAGGCGCGCAAGACGGGCATGAAAATCGTCGGCATCACCGTCGGCCGCCGCGACGAAAACAACGCCCTGCGCCAGCTGACCGACGAGGAGTTGGCCGTGGCCGAGGCCAATCTTGGCGGACGCATCATCAATGTCCCGCTGATGGCGGGATTCGATCTGGATGCACCTGCGGGCGAACCCACCCCGACCGACCTGCTCGGCGACATGACGCTGAAGAGCTGGCAGGAAGACAAGCTTGACTGGGCGCATATCGAGAAATGCCGCGAGGCCGGCGTGCAGCGCTTCAAGAATTCCGTCGCGAAGGTGATGGCCGAACTGGACGGCATGATTCCGGACGGCAGCAACGTGTTCTTCGCCCACACGATGGCCGGCGGCATTCCTAAGGTGAAGGTGTTCCTCGCGATCGCAAACCGCATCTACAAAGGGCAAGGCGAACGTTTCATGTCGTCCCGCTCCTTGCTGGACAGCGATCTGGGCAAGCTGATCCTGATGAACTTTGACGAAGTCACCGCCAACACTTTCCAGCACCTGATCGAAGGCAGCGCGGCGATGCGGGCACGACTGGAGAAGACCGGCGGACAGGCGCGTTATACCGCTTATGGTTACCACGGCACCGAGATCCTGATCGACGGTGGTTACCAGTGGCAGACCTACACCAACTACACCCAGGGCTACGCCAAGATGCGTCTCGAACGCGTCGCCGAAGCCGCTTGGGCCCAAGGCGTCAAGGCGACGGTCTACAACTGCCCCGAGATACGCACCAACTCTTCCGACATCTTCGTCGGCGTCGAACTCTCGCTGTTCCCGCTGCTCAATGCGTTGAAGCGTGAGCATGGCGGCGACTGGGCCGAGGCACAATGGCAGGCATGCCGAGAACTGCTGCAGGAAGGCTCCACGCTGGAAGGGCTGTTGCAGAAGATCGATGCCTACAATGCCAGCGACATCATGAAAGGCTACCGCAATTTCGAGGCCTGGCCGATGGACAACAGCCGCGAACTGGCCGACCTGATGATAGGCACGTCGGATGAGATCACCCAGATGCACAAGGATCGCAAAGCGCTAGTGACCGACTTTCTGAGCGCCTTGGTGCTGGAAGGTACCGGACCATTGATGTTTTACGAGACATCGGATCCAGCAGCCCCTGTCATTTGGTTGAATCACGACATCATCGCAAAACAGCTCGTCAAAAGACACTGCAAGTAAAGGCGTTTCTCAGAATGGTGGCGAGCACCTTCAGCACCGCCGCACTGGGCATGACCAAGGCATAAGCAGACTGTACCAACAAAAGAAAACGCCACCGAAAGGTGGCGTTTTTTATTTGCGCGAAGACCTGTATCAGGGTTGTGCGACGGCTTTTTCCGGCAGGCTCACGCTGATTTTTGCCTGCTGTTTGGCATCCTTCAAATAAGCTTGGAACATCTCCTCGCCGGTCAGCTGGCGCAGTTGCTGCATGTAACCGGCCCGTTTTGTACCATTGATCGCATCGGCTTCCTTGACGGCATCGATGCGCACCAGCATATAGCCGAGTTGCGCCATCTCCGCACCGACATACTGCGGCAGGCTGGCCGCATCTGCCTGGAATATCAGCCGCACCACCTCCGCATCCAGTGAGCCATGACGTGCGCGTGTAATGCTCTGGGCTGCTTCCCAGCTTAATGCCGGCTTGCTCCCCGCCTGCAGTTCCGCCAATTTCGCCTTACCCTGTTTTGTTGCCAGTTCCAGCGCCTGCCGCTGCTGCAATTTTTCCCGTATCCCTGCCTGCGCTTCATTCAGGGGAAGCAGCGATGCCGGCTTGTATTCCAGCACCCGTGCTGCTACCAGCGTATCTGGCGCCACTTCTATCGCGGCAGTGTTACGTTTGTTCTTTGCCGTCTCTTCGCTGAAGATCGCCTGCAACATCTTTTCTGTCCAGAGCTCGGGTTCAGCTTCAGCCATACCCTTGATCAGCCATCCGCTCCGCTCGATCCCGGCTCCTGTTAAATCGGCTGCCGGCTTCAGGGTATCGCTTTGTTCATAGACGGCATTGCTGAATTTTTCCGCCAGTTCGGCGAACTTGTCGGCCGCTTCTTGGCGGCGCAGCTTGTTCACGACACTCTCGCGTGCCTCGTCGAATGCCAGCGTCCTGGATGGCTTGATGGCAAGCAGTTTGATGATGTGATAACCGAAATCTGATCTCACCAATCCGCTGATCTCATCCGCTTTCAGGGAAAAAACGGCATCGTCGAACGGCTTCACCATCATGCCGCGACCGAAAAATCCGAGGTCGCCTCCATTCGCGGCAGAGCCGGTATCCTGTGAATTCTGCCTGGCCAACTCCGCAAAACGGCCCGGCTCCTGCCTGACCTGATTCAGCAACTGCTCGGCCTTCGCCTTGGCCGCATCCTGCTCCGCTTGCGTGGCGGTAGCACCTGCGCCGATCAGGATATGCGCCGCATGGCGCTCTTCCGGAGTGCCAAAATCCTCCAGATGCCCGTCATAGTAGTTGTGCGCCTCTTCTGCGCTTATCTCGATACCGGACTGCAAGTCATCGATCGAAAGTTTCACATATTCGACCTGCGCCTGCTCCGGCACCTGGAACTCCTTTGGATTCTGCTCATAATATTTCTTTACTTCTGTCTCTTCTACTTTGGCCTGCGCCAGGAAGGGCTGGAACGATATCGGCAAGACACTCACCACACGCTGCTGTTCGTTCAGGCGGATGATGTTGTCCGTTACATTGCTCGAAGCAAATCCGTTCTGCGCATAGGCTTCCTGCACCTGCTGGCCGAGCAACTCATCGCGCAGGCGCGCCTCGAACATCAAGGGAGACATGTTCTGGTTTGCCAGGGCGCTTTCATAGCGCGCCTTGTCGAACGTCCCGTCATTCCGGAACGCCTCGATACTTCCGATTATCTGCGCTACCTGTTCGTCCGTGACCGCCAACCCGACCGCTCTGGCGCGCACCACCAGCAGCCGTTGCGCAATCAGGTTGTCCAGCACCGCACGCTGCATCTCGGGATCGTCGAGCATTGCCGCATCGAATTTCTCGCCCAGCATCTGACGCAGCCGGTCTTGCTGCTGGCGCAGGGCATTATTGAATTCCTGCTGTGTGATTTTGGTGCCGTCAACCGTAGCCGCCACATCCGCGGTATTTCCTGAGCGGTTATATGAATCCACCCCCCAGAATGCGAACGGCAAGATAATCACGGCCAGAACGATCTGCACCAAGCGCTTTTTTTCATGGACGAAATCAAACATAGCGATAACACCGAACGGTTGACCCGGAAAAAACGGATGTAAAAAAAGGCGAACTTGCGTTCGCCTTGATTTGGCGGAGTGGACGGGACTCGAACCCGCGACCCCCGGCGTGACAGGCCGGTATTCTAACCAACTGAACTACCACTCCAAAAACTATTCTGCCTGGTGGGTGCTGACGGGATCGAACCGCCGACATTCGCCTTGTAAGGGCGACGCTCTACCAGCTGAGCTAAGCACCCGGCAAAGCATGCTAGTTTACAGCATCCTTCAGGCCCTTACCAGCAGTAAATTTTGGAACCTTGGCAGCCTTGATCTTGATTGTCGCGCCGGTGCGAGGATTGCGACCATTACGTGCGGCACGCTTGCCTACCTTGAAGGTACCGAAACCGACCAGGCTAACCGTGTCGCCTTTCTTCAGCGCCTTCTTGATGGTATCTACGGCTGCATCCAGCGTACGGGCAGCAGTTGCTTTGGAAATATCAGCGGATTTTGCAATTGCATCTACCAGATCAGATTTATTCACGTAAGTCCCCTTTGCAAGTGGTTAAAGAACAGGAAAAGCCCTGCAACGGCTTTATATCAAGGCTTCGCGGCATTGGTCAAGCAATTGGAATGATTTTTTTAACTTGCCTCGCCATATCCAATGCTGCTAGCAATTTTTGAGTCAGTGTTTCGTCACCGGCAATGGATCGGGAAGTTTTGCCTCGCCCGTCAATTCGACAGGCGCAATCTTCTCGGCGGCCTCTTCGACCGGTTCCGGTTTGCGCTCAAGAGCCAGCTCAAGAACCTGATCTATCCACTTGACCGGATGGATATCCAGCCTGTTTTTGATGTTATCCGGAATCTCCGCCAGATCCTTGGTGTTCTCCTCGGGTATCAGCACCACCTTGATGCCACCGCGTTGTGCCGCCAGCAGTTTTTCCTTCAGTCCACCAATCGGCAACACCTCCCCGCGCAATGTGATCTCGCCGGTCATCGCCACATCCGCACGCACCGGTATCCCAGTCAGCGCCGATACGATGGATATGCATATCCCGATCCCCGCGCTTGGACCATCCTTGGGTGTGGCGCCTTCCGGCAGGTGGATGTGCAGATCGGACTTCTGGTAGAACTCCGCATCGATGCCCAAGCGTTTGGCGCGCCCGCGCACCACGCTGATCGCCGCCTGAATGGACTCCTGCATCACCTCGCCGAGCTTGCCGGTCGTGGTGGTCTTGCCCTTGCCCGGCAGCACGGCAGTCTCGATGGTCAGCAATTCCCCGCCCACCTCCGTCCATGCCAGCCCGGTCACCTGGCCGACCTGATTGTTCTTCTCGGCGACGCCATATGAATAACGGCGCACGCCCAGATACTTGTCGAGATTGCGCGCATTGACCGTCACTTTCCGGGAGCTGCCTTTCAGCGCCAGCGCCTTCACCACCTTGCGGCAAACCTTGGATATTTCCCGCTCCAGACCGCGCACCCCCGCCTCGCGCACGTAGTAACGCACGATGTCGCGCAACGCGCTCTCGGAAATACTGATCTCTTCCGGCTTGAGCCCGTTGTTCTTGACCGCCTTGGGCACCAGATAGCGCGTGGCGATGTTGATCTTCTCGTCTTCCATGTAGCTGGAAACGTGGATGATCTCCATGCGATCCATCAGTGCGTCCGGGATATTCAGCGTATTCGCCGTCGCCACGAACATCACGTCGGAGAGGTCATACTCGACCTCGACATAGTGATCGACAAAGGTGCTGTTCTGTTCCGGGTCGAGCACTTCCAGCAGGGCCGAAGATGGATCGCCGCGCATGTCCATGCCCATCTTGTCCACTTCATCGAGCAGGAACAAGGGGTTCTTCACCGCCACCTTGCTCATGTTCTGCAGAATCTTGCCCGGCATGGAACCGATATAGGTGCGGCGATGGCCACGGATCTCGGACTCGTCGCGCACCCCGCCCAGCGACATGCGCACGAACTTGCGGTTGGTGGCGCGCGCGATGGAGCGGCCCAGCGAAGTCTTGCCCACGCCGGGCGGACCGACCAGGCACAGGATCGGCGCTTTCAGCTTGTCCACACGCTGCTGCACGGCCAGATACTCGAGGATGCGTTCCTTGACTTTGTCGAGGCCGTAATGATCTTCCTCCAGCACCACTTCGGCCTGCTTGAGGTCGGCGCTGATCTTGGTCCTTTTCTTCCACGGCAGGCCGATCAGCACGTCGATGTAGTTGCGCACCACGGTCGCTTCGGCGGACATCGGCGACATCATGCGCAGCTTCTTCAGCTCCGCTTCGGCCTTGGCGCGCGCCTCTTTCGGCATGTGCGCCGCCTTGATCTTCTTTTCCAGTTCCTCGAAGTCCGCGCCTTCCTCGCCCTCGCCCAGTTCCTTCTGGATCGCCTTGACCTGCTCGTTCAGGTAGTACTCGCGCTGGCTCTTTTCCATCTGGCGCTTGACGCGCCCGCGGATGCGCTTCTCGACCTGGAGGATGTCGATCTCCGCCTCCAGCAGGCCGAGCAGATGTTCGAGACGCTTGCGCACGCCGAACACCTCCAGCACCGCCTGCTTCTGCTCCAGCTTGAGCGGGAGATGCGCGGCGATAGTGTCGGCCAGACGGCCGGCGTCATCGATGCCGGCCAGCGAAGTCAGGATTTCCGGCGGGATCTTCTTGTTGAGTTTCACATACTGGTCGAACTGCGCGATCAATGCGCGGCGCATCGCCTCGGCTTCGCTGTCCGCCCCGTCCTCGGCCGGGACGATCTCCACCTCGGCGTCAAAATGGTTGTCCGCGTCAAACACACGCAACACCTTGACGCGATGCGTGCCTTCCACCAGCACCTTGACGGTGCCGTCCGGCAGCTTGAGCATCTGCAGGATATTGGCCATGCTGCCGATGTCGTACAGATCATCCATGCCGGGATCGTCATTGGCCGCCGATTTCTGCGCGACCAGCACGATTCCCTTGCCGGCCTCCATGGCGGTTTCGAGCGCCTTGATGGATTTGGCGCGCCCGACGAATAGCGGGATGACCATATGCGGAAACACCACGACGTCGCGCAAGGGCAGCAACGGGTGCAGGTCGGTATGGCCGGGATTGGTGCCTGGGGTGTCTTGATCTAACATGGCGTTCACCTATTCATTGACTGGCAAGTTAGATGGGGCTGGCCCGAAGAAATTCAAGCACCCCACCAGAACGGGAAAAGAACGGGCGAAAACAGACGGTTATCAGGCCGCCTTGGGGGTATCCGCGTAAATGACGAGGGGTTTGACCTCCCCGGTCAGATTCGTTTCATCCAGCACCACCTTGGTGACGTTTTCCATCGAAGGCAACTCGAACATCACATCCAGCAATGCATTCTCCATGATGGAACGCAATCCGCGCGCACCGGCCTTGCGCGCCAGCGCCTTGCGCGCGATCGCCAGCAGCACGCCGTCACGGAATTCCAGTTCCACGTCTTCCATGGCAAACAGCTTCTGGTACTGCTTGGTAAGGGCGTTCTTCGGCTCAGTCAGTATCTTCACCAGTGCCGTTTCATCCAGCTCTTCCAGAGTCGCCACCACCGGCAGCCGCCCCACGAATTCTGGAATGAGCCCGAACTTGATCAGGTCTTCCGGCTCCACATCGCGCAGGGTCTCACCGGTCTTGCGCTCGTTCTTGCTGCTGACGGTCGCGCCGAAGCCGATACCTGTCTTGTCGGAGCGATTGCGAATGACCTTCTCCAACCCGTCGAACGCGCCGCCGCAGACGAACAGGATATTGGTGGTGTCCACTTGCAGGAACTCCGTGTTCGGATGTTTGCGCCCGCCCTGCGGCGGAATCGAAGCCTTGGTACCCTCGATCAGCTTGAGCAATGCCTGCTGCACGCCTTCGCCGGACACATCGCGGGTGATGGAAGGGTTATCGGACTTGCGCGAGATCTTGTCGATCTCGTCGATATATACGATGCCGCGCTGCGCTTTTTCCACGTCATAGTCGCAGGCCTGCAGCAATTTCTGGATGATGTTCTCGACATCCTCGCCGACATAACCGGCCTCGGTCAGCGTGGTGGCGTCGGCCATCACGAACGGCACATCCAGCAGGCGCGCCAGCGTCTGCGCCAGCAGCGTCTTGCCGGAGCCGGTCGGCCCGATCAGCAGGATATTGCTTTTGGCGAGCTCCACCCCGTCCTTGTTGCTGCTCTTGAGGCGCTTATAGTGGTTGTACACCGCCACCGACAATATCCGCTTGGCCTGCTCCTGCCCGATCACATACTCATCCAGCGTCTTGCATATCTGTTTCGGCACGGGCAAGTCCGCCTTATCGCCCTTGGCGCCCTCGCTCTGGATCTCCTCGCGCATGATGTCGTTGCACAGCGCGATGCATTCGTCGCAGACGAACACCGACGGGCCCGCGATCAGCTTGCGCACCTCATGCTGGCTCTTGCCGCAGAATGAACAATAGAGCAATTTATCCCCTGATTTCTTGTCGCTCACCATTACCAACCTTCCGCCGAGTTATCGACCAATACCCGATTTTCTTTAACTACGTTTTTCCAGAACCTGATCCACCAGCCCGTACTTCACCGCATCCTCTGCGCTCAGGAAATTGTCGCGATCGGTATCGCGCTCGATGACTTCCTCCGGCTGCCCGGTATGTTTCGCCAGCAGCTGGTTAAGGTGCTGCTTCAGGTACAGTATCTCGCGCGCGTGGATTTCGATGTCAGAGGCCTGGCCGCGAAAACCGCCCAGCGGTTGATGGATCATCACGCGCGAATTCGGCAGACAAAAGCGCTTGCCCTTCTCTCCCGCCGCCAACAGGAACGATCCCATACTGGCCGCCTGCCCGATGCACAGCGTGCTGACGCTCGGCTTGATGAACTGCATGGTGTCGTAGATCGCCATGCCGGCCGTCACCGACCCACCCGGCGAGTTGATGTAGAAATGAATGTCCTTGTCCGGATTTTCCGATTCCAGGAACAGCATCTGCGCCACGATCAGGTTGGCGCTGTGGTCGCTGACCTCGCCGACCAGGAACACCACGCGCTCCTTGAGCAGGCGCGAGTAGATGTCGTAGGCCCGCTCACCGCGCCCGCTGGTCTCCACGACCATGGGAATCAACCCGATATTCTGCGGTTCGATATAGCCTGTCATATCAGCTTCCCATCAATTCATCAAAGGAAATCGGCTTGTCAGCCGTCCTGGCCTGACCCATCACCCAGGCGACGAGATTATCTTCCATCACGGCATTTGCCACCTCTTGCAGGCGCGACTGGTCGGCATAGTACCAACGCGCCACCTCTTCCGGATGCTCGAAGCTCTGCGCATACTCCTCCACCATCGCCTGAAGTTGGTCGGGCTTGGCTTTCAAGTCGTGCTTCTGCACCATGTCGGCGAGGATCAGGCCGAGTTTGGCGCGTTTTTCGGCACGCTCGGCAAACAGGTCCGGCGGCAGTTTCATGCCATTCATCTTCATCCCGCGCGACTCCATGTCCTGCATGGTCTGCTGCATCAATTCCTGTATCTCCCAGTCCAGCACCGCCTTGGGCAAGTCGAACTGAGCTACCTTCAGCAAGGCCTCCATTGCGGCTTCCTTGTTGCGCGTCTTCAGGCGACGCGATATTTCGCGTTGCAGGTTGGCCCGGATATCCCCTTCCAGCTTGGCGACATCGCCGCCTTCGATCCCGATGGAGACGCAAAACTCGCCATCCAGTTCCGGCAGCTTCGGCGCCTCCACCTTGTTCAGCGTGATGGTGAAGGTCACTTGCTTGCCCGCCACATCCTTGCCGTGATAATCCTCGGGGAAGGTCATGTCGAACGACCTGGTTTCGCCCGCTTTCATGCCCAGAATGGCGGTCTCGAACTCCACCAGCATGCTGCCCGAGCCAAGCGTCACGGGATAATTCTTCGCCTCGCCGCCCTTGAATACCTCGCCGTCCAGCTTGCCGACAAAATCGATATGCACCCGATCCCCGTCCTGTGCGGCGCGCTCCACCGTATCGAACGTGGCGCGCTGCTTGCGTAGCGTCATGATGGTGTTGTTCACGTCATCCTGCGTCAGTTCATAAACCAGACGCTCCAGCGCCTCGCCGGACAGATCGCCGACCGCCACTTCCGGATACACTTCGAATGTCGCGCTATATTCGATCTCGTCCGCGTTAAGGTCGCTGGTCTTCACCTCGAATTTCGGGTAGCCGGCCACCTTCAGGTTATTGAGTTGTGCGGCCTGATCGAATGAAAGTTGCAGGGCATCGCCCAGCGCTTCCTGGCGTGCCTGTGCACCATAATGCTGCTCCAGCACCCTGGCGGGGATCTTGCCCGGACGGAAACCGGCAATCTTCGCGGTACGCCCGATGTTTTTCAGCCGGGTTGCGACCTTGTTGCTGATGGATTGCTGAGGGATGGATGCGTTCAGGCGACGTTCTAACGCGCTCACGGTTTCTACGCTGGTCATACTGTGTTCCTTGAGTTGAAGTTGAATGGTGTGGTGCGAAAGGAGAGACTCGAACTCTCACGCCGCAAGGCGCTGGAACCTAAATCCAGTGCGTCTACCAATTCCGCCACTTTCGCGCTGAATGCTTCCAGCACCCGGGCGGATTATAGCATCACTCCCGGGCTTACACCCCAACGGCAAAGCTTCCGCTCATTTGGCCTTGGCGGCACGCAACAATGCGGCAAACTCCTCAGGCGGCAGCGGCTTGCTGAAGTGGAAGCCCTGCGCGGCATCGCTGCCCTGCCCGCGCAATATCTCAAGTTGCCGCTCATCCTCCACCCCCTCGGCAACCACCGCCGCATTCAGGCCGTGCGCGAGCAGGATGATCGAATTGGAGATCGTGCGATCATCGGCATTGACGGGCAGATCATGCACGAATGATTTATCTATCTTGAGCTTCTTCAATGGGAAACGCCGCAAATAGGTCAAACTGGAATAACTCGTACCGAAATCGTCGACTGACAGACCCACGCCCAATGCGTTTAACTGCTGCATGGTCTGCACGGTTTGCTCGGCAAACTCCATCACCGCGCGCTCGGTCAATTCGAGTTCGAGATATTTTGCCTCCAGGCCGGCCTTGTCGAGCGCATCGGCCACGACCTGGACGAAGTCTGCCTGGTGGATTTGCAGCGCGGAAACATTCACCGCGACCGGCAGGCAGGGCAGCCCCATGTCTTGCCATTGCCGGTTCTGCGCACACGCCTCATGCAGCACCCATGTGCCGATCTGCACGATCAGGCCGACTTCTTCGGCGAGCGGAATAAAGGTGTCCGGCTCCACATCGCCCAGTTCCGGATCGTTCCAGCGGATCAACGCCTCCATGCCGACGATGCTGCCGCGCGACAGGTCGATTTGCGGCTGGTAGTGCAGGGTGAATTTCCGGTCTGCCACGGCCTGCCGCAACGCGTCCTCCATGACCTGGCGTTCATGGACAATGACGTTCATCTCATTCGTAAAGAACTGGAATCCCGCGCGTCCCTGCTCCTTGACCCGGTAAAGCGCCGTATCCGCATGCTTGGTCAGATCTTCGAAATCCTGCGCGTCGCGCGGAAACAGGCTGATCCCGATGCTCGGCGTGGCAACCACCTCGTGCCCTTCAAGGTGATGCGGCTCGGAAAGGCTGGCGAGTATCTTTTCCGCGACATGGCGCGCGCCATCGCTATCGGTATCCGGCAACAGCACGACGAACTCATCCCCGCCCTGGCGCGACACGGTATCCACCTCGCGCACACACTCAACCAGGCGGCGCGCCACCTCCTGCAACAGCAGGTCGCCGACAGGATGTCCCAGCGAATCGTTGACGCGCTTGAAGTTGTCGAGATCGATGAACATCAGCGCAAACGGCTTCTCCTCGCGGCGCACCTGCGCGAGCAGGCGATCCGCGCGGTCCTGCAGCAGGCTGCGGTTCGGCAGTCCGGTCAGCTGGTCGTAATACGCCATCTGTTTGATGCGTTCCTGCGCCGCCTTGTACACCGTGTTGTCGCTGGTGACGCCGATGAAATGCTCGATCTGCCCCTGTTCGTTGCGCTGCACGCTGATGGACAGCCAGCCGGAATAAAAACTGCCATCCTTGCGGCGGTTCCATACCTCGCCGGTCCAGAAACCCTTCTCCAGCAACGCCTTCCACATGCCCTCGTAGAACTCCTGGCTTTGCCGCCCGGATTGCAGCAGGCGCGGGTTCTTGCCGACCACCTCATCGGCGGCATAACCGGTGATCTCGGTGAACGCCGGATTGACCGTTTCCAGGTTCGCCTCCGCATCGGCGATGACGATCGCATCGTGGCTATGTTCGAAAATGCTGGCAAGCAGGCGCAACTGTTCTTCATCCGCGCGGCGCAGTTCCTCGGAATGCTGCAAATCGGCGATCAGGCGGTTGAGCGTGCCGACGATCAGGCCGATCTCGTCCGACTCGTGCCTCGGCGGCATCTCCAGCCGGGTTTCCCCGATGTTTTCCGGGCGCGCCTTGCGCAACACCGCCGATATCCGCCCCAGCGGGCGCGTCACCCAGTAGTAGTAGACCAGCGACAGCAGCAGCGCCACCATCAGGCCGCCCAGCGATTCGTCTGCCAGCGTTCTCAGGAAATGCCGCCAGTATTGTTGTGCGATCACCTCGCGATCCAGCGCGACGAACAATTCGCCGCGCGATTCTTCCGCACCCGCCGCACCGGGCATCGCCGCCAGGTCATCGGGCACGACCAGCGGCAGGCGATATTGCTGTTCGCTCGTGAACAACAGACGCGCCAGCAGGCCGGGCTGAAATTTCTCCCGGCTGACACTGATCAGCTCACGGCCCTGCCGGTCCAGAATGATGACCTGATAGACCGCCGGAACGCCCAGCAGGCCGTGAGCCACCTCGCCGGCCAGCGATTCGTCCTGAAGATAGGAAGCGCGGCTGGCCGGCTGAAAGCTGGCATTGAGCAGATAGGAAAATTCGCCGTCGCGCCCCTCGGCCACCGCCTTGTAGCGCGAAGTCGTCTCATACACTGCCGCCAGCAGGCCGATCAGCAAGCCGATCAGCAGGGTGCGCCAGGCCAGCTTCACATAAAGCTGCTGCGACAACTGTGCCAGTTTTTCTTTCATGCCTCTCTGTCCGGATGGAACGATTGCGCCGATTATAGCCCCTGTCCGCCGGCGGCAACCGCAAGGGGTGCCGCCATATCCACCACCATGCGCCCGCGCAACCTGCCTTGCAGCATCAGCGGAAACACCTGCGGCAGATCGGCGAACTGAACGGTGCGCACAATTTTCGACAATTGTTCCGGGCGTAGATTCGTCGCCAGCCGCTGCCATATCTCGCGGCGCAGCGGCATCACCGTGGCGGCGGAATCGATGCCGATCAGGCGCACGCCGCGCAAGATGAAGGGATAAACCGTGGTATGCAGTTCCACGCCGCCCGTGTTGCCGAAACTGGCGATCACGCCGTTCTGCTGCATGGTACGCGTCAGCCAGGCCAGCGTCTCGCCGCCCACCGCATCCAGCGCCCCCGCCCATTGCGCCTGCTCCAGCGGGCGCGTGCCCATCACCAGATCCTTGCGTGACAGGATTTCGGCTGCGCCCAGCGACTTCAGGTACTCGTATTCGCTATCCTTGCCGGTCAGCGCCGTCACGCGATAACCGCGCTGCGCCAGCATCTGGATGGCAAGGCTCGCCACCCCGCCGGTCGCTCCGGTGACGATCACCCTGCCGCTGTCCGGACGCAGTTCGTTCTGCTCCAGACGGTGGATCGCCAGCGCCGCAGTGAATCCCGGCGTGCCCAAAGCCATCGCCTCGAACAGCGACAGCCCCTGCGGCAGCGGCACCACCCAATCGCCCGGAACGCGCACGTATCCGGCAAAACCGCCATCGTGCGCCACGCCCATGTCGTAGCCGGTGACCAGCACCTCATCGCCCACCCTGAAGCGCGCATCCGACGAACTCTCCACCACGCCCGCCGCATCCACCCCGCCGACGCAGGGAAAGCGGCGGATGATCTTGCCCGCCCCAGTCGCCGCCAGCGCGTCCTTGTAGTTCACGCCGGAATAAAGCACGCGGATGACCACCGCGCCGGGATCGAGATCATCCAGCGTCAGGTCGACGAAACGGGAAACGACCGCGCCGTTTTCCTCGAAGATGCGGAAGGCGCGGAAGGTAGTCATGGTCTCAGATATCCAGCAGCGCCCGCCCCGGATATTCCAGCGCCTCCTTGATGGCGACGAGGAACTGCACCGCTTCGCGCCCGTCGATGATGCGATGGTCGTAGGACAGCGCGAGGTAGTTCATCGGGCGGATGACGACCTGGCCGTTCTCGGCCACGGGCCGGTCTTTGGTGGCGTGGATGCCGAGGATGGCGCTTTGCGGCGGGTTGATGATGGGCGTGGAGAGCATGGAGCCGAACACGCCGCCGTTGGTGATCGAGAAGGTGCCGCCGGAAAGCTCCTCCAGCATCAGCTTGCCGTCTTGGGCACGCGCGCCGAAATCGGCGATCTGCCGCTCGATCTCGGCGAACGACAGCCGGTCGGCGTCGCGGATGATGGGCACCACCAGCCCGCGCTCGCTACCGATGGCGATGCCGATGTCGTAATAGCCGTGGTAGATGATGTCGCTGCCGTCCACCGAAGCATTGACGACGGGGAACTGCTGCAGCGCCTGCACCACCGCCTTGACGAAGAACGAGGAGAAGCCGAGCTTGATGCCGTGCTTCTGCTCGAACGCCTCCTTGTATTTGTTGCGCAGCTCGATCACCGGCTGCATGTTGACTTCGTTGAAGGTGGTGAGGATGGCGGCGTTGGCCTGCGATTGCAGCAGGCGCTCGGCGATGCGCTGGCGGATGCGCGTCATCGGCACGCGCTGCTCGGGACGGTTGCCCGGCGGCATGGCCGCAGCCGCTTGCACATGGCTGGCGGACGCAGTCTGCTGCACCGCGCCCAACACATCCTCTTTGGTCACCCGACCATGCTTGCCGCTGCCCCGCAGGTGCGCGGCATCCACTTCATGCTCGTGCGCGAGCTTGCGTGCGGAGGGCGAAACGGCCGGTGCCGCCTCCGCCTTCGCCGCGGGCGCTGCCGCCACACCCTCGGTATCGATCTCGGCGATGATCTCGTTGCTCCCCACCTTTTCGCCGTCGCCCTTGACGATCCTGCTCAGCACGCCGCTTTTCGCCGCAGGCAGCTCCAGCACCACCTTGTCGGTCTCGACGTCGATCAGGTTCTCGCCCTCGGCCACCGCCTCGCCCACTTGCTTGTGCCAGGTGAGCAGCGTCGCTTCGGAAACGGATTCGGAGAGTTGCGGAACTTTGACTTCAATGAGCATGGCGTTTGGCTCCCGGATTGGTCGTAATACTTAAATCTGGACGGAACGCGGCCTCGATCACCGCCTTCTGCTGTTCGTTGTGCACCGCAAGATAGCCGGCCGCCGGCGCCGCTGAAGAATGCCGCAAGGCATAGCCCAGGCGCATTCCCGGGCGCATGTGGCGCAGCAGGTAATGCTGGATGCGGTGCCATGCACCCTGGTTGCCCGGCTCCTCCTGGCACCACAGCAGTTCGCTGGCATTCGGATAGGCGGCGACCTGCGCGGTGAGGTCGTCGTGCGGGAACGGGTACAGTTGTTCGAGGCGGATAATGGACATGTCGCTGATGCCGCGCTCGCGCCGCGCTTTGACGAGGTCGTAATACACCTTGCCGCTGCACGCGATGATGCGGCGTACTTTGGCGTTATCCAGCGCATCCACTTCGGCGATCACCGGCAGGAACTTTCCCTGCGTGAATTCGCCCAGCGGCGAGGCCGCGTCCTTGCTGCGCAACAGGCTCTTGGGGGTGAACACGATCAGCGGCTTCCTCAGCGGGCGCAGCATCTGGCGGCGCAGCAGGTGGAACATTTGTGCGGCATTGGAAGGGATGCACACCTGGATGTTGTAGTCGGCGCACAGTTGCAGGTAGCGCTCGATACGGCCCGAGGAGTGTTCCGCCCCCTGCCCTTCATAGCCGTGCGGCAGCAGCATCGTCAGCCCGCACAGCCGTCCCCACTTCACCTCGCCGGAGGCGATGAACTGGTCGATCACCACCTGCGCGCCGTTGGCGAAATCGCCGAACTGCGCTTCCCACAACACCAGCGTATCGGGTTCGGAGCAGGCATAGCCGTACTCGAAACCCAGCACGGCCTCTTCCGACAGCAACGAATTGATCACCACGAAATCCGCCTGATCCGGTGCCAGATGCTGTAACGGCGTGTAATCGCCCGCATACCGCTCCTTGCGGTTCTGGTCATGCCAGGTGGCGTGACGGTGAAAAAATGTGCCGCGCTGGCTGTCCTGTCCGGTCAGGCGCACCGGATACCCTTCGGTGAGCAGCGTGGCGTAGGCGAGATTCTCCGCCATGCCCCAATCCAGCGGCAGGTCGCCGCGCGCCATGGCGATACGGTCCTCGATTATCTTTTGCACCCGCGCATGCAGGATGAAATCCCCCGGCACGGTGGTCAGCGGCACGGCCAGTTGTTGCAGGCGTTGCAGCGGCACGGCGGTATCCACCGCGGCATCCCACGGCAGGTCGCGCTGGAACGGCGTCCAATCGATGGCGGGCTTGCTGCCCGTCTCCAGCGCCGGGTTGATGGAATTGCGCTCCTCATCCATCGCCCTGCGGTAATCCGCGATCATCGCTTCCGCCTCTCCCTCGCGGATCACGCCCTGCTCCGCCAGCCGCTGCGCATAGACGGCGCGCGTACCGGGATGCTGGCGCACGAAGCGGTACATGAAGGGCTGCGTGACCAGCGGCTCGTCCTGCTCGTTATGCCCCAGCTTGCGGAAACACACCAGGTCGATCACCACATCCTTGTGGAACTGCATGCGGTAATCCAGCGCGATCTCGGTCACCAGCAGCACCGCGTCGGGATCGTCGGCATTCACGTGGAATACCGGCGCTTCCACCATCTTCGCCACATCGCTGCAAAAGTTGCTGGAACGCGTGTCGCGCAAATCGGACGCGGTGAAGCCGATCTGGTTGTTGATGATGACATGCACCGTGCCGCCGGTGCGGTAACCGCGCGTCTGCGACATGGCCAGCGTCTCCATCACCACGCCCTGGCCGGCGAACGCGGCATCGCCGTGCAGCAAAATCGACAAGACCTTTTCGCCTTCGATGTCCTTGAGGCGGTGCTGGCGCGCGCGCACCGAGCCTTCCACCACCGGATCGACGATCTCCAGATGCGACGGGTTGAACGCCAGCGCGACATGCAGGTTGCCGCCCGGCGTTTCGATGTCCGCCGAGAATCCCTGATGGTATTTCACGTCGCCGGAGGTGAGGTGCCCGGCGTGGATGCCCTCGAATTCGGCGAACAGCATCTTCGGCTGCTTGCCGAGGATATTCACCAGCACGTTGAGCCGCCCGCGATGCGCCATGCCGATCACCGCCTCCTGCACGCCCTGCGCCCCGCATCGTTGCAGCAGGTAGTCGAGCAGCGGGATCAGCGTCTCGCCGCCTTCCAGCGAGAAGCGTTTCTGCCCGACATATTTGGTGTGCAGATAGCGCTCCAGCGCCTCGGCGGCGGTGAGCCGCTCCAGGGTGCGAATGCGCTGTGCCGCATCATGGCCGGGCAGCCCGCGCACCCCCTCCAGACGGTTCTGTATCCAGCGTTTCTGCGCCACCTCGCCGATGTACATGTATTCCGCGCCGATGCTGCCGCAATAGGTCTGGCGCAACAGCCCGAGTATCTCGCGCAGCGTCATGCGCGCACCGCCCACCAGCGAACCGGTGTCGAAGCTGCTGTCCATGTCCGCTTCCGTCAAACCATAAAAAGCCGGATCGAGTTCGGCGATCACCGGCCTGGCGTAGCGCTTGAGCGGATCGAGATCGGCGGCGCGCATCCCGAGAAAACGGTGCGCGTTGATGAGTTGCAGCACATAGACCTGCTTGCGTTCCAGCTCGGTTTCCGGTGCGAGCGCAGCAATGGCGGCTTTGGGCAAGGCGGCAAAGGCGCGCCGGATCGGGCTGTGCGCCACGTCGTGGGCGCCGCCCGGCAGCGCCGGGAGCGCATCGAACCAGGCGCGCCAGGACTCCGGCACGGCGGCGGGATCGCTCAGGTAGCGCTCGTACAACTCTTCGATGAAAGGGGCGTTCGCGCCGAACAGCGGCGAGCTGTCCTGCATCAGCTTGAGAAAATTGGCCGGGTCGTTCAACGCCGATCCATCGGAATGAAATCTCGCCGTACCGGACCGCGGTAGAGCTGGCGCGGGCGCCCGATCTTGTGATCCGCATCCGCGATCATTTCGTTCCATTGCGAGATCCAGCCCACGGTGCGCGCCACCGCGAAGATCACCGTGAACATGTTGACCGGGATGCCCAGCGCACGCAGCACGATGCCGGAGTAGAAATCGACGTTCGGATACAGCTTGTGCTCGATGAAATACGGGTCGCTCAGGGCGACGCGTTCCAGTTCCATCGCCAGCTCGAACAGCTTGTGGTTCTCCAGCTTGAGTTCCGTCAGCACTTCGTAGCAGGTCTTGCGCATCACGGCGGCGCGCGGGTCCATGTTCTTGTAGACGCGATGGCCGAAACCCATCAGGCGATATTTCTTGTCCTTCACGCCCTGCACATATTCCGGCACGCGCGAGATGTCGCCGATCTCTTCCAGCATCTTCAGCGCGGCCTCGTTCGCCCCGCCGTGCGCCGGCCCCCACAGCGCGGCGATGCCGGAAGCGATGCAGGCGAACGGGTTCGCCATGCTCGATCCGGCCAGGCGCACCGTCGAGGTGGATGCGTTCTGCTCGTGGTCGGCATGCAGGATCAGGATGCGGTCCAGCGCGCGCACCAGCACCGGGTTGGGTTCGTAGTCTTCAACCGGGGTGGCGAACATCATGTACATGAGGTTCTCGGCGTAGCTGTATTTGTTCTTCGGGAACATGAACGGAAACCCGGTGTGGTATTTGTGCGCCATCGCCGCGATGGTCGGCACTTTCGCCAGCATGCGGAAGGCCGAGATTTCGCGGTGCTCCGGATCACTGATGTCCAGCGAGTCGTGATAGAAGGCCGACAGCGCGCCCACCACGCCGACCATCACCGCCATCGGGTGCGCGTCGCGGCGGAACCCGTTGAAGAACTTTGCCATCTGGTCATGCACCATGGTGTGATGCGTGACCTGGCTCTTGAATTCGGCAGACTGGGCGGCATTCGGCAATTCGCCGTTCAACAGCAGGTAGCACACCTCGAGAAAATCGGAATGCTCGGCCAGTTGCTCGATCGGATAACCCCGGTAGTAAAGCAGCCCGGCCTCACCGTCGATGAAAGTGATGTTCGAGGTGCAACTGGCGGTAGCGAAGAACGCCGGGTCGTAAGTGAACATCCCGAGCTTGGTGATGTTGTGGATATCGATCACGTCCGCCCCGAGCGTGCCTGACAGTATCGGCAGTTCGACGCTGCGCCCATCGTCCAGAGTCAATGTTGCGACACGTTTTGTCTCCATGATTCTCTCCCCCGTTGGCGGCCCGTTATGCCGTCCTGATCTTTTCCAGCAACGCCTGCTGCGCAGCGTGCGCCGCCTCCTGCCTGCCTGCAATCATATCCCAGAGCGGGTTGTCGGGCATGTCGAGCATGGCGCAGAACTCCGCTTCCTCGGCATCGCTGA